>Ga0256404_1008573_pt1 | contig 15261 bp, 16 predicted proteins | sample RumenRJG_01DNA_FD_185990 | JGI IMG/M metagenome (GOLD analysis project Ga0256404, IMG submission 185990) | Bovine rumen microbial communities from Lethbridge, Alberta, Canada - RJG_01 | ecosystem: Host-associated > Mammals > Digestive system > Stomach > Rumen | place: Canada: Alberta | collected...
AGCGACTAAAGCTAATGCTATTACATATGGAGAGCCGTATACGCGGAGACGTGTAAGTACGGTTCGGGGGCAGACTTGTGAAAACCTACCTCCGTAAGGAGGCAAGGCGTCACGGGTCGAGCCTACAGGTGACCGACAAGAAGATCGAGCACGACATGGAAGGACTGGCCGGACAGATGGGCAAGTTCAACAAGTCAGCCGAAAACGGTCTGTTCGAGGAAAACGAGAAATCAGACAAGGCTGCGAAGGCATAAGGCCTTCTGACTTCCCTATTTATCCCTATATATCCCTATTTTTCCCGAATGTTTGCAGGATTTGGAATCAATCGCTAACTTTGCGGGAAAAAGGAGATGTGCCGGCAAATACCAGAGAGACACCCCACTCTTTAGGTGATGCCGAAATCAACTGTGAGTAAGCCATCAGGCATAGGTCATCAAGACAGTTCTGATTCATTCAATAGAAGAGACTGGAGAAATTCAAAAGCTCCGGTCTCTTCGCTCATTATAGCGCCTCCAACACTTCATGTCTGCTTTCCTGCATGGCAATTATCATCATCGCAATAGCCCAGTCTACCCCCACCCCCTCTTTTTGAGAAAGCATCGTCACTAAAGAACCAATGGCGGAAGTAGCTTTCTTCCACTACATTATACGCTGCGTCCATTTCCCGATTCATCCCTATATTTCCCGTTTTTCCCTAACGTTTGGATTGACAGATTTTTATTATTAACTTCGCAGAAAAACCAGAAAGCCTTATGAACAATAAAGTTAGTGACCGAGTTCTTACCATCAAGGATGTAGCAGAACTCTTCCACCGTGAGCAGAGCACAATCCGTAAGCGAATGTGTAACGGCCAGCTACCCGGACGTAAACTTGGAAGAAGCTGGTATGTTTTGGAATCAGAGTTGTTTGAGACGATTAGAAGTGTATAAGCAATAATAACAGATAATATGCAGACAAAGATGAAAGGAATCAATGAATTCTTCCTGTCAAGAATGGATGGGATGAACGAAGTAAAATTCAATGCCGAGTGCAGCCCCGACCTGCTGATGACCGCACTTGGCTACAACTGTATCAGACAGGAGGGTGAGATGAAACACTACAGAGTCACCAACAGTGCCGGCAAGGTCTATGCCTTTACGGTCAACACCGTTAACAAGACGTGGTTTTCCAAGGACAACAAGCGCGGTTGCACAACGGACCTGTTGCGCTATATGGACTATCTCCACCTTTCCCCTACCGATAACTGTACAGCGGAGACCTGCCTGCTCAATTCCCTTTACAAGGATCTGATGTGTTTTGACTACAGAATAACATGTAGTGACAATCCCATCGATATAAGCCGGTTTGACCGGGTCAACCTGACAATCGGCGACAAGGACAGCATCGCCGTTCTCGCCCGCCATGGAATATCCATGAAAGCAGCGGAAATGGCAAACTTGAAAGAGCTTGTTCTGTCTTCATCGCAGGGAAGCAAGGCGCGCCATTATATTGCCCTCCCTACAGACAATGGATGTATGACCGTGTTCGACGGCAAGGAAATCCGTCCTTTCCTAAACACCGGCATCTCTACAATCCCAGCCAAGTGCAAGACCTTGTACTACAAGATATTCGAGAATATGATGGACTATCTTGCCTATCTCGAACTGGATTCACGCAGAAGCTGGCAGATGATGGGCATCTCTACGGCTATCATCCTCAATGGAGAGGATAATATAGAGCACGTGATAAGTTTCTTCAAGAAGAACAAGGGTGCGGAAGCCATTCAGTGCTACTTCACTGATGACATTCGGGGAAACAACCTCTATAGGTATTTGGCTCGTGAAGTCGGAAGACGGTTTATCCGTAATAAATCAGATGAGTTCTTTCCTTTCCGGTCGCTAAGCGAGACCGTAAGGACTAAGGTTCCAACGATAGTAATAAAGCAGTTAGTAAAATGGAAGAAAAGTGCATGACAATTAGCACTATCATCCTTTGTCAACTCATAATGATGCGTTAGTATTTGCGTTTTTTCATGCGAAGTAAAGTTGATTGGCCAAGGGCTTGTGAAAGCCCTTGGCCATTTTGATTTCAGAATCTATCTGATGTTGTCGGAAATCTCGATTAATCTTTTTGTTCAAGCAAATCCTTAAACTGTGGATTCCTCTGATACCAGGCATTGGCAAATGAGCATACCGGCTGCACCTTCAACCCTTTATTGATGGCATAATCATTGGCAGCACTGACAAGTGTACCGCCAATGCCCATCCCCTTATTGAAGGCATAGGTATGGTCAATGCTCATGACGTTACCGTCAAACGAGAATTCCAGTCGGCCAACAAGCTCCTCTCCATCAAAGGCAAGCACCTTGCCGCCGGTATTCGTTGTCTCAATCTTTGTCTCCATATTGGGTACAAAGGTACGACTTTTCCTTGAAAATTCTATTGTGTAGCGTTGCATAACATAATTATATAAAGGTGATACTTCAAACATTGCGTAAGCATATCAAAAGCTTGACTTCGCCCTTGTCGGCATGGACGAAAGGCGAAGTGAAGCATTCAAGGGCTTGTGCGCAAGGTGGGTGGCGGAAGAAGTGTCGAAGTGCAACTGAGAAGCTTCTTCAGCCACTTGCCTTGAGCACTGATTACCTTCTCACAGGGCTACGCCTCTCCAAGCTCCGTCCCCATCTGTACGACTAAAGGTCGTGTAAGCTTATCCAGCCTCCAATTCTTGCCTTGAGCCAGTATGATGGGCTTCTTTCCTTTTTGAACAACATACACATTTCCGTTGTCGTCGTAGCAGATATTTCCATGAGTGAGCTCCCAATAGCCGGAATTACGAACGATAATAGGTCGGATCTTCTTTAGAAAGTTCACCTGCTCATGTGTGATGGAATCCATCATCCGCAAATAGTCTATGAACTGCTGTAACGAGGCAACGCTGTCCTCCTCAAAGGCCGTTGAAAGGATGTCGAACTCTCCGAAATCTCTGATTTGGATGCTGTACCCGCTCTGCCGTAACACCTCCAGCCCGTACTTGTTGATGAACATCCAACTTACTGGCTCGTTTGCTGTTTCCACATATCCTGTCTGCCATCCGAAAATCTCGAAGAGACGATTGGCATCCTGCCCGATGGCCGCCCAACGCTTGGTATCAGACTTGCCACATGGGAAAATGACGATATGCACGTCCTCCTCACGCTGGGTAGCCTTGAGCAGGATTTCTACCAATTCACAGTTCCAACTTTCCACTTCCAGCCACTTTTCAGGGTTGAAGCTCAGCTTCCATCTTATGAAGGAATCAAGAATCCAGTCGTTGGCCCCCTCTGCATAGTCGTCGAGGACAGCCAGCATTTTGTTACTGCTGACGATGTCGTCACCTTCCGTAAAAGACAAGTCATAGTCTTTCAGCAGTGAGCGCCATTGATGGAACTCTTCTACGTTCTTGACTGACAGCAAGGCATCGTAAGCCTTCTTGACTTTCAAGTTCTCAAGCCGTTCAGGTTCCTCCTGATAGTAGCTGAGAAGGCAGAGATAATGTTTCTTTAGCAGGTTTACCCAAGTTAAGTTAAGTGTTTCCATAGTAGTGCTTGATGTTTTGATGCTTTGTATCACAGTTGAATGGTTCCTTGTTCATGGTATCGGCAGCTCAAATGATTTGTACACCTGCTTGCCCTCCTTGTCGATGAAGCACCACCGCTCCGAGCGGAACGGCAGTCCGGCGGCATCCACGCACTGGTAGTCTATTCTGACCTTCCATCCGCTGAACTCCCCCTTCTTGTCGCCCTGCATGATAAGCGAGCGGATGTCCGCCATGCTGCGCATCTGACGCTCCGCAAGACTGACGACATAGTGGTCCTCCGGATTGAAACGGCTCATGTTGCCCGTCCGCTTCATGATCGTGTCCGTCACCACCTTCATCGTCCTCAGCATCCCCTTCGCCTCGTCCTTGGTGAAGTAGCCCGTGCCGAATGCCGAGTCCGGCTCCGACACCGCCAGCACACGCAGCTGCTTGGGATAGTCCACACTGAGCTCCAGGTTCTCCTTTGCCAGCCGCTTCATCTTCTCACTCGAGTTGCCGCACGATACCATTAGTGCGGCACCCATCATTAGTAATAATGACTTCTTCATGTTCCAAAGGCTTTATCGTCCGTACTTCAATGTGTAGTTGATCACGTTACCGAAGGCCTTGAACTTCACCTTCTTCATCGGCGGGACAACGAACTTCTCCCCCGTCTGCGGATTACGGCAAACACGCTCACCGCGCCGGTAGACGTAGAACTTTCCGAAGTCCGGGATGATGACCTCCCCGTCCTCACGGAGGATGTCCGACACCGCGCAGAGGAAGGCATCCACCGCCTTCTCCACGTCATTGACAGAAAGTCCCGACTCAAAAGCCGCCTTTCTCAACAGTTTCTTCTTGTTCACAGTACTCATGGTTAATGGTTTGAATGGTTGATAATCAATAGAATAGTAAAAAGTAGACAACGTTTAGTTTAACTTTTTATAGTATGCTCACTTATTATAATCCGCCACGATCCGTTTCCGGTCATCCGACAGCCGCAGATACGCCTTCGAGAGCGATCCTTTGTCGTCAATTAGCGTCACCTCATTCTTGGTGACACCGTACTCCAGCAGCTCCTTCAGCTCGTCGAGTGTCACCTCATGCCCACGGATATGCCGCCATAAAGTAAGGTGGTACGGTTCCCCGAGCTTCTCATGACAGGAACAGTTGAACGCCAGCGGACTCACCAGCACGTCCTCACCGCATACCGGGCACTTGCCCACCACCGAGCTCAGCGACATGCCATAGACCTCACTCTCCACCAGCACGGCCGAGAAGATCCGCCCCTGCGAGTTGAAACAGCCGTCGAGCACCGTCGGATGCCCGTCGAGAAATGCCTCAATCTCGTGCGGGAGGATGAAGCGGTGCGAGAGGATGCCGTTGCAGTGCCACTTGCACGTGCCGCCCTTGTCAAGACAATGCTCACAGAAGTACCCCTTTGAGGTAATCTTGATGCGCCCACCACAGTGCGGACATCGGTGCTCCAGGTATCTGCCCTCCGGCACTACCGCCAGCTTGACGTCCTGCATCTCGATGTGCGCCATGTACTGTTTTCCTTTCTTGTCCTTGAATGTCAGCACACGGCTTGTGCCCGTGTCCTCCAGTTCCTTGATGACAGCGTCCGTGATCTGTATGCCACGGATAGATTTCTTGATTTCCATAGTTGATAAAGTTAATAGTTGATGGTTAATAATGATTCGTAGTTATTGATTAATGAAAGTTTGTTTATAGTTGATAGTTAATGAGTTAATAAGTTAATGAATTAATGAGCTGCCAAGGCGTTTAAAGTATTTTGCGACTACAGATACTTCCAGTCCAGTATCAGTCCGTCCACGACCGCCTTGCCCGACATCACCGTCGCCCATCCGTCCGGATCGAGTCCGAACCACAGGTCGTTCCACGACAGCGTGCGGATCTGCCAGGCCAGCAGCCACAAGTCCGTGTTAATGCTCTCCAAACGGGTGACAATCTCATTGGCCACATAGTACCGCTCCGCCGAGTTCAGCAGGTTGACCTTGTGCTTCTCCGTCTTGCCGTCCGAATTGGTCACATTGTATGATCCACTTGTTACCAGCTGCTTCATGAACGGATAGAGCGAGAGCATCTGCGCCGAGGCATCAACAAGCTCTTCCGAGACCATCACGGCAATGGCTGTACCTTTGAGATTGCCCGGCAACGACTTGCGGAGCAACGCCATGTTTTTGGGTATCTCCATACTCACGAGTTCCGCGGCACGCTTGATCTGATAGATATTCTGCATGGCACCCTGTGCATTCTGCAGATAGCCCAACATCTTATCCTCCAAATGGTGCATCCGCTCCATGGCCAGCGTGACCCCGGCTTCCGTTGCGATGATCGCCTCCTGCGTCTTCTCGCGCTTCTTGAAGAGCTTCTTCAGCATTTCCGTCTGTGTGGTCACCGCCCCTGTCAGGAGCGGGTCTGTCTGCTGTGCGAAGCCGCAGACGGAACAGGACATGGCCAGCAACAGACAAAAGAATTTTCTTTTCATGGTTCTCCGGTTGTTATGGCCACGGACATCACCTAAGGTACGGACTTGAAAAGTCGGTGCCGGAAGTGATGCGCCGTGACCTCGTTCATAATTCGCAGAATGGGACATTCAGAAAAAATCTCCAATCCCATTGGCCTTTACATCTTAAATCCGCTCTTGCACTCGTTGCGCTCCCTTAGTTCCGTCCTGATCCTCGCGAGATTCTCGTCCCGTTGGAACTTCGTCTTGAGTTGCAGTGCTTCCAATGGCATGCCGCGTACAACATCGTTCCAGTCCTTGTAGTTCACCGGTGGCTGCATCACCTCTATGCGGTCTGGCAACTTGATGAACTTTCCTAGTTCCTCCACAGAAGCCTTCCCCACCGGCATGTCGAAGGACTTCCCGTCCATCTCCAGCCTGAGGTTGTCCCCCATCTGAAAGACGCTGAGCCGTTTTCCGTCGAGCAGCGCCGCCATACGCATACCATAGATCCGCCCCGGCAGGTCATTGTCGAAACAGTCCACCGCCTTGGCCATGCAGTAGTGCTTCATCAGTCCTGACACCTGTCCGTTGGACAGCGCGCCGCCCACAGATACGAATGCCGAGTGTGGAAGGTCCATCTTCGCCCGGTTCGCCTGATAGAACGACATGGCATCGTAAGCCGACTCACAGAAATAAACATGCCTGACCATCTGCGGATTGTTCAGTGCCGAGTGTATTCCCGCCGTCCACATTGCCGTCGTCGAGTTCGTCCCTGCCGCTTTGCCCTTGAACCCACGGTCGCCCCGCAGCTCATAACCGACCAAGTCCGCATTGAAGTCCGGCTCACGGTACGGGAAGCCTATCATCGGCAGACCGTTCCTGTTCTTCTGGTCCGTGACAATAGCGATATGCCGCTCAAAGAGCGATACCGTCTCACGGCTGATTCCCCTGTCCTCAAAGATCCCCATGGCATAGTCCATGTTCCTTGCCAGCGGCTGAGCCGTATAGCGTTTGGGATTGAACACCGGGTTCAGACTCCCCAGCCCACCACTATACCCACGGTCGTGATTGTCCACTACCGGCATGTTGGCGAAGTCCGCCAGCACCTTGCCGATGACCTCCCACTGGTTGCGTCCGAACTTGTTGAAGCGACCGAGGTTCTCACCGATGAAGTCCACCACGTCACCCCGCTTGCCCGAATTGCGGTGGAAGTACCGCTGCCGGTCCTTCTCCTGCGGATGCGAGATGATGATGGTGTCGAGCTTCTCACCCCTGCCGTCGGGCAGGATCAGTTCGATGTACCGCCCCACGCCCGCCTGTCTGTTAAGCTTGTAGCCGAGCGAGAAGGCAACATCGTCGATGCCCACCCTCGGTTTCATTTCCTGAAAAGATATGTAAGACATAGGCTTGTAGTTTGAAGTTTGAAAATGTCTCGTTGCATATACAGCTCACAAATTAAGTTTAATATGAGTATACAACTATCACAATTTCAAGCCTTTAATTTCCTTATTCTCCTGCTTCTGTTCCCGTATTTCACGTACCTCTCCAACGAACTTCCTCGCCACTGTGTCGTGCAGCATCTGATCCTTCAGCGCCCCCGTCGGCATCATCTCATATCTGATACCCGTAATCTTGCTGATGGGCTTCATGCCGAGGTCCTGCCCCTCGAAGGTCGCGCGCACCGCATAGCCCCCGTCCATTCGCTTGAAGATGGACGCACTGTCGAACTTCGCCGAGAGCGCGATGTCATGCGGCTGCTGCCACACCTTCTTGGCAGCTTCAACCCCCTTGGCAAGTCCCACCTTACGCTGGTTCTCAGTAAGGATAGGCGTCTCACCGAGAGCAATCTTCTGCTCGTCAATCTTCTCAAGGATCATCTTAGAGGCCTTGTTCACGTCCGCCATGACCGATACGATGAACTTTGGCTCTTCTCTTAACGCATTGATCCATCCGTCCATGTAGGCAGCGTTGTTGTTGAGGATGCGCTTGTCAAAGCCCAGGGCATTGCCCACCATGGCAGCCGTGAGCTCCGCCACCAGCTCCTCCTTGGCATACTTCTCGTCCCCGAACTTCGCCCCCTTGTCACGGTTCAGCCGGTTGGGGGTGCCCGTGGAGTGCGTCATCTCATGGAGTGCCGAAGAATAGTACTCCATGCCGTCCTTGAAAATCTCCTCCGCGTTCTTGCCGATGTTGAACTGCTCCTTCTTCGGAACAATGACGATATCGCGTGCCGGAGAGTAGAACGCCCCGTCCACGATCCTGTCCGTCTGGACACGGCATATCCACTCCTGCCGCTCGAACATACGGTCGAGGGCACGGTTCTCGTACATGCCTTGGGTGTCACGCAACTGCGGACCTTTGAAACGGTCCACGATGGCATCGTACTTTTCCTTGTTCACCTCTTCTAAGTTGGTCTGATCCACGTTGAACACGGAGAAAGCACGGAGGAACGGCCTGACGTCGCACTTCGCCTGCTCGGCACGGCTCATCTGCCTGTAGTCCGACTCGGCAACCCGCTTGCCCCGTTCGTCCTTGATATTGAGATCCCAGTAGATGACCGGCATCGACTGCGCGCCTTTCTTGATACGGAGATTCTCCTTCTGCGCCTGCATGAAAGTCATGTATACCGGCGTGCGGTAAGCGTTCATCGCCGTGTCCATTTGGAGGAAGAACGAGTTTGTGCCCGAGTAGTTGCGTCCGCTGAGGTTCTGCGGCATGCCGAGCATCGTACCCTTGCCGTTCGTCCATCCCTGTCGCCAGTCAGACGCCTTCATCGCTTTCATGCGGTCAATCATGAGCGAGCAGAACCTGTCTATGGCCTTGTCACCGCTGCTCTTGTATTCCTGTCCTTTCTTTGATTTGGAATCCTTGTTTTCCATAGTGTCAGTATTGGTTATGTTAGGTTATTAGCCCCTCAGTCCGATGGCACTGCCTTCGCACTGAGGGCATAATAAAAATATGTGTCTTTCACAGTATCACTGAGGCAATGAAACCGTCTTAGATGACGGCTCCGACAAACTCCTCCGCGAACTCGTTGCCGTCGTCATAGATACGGCTCTCGGTCTCTTCGAGGTAGAGCTCAGCGTTGTTATCATCAGGCTCGATGCCGTGGTCGTCGCACCACTGGAGATAGGCTTTGCCGTGGTCACTGCGCAGTGCGAGCTCGCACCATCCTATCTTGCCGTCCTGTTTGAGCTGAATGAGTTCTTCGATTGTATTGTTCTGCATAGTTGTGATGTGTTAATGGTTGATGATTGGAATAGTTGATTGCTAAGATATAAGCGTTGATATGTGTCAGACAACTCATAACGCTATCGCTTGAACGCCTGTTTCGCACTGACCTTTTCCGACTGCATCTCCTTGATTTCCGTGTTGAGATAGCGGGCAGCCAGCTGCTCCTTGGTAGCTGTCTTGTGCGTGAAGAGTGCCTGCTTGTCGTGCCATGAGAGCACCGCCTTACCGGTCATCCTGTCGTCATCGAGCTTCGCCGATACAGTCCAGTCGCCCTGCTGACTCTTGGCGATGCGCACCTCCTTGACACATTCCTCCAGCTTGAACTGGTTGTAGAAGGAAGCAAGGTGCAGCTGCTCCCCGAAGTTCTTCTCCACGAGCTTGGAAGGTGTTGTCACACGGTCGAAGTAAGCGTTCAAGTCCTCCTTCGACATCGTGCGAGACATCTTCTGCTCGCCCACCTGTGTATAGAGCTTGTACTTGCCCACGTCCTGCCGCTGCTCGTCGTGCTCCTTGTAGACAACCATCTTGTCGATGACACGCCCGTCAGAGAGCTTGTTGTCCGCCTTGTACTCCTCCGGTGTGACCTTCTTGGCCAGCTTTGTGGGATAGTACGTCTGCATGAGCCCTTCAACCGTTGCCTCCCTCTTCTGATAGGCAACGGCATCCTCCGGCTTCATGAGCTGCGGACGTAGCTGCTGTCCGTCGATACGGGCGGTAAAATACCACTTGTTCGGGTCCTGGTTACTTTGGAAGGCATGGCCGTGGGTCACCTTCTCACCGTTGACCGTCACCATCTGCGGCTCGCGCGGCTTGTGAACCTTGGCGTCTGCGGACTGACCTTCTGTTCTCTCTGTAGAGTTGCTGACAGCTTTCTCTTTACTTTTTGAAGCGTCAGCCTTCACCTCAGTCTTGTCAACCTTGGCTTCCTTCGTCTTGGTTTTCTTCTTTTCTGTTTTCTTTTCCATAGTATCTGTTTGAGTTTGGTTTTTGGTTTGATTGGTGGTTTGCTTTTTGCTCGGCTCCTGCATGTCAGCGATCGCCACACGATTGCCCGCCCGGATAAGCCTTGGCAGGTAGACGTCGAGCGCATGATGCGGAAACTCCGCAATGATCTCACCGTCCTTTTTGGACTTCGGTTTCTGTATTGGTATGCGCAGCGTGTCCGACAGTTTTTGTGCGTCCTCGTTCAGTGAGCGGTAGAAGTCACCGTTTCGCATGAGGATCAGCGCGTCGGGGTGCTTGCTCTTGAGCCGTTGGTACACTGCCAACGGTGTGTCGGTCTTGTTCTTTACCTGCTTCTTCGTGGAATCGGCAGATTGCTTCTTGTCAGAAGGCTGTTCTTGCATCTTCTTTTCCATGTTAGTAGGAATTAGGTTAAACTGGAAGTTCTTGTTTGTCAGATGGTTTTTCGTATGTCCGAGGACGGCGAGCATCGTATTAGGATGCCCCACAGCCTTGATGGCAGCCCCTGCGGTATAGCCGGTGTCCAGCACATTGTCTATGACGATGGGCGTGAACTGCTCCGGCACTTGTCGGTACAGATTAAGTTTCAGGTATATGCCCTCCGGCTTGAGGTCGTTCTTCTTGGCATAGTGCAGCGGCATGTGCGGTCGGCAGGAAAGGATGTCCCATGTCGGGATGCCCGTCCTCCTGGAAATCTCGTTGGCGAGCGTCTTGGTATATACCGCCCTCCCATGGTGGTTCGGGACAGGCACCAGCACACAGTTGCGTCCTGCTGCCATCTCCCTTATCCCGTCCGCCATCATATCCGCAGCCTTGCAGATACTCGCGTAATCACCGTCCTTCAGTCCGTGCGCCAACTGACGCACTTTGGGGTATGGAGCACAGGAGGAGAACGTACATTCTTGTTTGTTTGACATAGTAGATATAGTCTCATTGGTTTGCAGTCGAAGATAATAAAGATAAAACTTTTAGAAAGAAGAATCCCTTATAGTGAAAGCCCTCTCTTCTTGTCCTCTTTCCTGTCTGACTTTTCCTTCTCAGTCAGCCGGATACTCTCCTCGTGGCGCAGCTTGTCCACCACCTGCTTGTATTCCCACCTGTTCTCATCGGTCTGCACGTACCCCATATAGCCCTCGTGCGCGTCGTCATACCGGATGGCTTGCTGACGCTTCCACTCCTCCATGTCACCTTGCATGACCTTGAAGCCTACCGGCTCACGGAGATCCACGCCCACGGTTACCTTCTGGTCACCGACCTCAAGTTCCACCGGCTTGCCCGAAGCGAGTGCTTCCTTTTGCCCAATTCCGAGTCCGATGTCCTTGATTTTGTCCACTTCCCGAAGTTTTTCCTCAAAATTAACAGTCGCCACATCACGGTACATCAGGGCGTTGGTCTCCTTGTCCAACTGTACGTACCGCATCTTGCGGTTGTCACCCTCCTTGAACTCCTTCTGTATGACATCGCCCTTGCGCACACGCTCCAGCTCCGTGTCGTTCAGTTTCAAGTTGTTGTCCAGCTCACGATGTATCTGATACGTAAGCAGTTGCAGCTTTCCGTCCTTGTCGTGAACGAGCTGGATTTTCATGGGGATGGACACCGCAGAGTTGTCGCCCACGGGCACGTTGAGACGCATGAGCGGTGAGAGCTCACCACTCAAGATAGAGTCGCGCAAGTCCTTCGGCATGCGCATGAGATCCTTGGGATAGATGCCGATTTTGGCAAATTTGTCGAATGGTACTGGTTCTGTTTTCATAGTTTATGGTTTGGTTATTCAGTTGGTTTATACTAATTTTGTGGTGAAAACATATCAAACTTAACACACTACTACCATGAAACACACACTGACGTGCGCTGTGGTCCTTATGTTCTCGATGAATGTATTGGAATCACCGGCACAGTTTTACACTGTTGAGAAAGTCGGTCCGGCTGCCGACACGTTATCCATTTCCACGGACCCTTACGTCCGTGACGTACTCCACGAAACAAAGTCAACGTCCAATGTCGAGACTGAGACCAGGAAAAAATCCGTCTTCGGTCTGCCTTTGCCTTCGTTTCTGACCGCAAAGTTAGGAAACAAACCGCCAACCTCCAACAACGCTCAGGGAAAAGTGCTGAAAAAAGGCGAAAAAAGTCCAGGAAAAATAACAAGGAACAATCGCAAGACAACCGTTTTACCCTTTCTCAGCGCCTCAGATAGCCTTCTTTTAAGCCTTCTTGAAAAACGTCTAAATATCTGTATGCCATTGGATTACATTACAATCACCTCACACTACGGATACCGCCAAGACCCCTTTACAAAGTGCCAGCGGTTCCATGACGGTATAGATTTGCGATGCGGAAACGGTTTGGTCTATAGCATGCTCCCGGGCAGGGTGGCTGCCGTGCACCACGGCAACACCGGCTACGGCAACTATGTCATCCTCGACCACGGCAGTCTCCGTTGCCTTTATGGTCACCTCAGTGAAATCTATGCTAGGGAAGGCAGTGAAGTACCAGCAGGTGCTGTCGTCGGACTTGTCGGCTCCACCGGTCGCTCCACCGGTCCTCATCTCCACATCCAGCTACAACGACTGTCAGCAAACAACAGTTGGACAAGCGTCGATCCCATACCGTTCATCCAAGCCCTTAACCTACAAGTAAAGACCTTCAACGACCGACTGGCAGAGATATCCGGCAAAGACTCTCCTATATATAATAATGAGAAAACCAAGCCTACAGAACTGACGATAGAGAACCTCTATGCCGCATTGAAGAAGCACGGCATCAAATATCCGAAAATCGTCCTTGCCCAGGCCATCCTCGAAACCGGCCGTTTCCGCTCCCGTGTCTGCAACGAGAATAACAACCTCTTCGGACTCCGGCACTCGAACGGCTACTACGTCTTTGACCATTGGGAAGAGAGCGTCATCGCCTACAAGAACAAAGTGCAGTACAAGCACCGCGACAACGAGAATTACTATGCCTTCCTGAAGCGCATCGGTTATGCATCTGCAAAGGACTATACCAAAAGAATAAGAGAGATAGCGGAACGGCTGTAAGTCATTCGACCTTCTGTCTTTAATTGTATATAATGCCAAATAATCTATAAATATCAACTTTAAGATTGAAATTATTGAAGATATATTTTGTTAATCCAACTAATCCGTTTAACTTTGCATAAAATTTAGAGACATGGCAACAAAGGAACAAGTAGAAATGTTTCTTGCCCAGTTCAGAGAAAAGGTAAAGATCTACGATATTATTTTTCGTGATGACAGAGGTAAAAATATGCAGACCCTGGCCGATCTTGATATAACTCCGAAATACCGCAAGGATGTAATATTAAAGTTGAAGGCTATAGACTATTCGGAAGGTCCGCTTGCTGACTTACTGAATCGCATGGGTGATATGTGGGTCTTTGGAAAAGACGTGAAGGGCAAAGAGGTCTATATAAAGATATCAATGGGTGTGCCCGGTACGAGCACGATCTGCATTTCCTTTCATATAGCAGAGCATAAGATGAAGTATCCATTTAAATAATTGAGTGTATGAAAAGTCCGTTTACAGGTGGCGATGCCACATTGCGACAGGAGGTGTCAGAGCTTTCCTACAGAAAGGAGACCTTCAAGTATGTACACCTCTATTATGAATGCGATGACACGAAGGAGCGTTTTACGACAACGTCCTTGGATGAGATTAATCTGGCGCAGGTTTATAATCAGTACCGTGCCAAATACGGGATTCCCTTTCCCGATGAGATAGCCGCAATACGAAAGAAATATGGTCTCTCGGCCAAGAAAATGTCGATGATCCTCGGCTTTGGTGACAATCAGTATCGTCTGTATGAGAATGGCGACATGCCCAGTGAGACCAATGGGAAAACTCTTATGAGTATTAAGAAACCATATGTGTTCAAGACATTTCTGGAGAACTCTCAAAATCAATTCAGCAAGGAGGATTATTCCAAGATCTGCCGCAAGGTCGAGCAAAGCCAGATGCCCAATGAAGAAGCTCAAAAGAGTTTCCTTTTCAGCGGCTTGCATCGCGATGCGTCGAATGGCTATGCCGAACAGTCTGTTCAAAAGTTGGAAAACATCCTGCTTTATTTTATCAGGAAGTTCAATGGCGTCTTTTTCACCATGATGAACAAGCTTTTGTTCTATACTGACTTCTATAGCTACAAGACGCGTGCTGTCGGCATGACAGGTTTGAGTTATCAGGCTATCCAGTATGGGCCGGTTCCCACGAGATGGGACCGAATTTACAGTTTCTTTGACAGCATCTCTTCAGAAATCATCCAGTTTCCAAATGGCGAAGCAGGTACGAAACTGGTGACAGACAAGGAGTTTGATGTTTCCGTATTGTCAGAGGAAGAGATAGGAATATTAGACAGGATTTATCACAGATTCAAGGATAATTCTGCCAAGGAAATATCTGAGATCAGTCACCAGGAAGATGCTTGGAGGAATTTCTATGGAAAGAAAGAACCGATTGATTATAACCGTGCCTTTTATATAAAGGCTATATAGCATTACAGCAGTGTATTTGAAGGCTACGACCAGTATACTGCACTTTAAAAGAGACTGACAGAGGAATCGCTTACGGACGGTTCCTCTTTTAGTAGCTATATGCTCAGTGGTCACTGATTCCATTATCCCATCCTTGGTAGCCTCCGAGACATTGCTAATATCTAAACAGTTTCCGTAAGTTGCGGTCTTTTTTAATTTAAGCCATTTTTCCCTTAGAAATATCGATAAAACAGTAGTTTATCCTTGTCTACCGTTGCGATTTTGAAGTATAGTCACTATCTTTGCACCAGAAAAATCACAACGCAAGGTTTACTAACCATTGCAGGGCCAAGCTCCCCTGGAATACCGGCCTGAAGAAAAGGAGCGCGTCTTTTACCGTCACACGGAACTATCTTATGCCGCCACGAGGCGGACATAACAGCGGTGACCAAAACTCCATGACAAGAGTTACCAACAATCAGCCTTATGAGCATTCCATTCTTCAACATTGGGAAGAACCCCAAGAAAAACAAGATCATCGTATTCGCCAACCAGAAAGGCGGCTGC
>Ga0256404_1008575_pt1 | contig 15260 bp, 9 predicted proteins | sample RumenRJG_01DNA_FD_185990 | JGI IMG/M metagenome (GOLD analysis project Ga0256404, IMG submission 185990) | Bovine rumen microbial communities from Lethbridge, Alberta, Canada - RJG_01 | ecosystem: Host-associated > Mammals > Digestive system > Stomach > Rumen | place: Canada: Alberta | collected...
ATCGGCCGCGAGGTACGCGGCATCCGCTTCGAGGCCGCGCGCGCAGTAGAGGAAATGGCGGAGATGCCTTGCCCAGGCTGCCGGATCATGCCCCTCATCGACATGCCCGTCCTCCGGCAGCAGCGCCCGCTCGAGGTCACGGACGAGCGCAGCGAGCAGCGCGAGCTCCTCGATGAGCGCGAAGCGCGCGCCGAGCGCCCCCGCGAGCACGAGCCGCCCGCGAAAATGCGTCGCGTCATGCGTGACGGCCTGCCGCGCGAGGCGCTCGGCCTCGGCCACATCGCCCGCGAGGAGCGCCGCGCCCGCGTCCATGGCCGCCGCCTCTGCGCCGGCGCCCGGGACGCTTGCGGCGAGCGCGCGGACTTCCTTCGCGCACGCTTTCATGCCGCGCGCGTCGCCGTCCGCAGCGAAGCGGTCGCACGTCACCTGCCAGTTGAAAAATTCCTCGGACACGGTTCACACCTCCGGATGGAGCTCTGCGCCGTATTCGCGCAGGAACGCCTTCTGGTATTGCTTGTAAGAGGCCGCGAGCGGCTTTTCCTTCGGACAATGGATGCACCAGAAATCGTCGCTCTGGTTCGGGATCACGACGCGCAAGCCTCTCCGCTGCATCTCGCGGCACTCGGACGTGTCGTAAAGATGCCAGCCCGTGAAAATGTCCTCGCGCCAGCGAAGGTCGACCTGCGTCGCAAGGAACAGCCCGTCGCACGCCTCGACCTCTTGATAGGGGCCATTTGGCTCCATGCAATGCGAATCGACGACACTCTCGGGCTCGCACGCGTGCAGCACGCGCCCGTACGTCCGCATGCCGTCCCACCAGACGCCCGAGCGCGGCAGGCTGCGGCAGCCGATGACGCCGACGAGGCCGATCGCCGGGTCGGCGAAGATCTGGAGCAAGTCGCGGATCAGATGCTTGTTCACGACGAGCGTGTCCTGATGCAGATACACTTTGTATTTCGCGTCTGACGCCATCATGCCGGCATTGTAGCCCGCGCACATCGACGCAGCGCCGCGCACGGGATGAAGCTCAACCGTCATTCCCTCGGGCACGATAAGGCTTTCGAGGTAGAGCCGGCATTCGCTGTACCAGTCGTCGTCGTTGACGCATGTGATGAACGCGACTTTTTGCGGGTCCGTCGCCCGCTCGATGCGTTCGGTCTTCATGGCTCTGCCTCCTTTCCTGTGAGCTCGTCGGCGAGTTCTGCGAGCATCGCTGCTTCTTCGTCGCTGCGTGCCGCGTCGTGCGCCGCTTGCACGATCGCGCGCACGACGGCCTGCTCTGCCGCATCGGACTGTGCGAACAACCGACGATAAAATGGTGCGGGATGGAACACGGCCTCCTTCACGAACGCCGCCGTGTAATCGGGGAACAGCCCGACGCGATGATAAAATTGCCAGAACGCCGCAACTTGTTGCACTGTGTCGACGTCGTACTCGATGCGATGCAACAGCCGTGCGAGTTCTTTCCGCTGTGCCGCCGTGAAAAACGATTTGAGAAGTGACAATTCCGGCATCGACCGCGCGGCGTAGACGAGCCAGAACTCTGTCTCGAGGTCGTCGTTCGTGTTGTCAAAGCCAGCAGCGACGAGACGGTCGACTTCGCCCTCGGGCGCCGGCCGCCGCTGCGGCCGCACGCGCACGTCCTTGTAATACGACGCATAGAGGAGTTTCTCGAACTCCTGCACGGCGTAGAGCCGCGCGACGACATGATAGTAGTGGCCGTCCATGAGCTCTGCGAGCACCGACCAATGGCGGATGTTGCGGAAGCTCGTGAGCAGCGCCCCCGTCTGCTTCAAAAACTGCGAAAAGCCCGCCGCGATGTCCTGCGGGTTGCCCGCGGGCTCGAGCGTGAGGTCGGAGATGATGTAGTCGAACAATTCGCGCGCGAACGGCAACGGCTCGGCGAGGTAATCGAGCGCCGTGAACTGCACGCCGAGCGTTGCGTACTCCGGATGATGGAACGCGTCGCCGTCCGCTGCGACGGCAAACATCTGTGCGTGTGGGAACATCGTGCGGAGGTTGGGGAGATATGTGAGGCTCTCGACGACGAGGATCGTGAGGGGCGCGTCCGAGGGGGCGAGGAAAGATAAAAGTTGTGGCTTGATTTTTTCCGGCACGGCGGACACGCTCCCTTCCCCTTCAAAAATTTCACGCGCACAAAAAAACTCGTGCATACTTAGTTAACAGTATAGCACGAGTTTGCTCTGATTGTCTTGTTTTTCCAAGGATTTTTGACAGTTTTACGAACGCGCTTTGTTTTTCTCATCCGCATCGTGCACGAGGCGCTGGAACAGCGCTTCGACGTTTTGCATGTAGCGCGTTTCGTCCATGAGCGGCGAGGCGAGGAGTTTTGGGCGCAAAATTTCGCGCAACGTTGCGAGGAGGTCGTGGTCGCTCGCGAGGCCGATGGCGAGTGCGGCGTAGCGCCCGGGCGTGTCCGCCGCGAGCTCGCCCATGCCGATGTTTTCGAGGAAGCTCCTGCCGAAGCGCGCGCCGTGGCGCGCATCCTCCGGCGCGAGCGACACGACCGGCACGCCCATCATGAGCGCTTCGCACGTCGTAAGACCGCCCGGGTACGGCGCGGTGTCGAGCGCGATGTCCATGTCGCCGTACTGCGCGAGGTAATCGCGCGACAGGCCGCGCAACTCGACGCGAGCGAGCTCTGCCTCCGTCCAGCCGAGCCGCCGCAGGCGCTCCATCGTGTACGCGCGCCCTTCGTCCATGCCGAGCAGTGAATGCTTGAGCAAGAGGTGCGCGTCCGGCACGGCGGCGAGGATCGCTTTCCACAGCGCGAGCATCCCGTCCGTGACTTTCGAAAAATTGTTGAAACAGCCAAACGTCACATAACCCTTCGTACGGCATGGCGGCGGCGCGACGGGTGGGAAGCGCGTGAACGGCGCGTAGCAGAAATGCGTCTCCGGCAGGCGCAGCAGTCGTTCCGTGAAGAACGGCGAGCGCTCCTCGGGCGCACAGTGCACGTCGGAGAGGAAGCCGTCGCAGAGCCCATCCGCGAGCCCTGTGCTGTTGAAGTAGCCGATGCCAGAAATCTGAACGTTCGCCGCCCGCCACGCAAACACGGGGAGCGCCGTGTGCGCCGAGTGACCGGAGAGGTCGAACAGCACGTCGATCTCATCGGCGCGGACCTGCGCAGCGATATCCGCAAACGACCGATCCGCGACGCGATGCCAGACGGCGGCAGGGTCTTGGAGCGCCGCCGTCACAGCGTCCTCGCGCTCCGTCAGCGAATAGATGTAGACGTCGAACGCCTCGTGATCGTAGCCCGTGAGCAGCGGCCGCACGAACTGCGCGATCGCATGATCGCGGAGGTCGGCAGAGAGGTAGCCGATGCGCAGTTTCGCATGATGCCACGTGGGGCGCGGATACGGCTGCGCCCCCGACGCGGCCATCATCGCCGCGAGCAAGTCGCGATAACGCGCATACAGTTTTTGAAACGCGTCCGCCGAAAAGCCCTCGACACTATTCGCCGCAAAGATCGCGTTACTACATTCGACGAGCTTTTGCACGGAGTCGGGCTCGATGGCCACGGACTGCACGAGCGCGTCGACGGCGGCGCGATTCTCGCCGAGCATCCGCCGCGCCGCGCCGAGGAGGCTCCAGGCGTCGGCGAGGAGCTTTTGCTCCGGCGCTGCGGCGAACGTCTCCAGGAGTTCTTGCAGTTGCGCGATTTCCGACACAGGCTGTTTCTCGTCGCGCAGGATGTACGCCATGAGCAGCATGCCGTAGATCGTCTTCGCGCCCGTCGCCTGCCACGCCGCGCGCAGGCGCTCGCGCGCGCCTGCGAGGTCGCGCTGCCGCCAGAGCGCGTATGCCTCCTGGTACGGCTGGAGGCTGATTCCCTGCTCCATCCTGCCCGATGCCTCCTGTCTCAGTGTTCCGTCTCCGGCCGGCGCGCCACGACATACCATTGGAAGGCGAGGAGTTCTTCTTCCTCCACGCGCACCCATGGCAGCGCCGTGAGGTCGCGCACAAAGGGTTTCAATGGGTCCGCTTCGCTCGTAAATTTCGCCTTCATCTCAACAATCTCAAGGCCTGCACCCTCGAACAGTTCGCGCGTCGTCTGCTTCGTGAAAAAGCGCAGGTGCGTGCGGTCGAGGATGCCAGCGTCAGCATAATCCCAATGCCCCTGTAGCATCAAACCGACGTTCTCGACGTAGTTCACGTTCGGCACGCTCGCAAGGATCGCCCCGCCAGGCTTCAGGACGCGCGCGAGATGGCGCACGGCCGTCCACGGGTCACGCAGATGCTCGAGCACATCTGCCGTGATGACGGAATCGAACATCCCCTCCCAATCTGGCCGGTCGAGCTTCTCAACATCCGCATTGACGATCGTGCCAAAGCAGCGCGCGATGGCCGCCGGCTTTTCATTGAGCTCGATACCGTAGAGCTCCGCCGATGGGTTCTCCTCGCGAATCTTCATGAGGTTCGTGCCGCAAGCGCAACCGACGTCAAGGACGCGGATGCCTGGCCGCTCCATATCCATGAGCGCGAGCAGATCCTCGCGCAGACATGCGGAATACGTCGGGCTCGTGCCCCAGACCGCACGGAAGTGCGGCTCCTGCTCTACGAGGCTCTGCTGGGGATCGACATGATTGACGGCAAAGCTGTCCTCATGGTGATGCACGTACGTGCCGGCACAGTACAGGTGATAACCTTTCATGTGCAGGCGGAACGACATGTCGACGCACTCGAGCCCTGGCAAACGATATGCCTCGTCAAAGCCGCCGACCACCTCATACGTCGTGCGCTGCATCATGAGGGCGTGGCCGTCGAGGATCATGCACTCGACGTGGCGTTCCGCTTTGCGCTCCACGACCGCTGCGGCAGCCTGTAGCGTTTCCGCGTCCTGATACGGCGGCACGTGAGCAAGGCAATAGCGCGAGCGATTCGTGTACGCGCTGACCGCACCGGCGTCCGGCGTCTTCTCGAGCACGTCGAGCATGCGCCGCACACTGTGTCGCGTATACGACACGTCGTTGTGCGAGAACAGCAGCACGTCGCCCGATGCGTGGCGCGCGCCTTCGTTCCATGCTGCCGCGAGACCGGTGTTGTCATCGTGCAGGATCGCGTGCACATCCTCGAGCTGTTCGAGGTACTCCGCCGTACCGTCCGTCGAGCCGTTGTCGACAGCGATGATCTCCGTTGGCATGTCCGGCAGAGCGTCAGCGAGCGACAGGAGGCACTTTCGCGTCTGCTCCCAATGGTTGCGCGTCACGAGGATGATGCTGAGTTTCATGAACGTCCATCTCCTAAAGCTTCATAATGTGCGGCCATCCGCGCCATGCCCTTTTTCTGGTACGCCTCTGCGAGGTAACGGAAGACCTCCGGCTCCTGCCGCTGGTAATATTTGTACGCGAGGCGCTGCCACGCCTTGAGATAGCGAATGCCGTGGCCCGGCCGCTCTTCGACCTCGATGGCTTTGATGCCATGATACAAGAGCGCATCGATCGCGCCGGCCATATAGACCTCGTCCGGGCGCAGCGCGTGAGGGTCTGGACGCAGGCGCGGCTCAGCATAAAAAATGGCATTCGCCGCCTCGTCGACGTCCTTCGCCGCGAGCGCCGCGCGCAGCCAGTCCGCAGCGGCCGCGAGCGTGATGTCTGAGCGCTTCACGGGTGCATAGCGCTCCGCGCGGTGCCGCCGCATCTCCTCGATGTGGATCATGTCGAGATCGTACATCCGCTGGCGCGCCTGCCGCATGTCATAGCCGACCTGCGCGAACGCCCAGACGTAGAAATCCGCGCTGTACTTTTGCCATGCATGGCAGCCGAACGGCAGGACATACCCGTTTTTCTGCCAGACGCGCTCAGCATCGTATTCCGACGAAAAGCGCCGCGCAACCGTCACGGGCGCGATGCGGAAAGCAGGATCCACCGTGAAAAAATAGCTGAAATATGTATCCTCGATGAGGCCGTCCGACGGCTGCCGTGCGAGGAGCCGCTGGCACGCGCGCGTGTCGCGCAGGCTGAAGCCGCCGTTGCCGCACGGCAAGAGACGCGCACCGCCCCGTCCAGCCGATCGCATGCGAATCTCGAGCGGCCACGGTGCGCCGATCCAGTCGTAGTCCATCGCGACGAACGCCATGAGCTCGTCGGAAAAGACGAAGGCGTCGAGCTGATAGATGAGGATTTTGCGGTACGCGCGGAAGCGCTCGTAGAACGCCGGTGAGAGCAGGAGCGCATTGTAGCCCATGACATCCGTGAAATACCGCGCGGGGAACGTCACGCGCGGCACGTCGCGGTACGCCGCACCAAAATCGAGCGGCCGGCCCTCCGGCGCGAGGAAGACGATGGGATCATGGCCGAGCACCTCGAAGCAACGCGCGAGGCTGATCTGTTCATACCAATCGAGCCGATCCTGATACACAGGGATGACGATGACGACATCCTGCACGTGCATCCCTCCTGTCTGCCGGTATTCAGTGGTTCGCCTCACGCTGGGCGGCTCTGCCGTCCGCGAGCGCGCGCTCTGTGGCGAGCAGCACTTGGCGCGGCGTGATCCGTTTCATGCACTCGAGCTCACGGCGCGTGCCATGATGATATGGGCAAAACGTCTTGTGCCAGTCGACGCGCATGTCGTTGTAGCAGCCGTGGCAGACGGCGGGATTCACGACGCGGTACGGCGTCAGGAACTCCGACTGCGGCAGCGTGAGGCCGCTGATGAGCACGACGGGGCAGCCAGCGGCGCGAGCGAGCCATGACAGCCCACTCGGCCCGCCGATAAAGCACGCCGCGCCCGCGAGGAGATCGATGCGTTCCTGGAGCGGCCGCGCGCCTGTGAAGTCCTCGGCGCCCGTCGGCAGACTCACAGAGTATCCGTGCTGCACCATGATGCGATCCTGGTCGATGCAGAGCACGCGATAGCCTTTCGCGCGCAGTGCCGCGACGACCATATCCCAGCCGAGTGGATGCAGCCAGCATTTTTCAACGCCAGACGCCTGCACGGCGATGCAGATATACTGCCCCGTGCCTGGGCCGTCCGCGACAGGCGCCGGCGGCTCGCCGAGCGCAGGCGTCTGCTCCGGCGCGCACGAAAGCATCGGCGGATCGCGATGCACGCCGAGGAGCGAGCGGCAGATGTCCTGCCACGCGAGCTTGCGGCAGTCATCCGGGCAAAAAAACGGCTCGGACTGGAACGCCTCGACATAATAAACCGCGTAGGCATCCGCGCCCATCGCATCCGCGAGCGCGAGGCCCTGGCACGAGCGCTCGACGAGCGGCTTCAGTTGCTCCTTGACGCGGCAGACGGCATGGCAGCCCGTCTCGCGCTGGTATTCCTCGATGTACGGCAGGAACATGAGCGACGTGCCGAGCGGCGTCTCCGAGAGGTCAAAGAACACGTCGAGCCCCTGCGGGTCAAACGTATGCGAAAACACGAGCGCACCGCCCTGCTCCACCTCGACCTGCCAGCGGATCGCGTACTTCTCCATGGAGACGAGCACCTTGCCGGACACGTCGCCGTCAAAGAACCACAGCCCCGTCTCCGCGTCGCCGATCCGCACGTGGAACGCGCCCTCTGGCACGCGCAGGCGCACGCCGGCGCGGAAGTCGAGCCGCAGGCCGTCGACGCCCGTCTCGAACGCCACTGGCCCGGCATCATGGTCGGCAAAGCCCACCATCTCGAGGTCTTCCCTCCCGACGACCGTGCGGTCGCTCGAAAAATACAGCACCGGCAGATCATGGACGGGCGTGCGCATCTGCTTCGCTGTCTCGGCTTTTCGCTTCGCCCGTTCCTCGCGGCGGGCCTGCTCGCGATCGAAGATCGCTTCGAGATCATAGCAGCGGACGACGCGCGGCTCCTGTCTCCCTGGGAAGACCTCTTCGAGCCCGAGGGCCTGGAAGTCATCGGGCACGTGCCATTTCGCGAGGAACTTCGCCTTGTTGCGCGTGCAGAGTACGCGGAAGGCATGGTACTTTGCCTTCTGCACCTCCGGCGACGCATCGCGGACGAACGAACCGCCGCCGAAATGATGGATGAACGTGTCACGGCACAGGAGCAGCTCATAGCCCGCCTGCCAGATGCGCAGGGAATAATCGTCATCCTCGAAATTGCCGGGCGTGAACCGCTCGTCGAGCCCGCCGATCGCCTCGTAGACCTCCCGCTTGAACAGGAAGCAGTAGCCGACGAGCCGCAGGCGGCGCTCCCACTTCGCAGCGTCGCTGCGATTGTATGCCTCCGCAAACGCCTGGAGGCCATCCCCGTCTGTATAATCGACATGGAATGACTGGTAGTTCGAGCAGTTATTCGTCATACAGCTGACGGCACCGACCTCCGGCCGACTGTAGAGTGCCGTGCGCAGGTTCGACAGCCAGCGCGGCGTCACGACCGTGTCGCTGTTGAGGAGCAAGAGCTCGCTGCCCTGCGCGATGGCGAGTCCTTGGTTGCAGCCTTTCGGGAAGCCGGCATTTTTCTTGTTGAAGATGCACCGCACGTCTTTCTGCTGCTTCAGCCACGCGACGGAGCCATCTTTCGAACCGTTGTCGACGACGATGATCTCATGCGGCACGTCCTGCGTGTGCGCACGGATGCTCTCGATGCACATCCGTGTGAGTTCCTTCGTGTTGTAATTCAGGAGGATGATGCTCGTCCCGTCCATCGACTGCCCCTTTCTACTCCTCAAAACCGCCGTAACGCCCTCAGCCTTTCAGTGCATGCAGCAGCACGAAATCCGTTGCGTGCATGGCCGACGCGAATTGCAGCGCCTTCTCGGCGTCGCCCTGTGCCTTCGCGAGCATGGCGAGGTTCCGGAGCGTCGTGTCATTCGTCGCGTCGAGCTCGAGTGCCTCAGCGAGGAACGTTTTCGCGGCATCGTACTCGTCCGCGACGAAGTAGCCGCCCGCGAACGCGTTGAGGATGCGGATGCGCTCAGCGACGGAGACCTCGGCCGCCATCGCGCGCACGCGCGCGAGCTGTGCCTCGGCTTCCTGTGCGATGGAGGCTTCCGAGGCTTCCGCGGCTTCGGATACCTCAGGCGTTTCCGTTTCTTCCGCTGCTGTCGGCGCTGCCGCAGCCGGTGCTGCCTCCGCTGCCGGGTGCTCGACCGGCTGTGCGCCATCGAGATGCATGAAGTCCGCGACGTACGGGAACTGCGCAGAGACGCGTTCCTTGTCCTCCTCGACGTAATACTCGAGGATGTCCTGCATATCCTCGCGCTGCTCGGGCTGGAGCTGCTGCGGATAATGCTCGAGGATGAAATCGTAGATCGCCATGCCGTCGTCCGTGCGGTCCTCGAGGATGCAGATGCGCGCGAGCAGCAGGCGCGCCGCGACGTGATCCGGCGCGAACGACAACGTGTTCGTCAGCCACTGCGCCGAACGGCGGTAGTCGCCCGTCATGAAGTAGCAGTACGCGCCCTTGTACATATCTTCCGGCTCGTACGCGTCGTTCTTGATCATCTCGGCGAGCACGTCGAGTGCCTCGCCATAATTTTCTTCGTTCATGAGCGCCTGAAGGCGCGCTTCGTAGTCGCGTTTCTCGTTCGTCTGCATTTTCGTCTCCTGTGCTTGCTGCTTGCGGTTCTTATCACGGTTGTATCTGCGGCTGGCTTTTCCCATCGTCCGTTCCTCCCGACATCCTGTAGATGTGCATATCATGAAAAACAATCTCTGTGTCTTCTATCGGATGAATCTTCGATTTTCTTAAACGAAAATCCTCCTTTTCTCTCCGCGCTGTCGCACGCCATGCGCGACGTAGTCGTCCCACATCCGCTGGTACGCAGCCTCGACATCGCGCACGTAGCCCTCGTTGTCCATGATCGGCGAGTGCTGCATGCGCTCCGTCAACATGCCGTGGAGCGCCGTCAGGAGCTCGCGGTCGTTTGCGAGCGCGACGGCCTTCTCGACGTATTCGTCGTCCGTCGCCGCTGCGAGTGCCTCGAGGCCGAGGTTCGCGAGCAGGCTCAAGCCGAAGCGCGTGCCGTGCCGCTCGCTGTAGCGCGTGATGACCGGCACGCCCGCGAGCAGCGCATCACACGTCGTGCCGCCGCCGACATACGGATACGCGTCGAGCAGGATGTCGACATCCTGATAGCGGTCGAAATACAGCGAATCGGCTTCCTCAAAGATCAAACGGTCCATCGGCAGGCCGAGCGCGCGCGCCCGATCCTTGACGCGGCGGATGACCCACTTGCGCGCGTTCGAATGGCGGAGCAGGAGCTTCGCGTTGGGCACGCGCGCGAGGATGCGGTCCCAGAGCAACAAGATCTCGTCGTTGATCTTTGCAAAATTGTTGAAGCTCCCGAAGAGGACGCCTTCGTCTGCCGGCTTCGGATGCCATTTTTTCTTGCACGTCAGCACGACTTCGGGCGGCGTGTAGCAGAAATGGCTGTGCGGCAGGCGCACGAGTTCCTCGGAAAAATCTTCGTCGTGCGCGCCTGGGGGATCGAGGTGGACGTCTGAGAGGAAATAGTCCATGACGCCGAGCCCCGACGTGCTCATGAAGCCGATGCCGCAGGCCTGCACGGGCGCTGGACGATATTTCATCACCTGTAGCGTCCGTCCCCCCTCCGTATGGATCGCCGGGTCGAACAAGATGTCGATCTGGTCGTCGTAAATGACCTGCGCGACCTCGTGGCTCAGCTCCGTGCCCTGGAACGTATGGAACGACGTCACCCACGATGTCAATTTCTTCGTGAGCTCGTCTTCGCCCGGACGCATGGAGTAAAGATAGACCTCGAAGCGGTCGCGGTCGTAGCGCTTCATGAGCTGCGTGCAAAAGAAGCTCAAGATGTTGCCGCGGAACGTCGGCGCGATGTAGCCGACGCGGATCTTCTCATGGCGACGTGCTGGATCGCGCGGGTCGTGGGGAAAGAGCTCCGCATTCATGCAGAGCTGGTCGTACATGAGATGGCGCTCGCGCAGGAGCTCCCGACTCACGCAGGGGTCGTAGTGCAGGATGAACAGATAGTTGCTGTAAAACTCCGTCTGCTTCTTGTACGGCATGCTGCCCGGATGCGTGATGGCGTGCCAATAGAGCCCTGCCGCCTTCGCGACCTCGTTCAAGTTGAAATAGCAGTCGGCAAAGCGCTGGTCGACGCGCCACATCTCCTCCGGCAGGAAGATCCCGTCCGCGACGAGCTGCTGCAAGCGGTCGATGGCGAGTTGGAAGCGATTCGCGAGCATGAGCTTCGCGACGGGCTTCAACTTTTCATCCATCGCGATGTAATCGAATCCACTCATCTGCTTCCCTCCTGTTCCTGCTGCGCCTGTTCCCACGACGCCCACATGTCCGTGTACGCGGCCTCCATCTCGCGCACGCAGAGCTGCGTGTCCATGAGCGGCGACGCGAGCATCATCGTGCGCAGGTTGTGATGCAGCGCGTCAAGGAGCTCCGTGTCGCGCGCGAGGCCGATGGCGCGCGCCACGTATTCGTCGCCGGTCGCTGCCGCGAGCTCGCCGAGCCCAGCGGCCGTGAGGATGGAGTACGCGTAGCGCGAACCGCGCCCTGCGCCGTAGCGCGCCACGACCGGCACGCCCATGTACAGCGCATCGCACGTCGTGCCACCGCCGACATACGGATACGTGTCGAGCGCGATGTCAACATCGAGGTAGCAGGCCATGTAGTTGTCAGACGACGGCTCGAAGATCACGCGCTCCATGTCGATGCCAAAGCGCGCAAACCGCGCGTACGCCTCGTCCGTCAAACTGTCATCGTAGTAGCCCTCGGCCTTGCAATAGAGGCGCGAGGTCGGCACGGCCGCGAGGATGCGGCTCCAGAGCGAGAGCATCTCGTCCGTGATCTTTTGGTAGCGGTTGAACACGCCGAACGTCACATATCCTTTGCGCTTGCACGGCGCGCCCTGCGGCGTCGGCACATCCGAGCGCCCCGTGTAGCAGAACATGCTCGTGAGGTAGAGCGGACGCTCCGTGATGTAGCGCGGGCCGGCCTCCGGGTCGCAGACGCGATCCGTGATGAGGTAGTCGACCGTATCGAGGCCCGTCGTGTCCATGTAGCCGAGGCCGGAGACCTGCACGGGTGCCGGCCGCCAGCCAAGCGTTGCGAGGCCTGAGCCGACCGTGTGGCCGCCGAGGTCGACGAGGATGTCGATTTCATCGTCGTAAATTTTCTGGGCGATGTCCTCATACTCCCAGCCGTGCACATTGCGGTGGACGTCGACGGCCTGCTTCACGAGCTCCGTGAAGCCGTCCTGCGTCTCACCGAGCGAATACGTGTAGAGCTCGAAGTGCTCCGCATCGTGCCCTGCGAGCAGCTGATAGTAAAAATAGAACATGACATGGCGGCGGAAGTCGCCGGAGATGTAGCCGATGCGGATGCGGTCATGATGTGCATGATGCGCGTGCTCGTAAAGCTTGGCGCCGTCAAAGAAGCGATTGCACCCCCGATGCGCCGCGAGCATCGCCTCGGGCGCGATGTCCGTGTGATGCAGCGTCATGAGATACGACCCGTACATGGAAAAGCGGTCCTGGAACCCCTGGCCGCATTCCGACGCCTTGCGGTAATGCTCCGCTGCCGTCTCCGGATGCCCCATGACGAGCTCCGTCATCGCCATCTGCGTGTAGAGCTCCGCGTAAAATGCCGGATTGTCCCAAAACGAGCGCGAGCCCTCGTCCTGTGCCTCCGTGTAGCGGCGGCAAGCCGCGAGCGACGACTCGTAGAGCACTTGCGACTTCCTGTGATGGCGGCGACGGTTCTCCGCCATGGCCTCGAGCCAAACGTATTCGATCTGGCGGACGGGCGGCCGGTGGTCGGCGTGCGAAAAGCACCACGCGACGCGCGCCCAGTCCGGCACGGGAAGGTTGAGATAGGCGCGCCCGGCGAGGCCGGCATACGCCTCGCGGTATTCCTCCCGCCAGAGCAAACGGCTGCCGTAGAGGATCGTGCGCGGCCAGTCGCGCACATCATAGGCGTGGCGGAGTTTTTGCACCGTCTTTTCCACCTGACGCCGCTGCTGCTTCTCGTTCATGTCCTGCGAGAGCCACGCCCAGTAGAGGCGTTGGTACAGATGCTCCATCGCCTGCATGTAGCCGGTCATGTCCATGACGGGCGACTGCCGCATGCAGCGGCGGAGCGTCTGCCGGAGCGACTTGAGGCGCGGGAGGTCGCCCGCGAGCTCTGCCGCAATGCGCACGTAGTCCGCAGGCGTCTTTGCGACGAGTTCCGCGTGTCCGATGTTCTCGAGGATGCTCTTGCCGAAGCGCGCGTGATGCGTCCGGCCCGCGAGCGTCACGACCGGCACGCCCATGTAGAGCGCGTCGCACGTCGTGCCGCCGCCCGGGTACGGGAACGTGTCGAGCGCGATGTCGATGCGCTGATACGCAAAGAGATAATCCGGCGACGCGCCCTCTACATCGACGCGCGCCGTGTCGATGCCAGCGCGCGCGAGCTTCGCGAGCGCGCACTTTTTCCCATACGCGTCGTCAAAAATCTTCCCCTTGAGAAACAGGCGACTTCCAGGCACGGCCGCGAGCACCTCGCTCCAGAGCGCGAGCACATCGTCATGTACCTTCGCGAAATCATTCAGGCTGCCGAACGTCACGAAGCCCTGCTGCCCGGCAGGCAGCGGTCCCTCGTGCGGCGGGTCGTCATGCCACATGTAGCAGAGATGGCTGTGCTCCATGCGCAGGATGCGCTCCGTGAATGGCGCCGTCTCGCCCTCCGGCAGCGTCACGCGGTCGGCGAGGAAAGCATCCATCTCCGGCAGTCCCGTCGTATCGAAGTAGCCGATGCCCGTCATCTGGATCGGCGCGGGACGGTACGCGAAAACGGGCAGCAAATTACCTGCCGTATGGCCGCCGAGGTCGAACAGGATATCGATCTCGTCGTCGTAGATTTGCTGGGCGATGGCCGCATAGGATTGCCCTCTCACGTTGCGCCAGCCGTCCACCCAGCCGCGGAACTCGTCGCTGACGCCGTCCTCCGCGCCGTTCATGTAGCAATAGACTTCGAACGCATTGTGGTCGTACGCGCGCAAGAGCGCATAGGCAAAGAACGCGACGACGTGGCGGCAGAGGTCCGCCGAGACGTAGCCGACGCGAATTTTTTCGTGGCGACGCCGCGGCTTGTGGCGGTAATGCGGCACATGCTCCGCCGTGAGGCGCGCGCCATACGCTTTCGCGCGCTCGAGCATCGATGTGCCGTCCTGTGCGCCCGCATGATGCGCGTAAAACAGCGCATTGCTGCACTCCGCAAGCCAGCCGCTCGCGACATCTTTGCACGCGAGCGACTGCTCGAAGTACGGCGCGGCCTCGTCAGCGCGCGCCGTGTGCACGAGGAGATCGGCGAGCGCGCTGGCCGCCGCGCCCTTGCACCACGCAGGCGTGTCGCCTGAGGCGAGCGCTGCGCGGTACAGTGCCTCCGCGCGTTCCGTGTCCTGTGCGAGTCCGGCTGCGCGGCCGAGCAGGTACATCTGTTCTCCCGTGCGCTGCGCAGATTCCGGTGCTTGCTCTGCGAGCGCGGCCGCCTGTGCGGCGTCGCCCGCGTCGATGGCGGCCACGAGCGCGTCGCGCCACGCGCGCACTTCTCGATATGTCAACTGGCTCATACATGCTCCGTTCTCGCACCCATGGAAGATGCGTCTTGATGTTTGTTGCGCCGTACCAGGGACTCCCCTCGCCCTTCGGGCCCTCCCCCCCTCTGAGCGAGGGGCAGATCATGGGGAGATGCGCGCGATCGCTTTTGCGAGGCGGCTGTCCGCCGTCCCTTGCACGAGCTCCTGCCACGCCGCCCGATACGTCCCAGGCAGCAACAGGCAGAGCGCATTCCCCGCCATCGGCTTGCCGTTCGCTACAGCATCGGCGATGCCGCACTTGTACCACCAAGCGAGGTCGTCCGCCGCTGCCGTCATCGCAGCGTCACAGCGTCCGGCCGCGAGGTAGCCGATCGCCGTCTGCGGCTGCTTTGCACGCGCCGCATAGTAGAGCGCCACCGCTCCGCCGCAGCGCTGGAGCGCCTGCGCGAGGAACGCTGCATCGTCACCCGCCTCCGCCTGTGCGGAGATGGTGTACACGCTGTTCAGGAGCTCGATGATGTCCGCTGCCGGCACGTCCGCCGCGAGGAGCGACGTCACGAGCCGCTGAAGCGACGCCGTGTGGTAGCGATACGACTGGAGCGCCTCGAGCCACGCAGCACGCGCCGCGTCCTCGTCGCCGCGCCGATGCGCTGTCTCGCCGCGCACCCACCACGCCGACGGCACGAAGCGCTCAAAGTTGTCGACGACGCCCTCGACGTCGATCGTGTACGACGCATGGACCTCGAAGGCCTGGTCGATGCACGCGAGGCTCGTG
>Ga0256404_1008576_pt1 | contig 15259 bp, 10 predicted proteins | sample RumenRJG_01DNA_FD_185990 | JGI IMG/M metagenome (GOLD analysis project Ga0256404, IMG submission 185990) | Bovine rumen microbial communities from Lethbridge, Alberta, Canada - RJG_01 | ecosystem: Host-associated > Mammals > Digestive system > Stomach > Rumen | place: Canada: Alberta | collected...
TTTCCCCATTGCTTTTCGTTAATAGATGCAATTTATGTGAATTGTTTGGATAATTGTGCAATAATCAGGTAAGAAAGCGGACTTTGAGGTGATTTTTATAGTCCGCTATTTTGTGAAAGTTTTAATTAATCTTCCCGTATTTAAAATCACTTTGAAAATCAATGTTTGCTTTTCACTTACTATGACATAGAGCCATCACTTAGCATTACAGAAAGACCACTTTCTCTGTGAACTCGTTTTACTACACATTCTTTAAATAACTCTTTATCTGTAATGATAGATACCTTACCACCTACGGTTACTATTTTATCTCCGTCTGGAATGTCTTTTGACTTAGCTCTAGTAAGACCTGTGTAGATCAACTCTTTTGTTAATACAGGATTATAGGTTGCACATAAAACCATGCATACGTATGAGTACTCACTACCCTGTGATTTGTGAATAGTCATAGCAAAACCTGATTCATAGTCGCCTAATCTTTCTGGACTTATCACTCGTATAGAGCCATACAACTTGTCTTGTTTTAAAGAACCATCCTTCGGAGGAAAGAAAACTTTTAAACGATTTTCAGCTTTGTCCTCTTCTGTTGAGAATGCCACAAAGCCAACATCACCGTTATCTACATTCAAGAATGAATCATTCTTGGTAATCAGAATTACCTTTCCAGGATAGAAATCCTCAGGATCATATCTGAAATTTAATTTTGATTTTTTCAAAAAAGTTTGAACATCTGAATTTACTTTTTTGTTGATCTCTATGGTTCCCAATGGACCATTTCTATTAGCACAGAGAATTCGGTAGTGATTTAAACGATCAAATGCTATTTTTGCTTCGTCCTCATTTTTGACGATGAAGTTCAATTCGCTCAAGTATGAGAGGAACTCTGCTTTAGCACTTAAAAACTTTTGACTCTCTATTGAGATCCTTGAAGACATTGCTCGAAGACCAGCTCTTGATCTGTCATTGATAAAGATAGAACATACCTCAGCATCATTATCAAAAAGATCTTTATCACTCTTATTCTCTGTAATTAAGTTCCCATCTTTGAACCAACTATCAACTTCATTTTTATTGTCTTCAGTAATCTGATTTACTTTTGTTGCAAGCAATCCTAACTTTGAGGTGGACTTGAAGCGATGAGACTCTACTAACATCGATACATTTTCTGAGATGTTGTAACCCTGTCCATTTTTCTGCAAAAGAGAATCTTCTGAATAGGAAGTGATCTCTGATAATAGTTTTAATTTTGCTTTTGAAATTGGATTTTTCTGATTTAATACAGAACATAGATCTGAAAAGACAGTACCAGGTTCGACTGAGAACAGCTGATCTTTATCTCCTAAAAGGATTACTTTGGTATTAGGACCAATTGCTTTTATCAATTTTGCAAATAGGCCTAAAGAGATCATAGAAACTTCATCTACAACCAAAATATCACAAGGTAGTGGGTTACTCTCGTTGTATACAGTTTTCTCTATATGTGGAATTACCTTGATACACTTATGAACAGTAGTTGCTGTTTTGGGGATCATGTCTAGAAGTTTTTTTGGTTCTTGAACATGATTATCATCGCAGAGCAACTCAAATGTCTTTAAAAAGTCACTTCCATTTTGTAACTGTCCTTCGATAGACTCTACCATTCTAGTTGCGGCCTTTCCTGTAGGAGCACATAACAAAATCTGCTTATGTTCATTAGGATCTTTTGCAAGTAACAACATCAATAGTTTTAATACAGTAGTAGTTTTACCAGTACCAGGACCACCACAGATTACAGAAAAGTCAGATAGATAAGAGGATGCTGCAGCAACTTTCTGCCAATTTACCTTGACCTTGCTAGCTTCGTTTTCTGTTGAGGAATTATTATCAAAAAGAATTCTCAGAGCATTTTTCAAATAGTCTATTTCGCTTTGACAATATTCAGTTTTGCTATGACTTTTTTCTTTTACAAAAGATGATGCGCAATGCTCGTAAACATAGAAACTTCTAAAGTAAATTCGCTCTTGATTTGTGTTTTGAGCATAAATAAACAAAGGAGTTTTGTCATTTAAGTCATCACTTACAATCGGATTTTTTACCTTTAAAAGACCATCTTTACTTGATGTAACCACTCGTTGCACAAAAGCCTGTATTTTCTGATCAAGTTCTTTTACAAGTTCTGCTGAAAATTCATCATTTTCATATAAATTTGAGCAAATTTTGTCAAAAATAAGACCTTTTAGACTATTTTCATCAATTTTTACACAAATATCGCCATCTTCTAATTTTAAAGACAAGGTCAACAACCAGAATATATGCTCTTTGGTAAAAAGCTCTTTATATGTTTTTAAATACTGCTCTGATAAAGCAATAACAATTGGTTTTACAAAAGAGAAATCTCTACACTCATTGATAAAAGCCTCAACACTAATAGAGGCATCTTCATAAGAAGAGATAAAACTATCTAGATAATCTTCAGTTATGATCTTTTTCATACAATCCTCTAATCTTGTCTGTTGTCGCCTTCAATGCCATCAAACAGATTACTTAGACGTTTGATGAGCTCTTCAGATGGTCTTACATAGAACTGACCTGGACTTACCGTATCATTACTATTCATACCTCTTAAATACAGATACATCACCCCTCCGAAGTCTTTTTCATATGAAAAATCATGAAGAGTGCACTTTAAAAATCTGTACAAAGCAAGAGAGTAGAATAAGATCTGTACATCATAACGAGCTTCAAAAATCGACTTTAAGATACTGTCTTGAGTGTAATCACCAAAACTATCTCCTAAGTAATTTGACTTGTAGTCAATCATGAAGAACTTATCACCTTGTTTAGTTGTAAACTTTGCAACTAAATCCAAGCTTCCTTTCATAAAGCCTTTAAAGTTGCTTTTCTTAAGATCTGGCAAATCAGGTATATAACTTAATTTGTTATCTTGTACTACCTTTGCATAAAATTCATGACAAAGTTCATTTAATACTTTTACTTTAAAGTCTTTACAAGGCAAGTAATAATCTAGTTCTCTAGCACAATTGTCCGGAGTTAAGTCAGACAATTTTAAATGACTGTTGTTGCTACTCTCAGGTAATAAATTTGCATTTAGGATGTTATTTAACCAAGAAGCTAAAGCTGAAATCTTTTCATTACCTTGATTTGAAATTAAATGGTAATAATCGTATTTAAGCTGTGAGTTAACAAATTGATATATAGAGTCCTGATCTTCTTTGTTTACATCATTCCTTGATAAAACAATTTCTAAAAGCTTATGTAAGAAGGAACCTGCAGAACTTCCTCTTGAGAAGGTAAAGTTAATAAGGTTGTGCTCTTCATTAGAGATATCTTCCTCAATATCATTTGCATCAGGTTCAATTTCTTTTTCATCAATATCTGATGCAAACATATCATTATGAGCACCACTTGTAATAGCTGAATATGAAGTAACCGTAAAGCTGTTATCAACAGATCCCTTATCAAGAGATGAAGGCTCATCAATTTTCTCACTACATTGAGATTCAACTTTAACTTTAGCAGCAATTAACTTTTCATTATCAGGATCACTTTCGTTGTCGAATTTACTTAGATTTGTAAACAACTCTTCAGAATCTAAGGCCTTTAGAAGCCCCCCTTCTTTTGGCGTTGTTATTGATCTTAATGCACTCTTTGTATCATCTTTTTTCTCATCAAGATAAACAGGAAGAAATACAAAATTTGCTAATTGGGCTCTAGTTAAATCGACATACAGCAATCTAACTTTTTCCTGCAAGGAGGCTACTTTTTCAAGTTCACTAATAGCAGTGCCATTGACTATTTCACTTGAATTTAAAGACAAACTTACATGACTATCTTTTGGGTCATAGTAAATACCATTTTTGTCAAATGTAGTCGTTCCAAATAAGAAAGGAGAAAACACAATTGGATATTGCAAACCTTTTGATTTATGGATGGTATAGATTTTTACTAGTGACTGTTCGGACTCTAGGTGCTTTTTAGTTACATCCTCTGATAATTCACTGTTATCATTTAAAACAAGATCTTTAAACCAAAGCAACTGGGCACTAGAACCAATGACTTTTGAGTTTACAGATTGAATAATCTCTGCAATTTGAAAATAGTTTGATAGAGCTCTCTCTCCATTTTCTGCATTTAGCATTGTTTTTAACAAATCGTGTTTGTTCAAATAATATAAAAATGCAGTAATGAATCCATAACTTTCCCATTTATTTCTGCACTCTCTTAAAAGGGAAATTTCTTCATCAAACTCAACAGAACTTGTCTTTTGAATAAAGTCTTCTCTTGTAAGGCTTAATAAAGATGAACCTAATAGTCTATAGACTTTAGAAGCATTAGTACTGTTACAAATTGCTTCCATTAAATAGATTATATTCTCGGCTTCAACTGATGCTTTTGGACTATCATCGGAACTATTACCGTAGCTTTTACTTTGTGATGAAGAGCTTAATACAGACCCACCATCTGAGAAATAAACAGACTGAATAGATAGCTCTTTTAAGGCATCTTGAATAGCTTTATTTTCATTTTTATTGCTTACCAAGATAGCAATATCACTTGGTTTAACAGGTCTAACATTACCTTTTGAATTTATTTTTCCATATAGAAGACAACGTTTTACTTCCAAAGCTACACTTTTAGAAATTACCTTTGCATTCTCATCCTTTTTAGGACTAGCGTTAAATTCTATCTTTCTTACAAAATTGCAGACTGATGAGCTGTTTTCGGAAGTGTCAGACAGATTTTCGTCAGATGCTACTAGGTTATCTTCTTTAGGGATATCAAAATAGAAACTTGATTTCCCTGAATTAGGAGAAGCTTCTACTGGCTCAAATTTAATGTTGCTAGAATTATTTTTAGAAAAGTCATCTGAATAATCAAATGGTTTAGCAACATAATTACCGTCGATTCCTTTTTTTACTTCTGCAAAAATCTCATTTACTGCTTTTACAACATTAGCATTTGAGCGGTAGTTGGTTTCAAGGGTATAGATACAACCACCAATCTTTTCAATTTGAGATTTAGCCTCATTGTAAGAGTTGATATCTGAACCTCTGAACTTATAGATAGACTGTTTAGGGTCACCAATTAAATAACAATGAGTGTTGCTGTCAACAGCAACTTGATTAAGGTAGAGTTTACTAAAGACTGTAAATTGAACAGGATCGGTATCCTGGAACTCATCGATCATGGCAATTGGATAGCGTTTTCTTAATAAAGATGCTAAAACATCACCGTTGTCTTTTTTAGTTAAAGCGACTGCTAATTGCCTTAAGACTTCATTATTAGAAATTAGATTATCCCTTTCACATAGAACATCTGTTTTCTTAATCATCATGATAGAAACTAAATGCTCTAGTTCTTTTTTTATCAAATCTACATTTGCTTGAAAGCCGAGAGCTGAAATAATTACAGAGCTAGCTGCTTTTTCAAATTCATCTATCTCAGCTAACCTTGCAAAGGCATGACCTTTTTTGACACTTACAAACTTACTATCTTCATTATAAAAATCTTTGAAATCGTAGGATTTTTTTACATTTTTCTTAATTTCCTGTCCAAAATTAAAGGAGTTAAATTTACCAGAAGCTATATTAGCTAAGAGGCTATTTAATATGATCTTCACCTCACTTTTAATGGCTTTTTCTTTATGGTCGCCTTTAGCTAATTTATAAAGAGAACCTGGCCCTTCATTGGCATCAAAGACTTCATCCTTGTATTTTTCTACTATATGCAAGTCTTGAGCATGCTCTTCATTTATTGAAGCCATCTCTTTTTCTATTGCATCTAATAAATATTTAAGTCTAGTAATTGGCGTTTTCTGCAGTTTTTCTGAAGAATGGTAGTAAGACTTTAAAGAAAATCCAAAATATCCTTTAGCGTCGTTGATAAGTCTTACTTGGCTTAGATCCTCTATAGTTTTTTTAAAGCCAAGTGGAGAATCTTTACCTAATAGCTCTAGAAGAAGATCTTTGTTAAAGTCTGAGTCCTTATAAAACAAATCTCTCCATACTGTAAAAGCAGCTTCTCTTTTCTCTTCTTCTACATCATTTGTAAGCTCTACATTAAAAGCTCTACCAGCTTCAAAAGAGTAAATTTGATTTAACGCCTTATTACAGAATGAGTGAATGGTACTGATTGAAGCTTTATCAATTGAGCGCTCTGCTCTTGTTAATAATCTTGAATAAAGGATGGCTTGCTTTTTCTGGATACCAATATCCACAGCATTGTTATTTTCAAGACTGTCTTTAACTTTTAACTTGTCTTTTAAATAAAGTTCAACAATATCTTTTAAAGGATCGTCTTTATCTAGACTATCTACAGTCTTTTGACCTTTACCTATAGCTTCAAATAAAACTCTACAAGTATGAATTTTTTCTAAAATTCTTGCTCTTAAATCAGAAGCAGCAGCATTAGTAAAAGTAACTACCAAGATGTCTTCAATATCCAAAGGAGTAGCATTTGATCCTTTTCCATTTTTCAAACCTTCTAATAAAAGACGTACCACCAGATTACTAATGGTAAAAGTCTTACCAGTTCCTGCTGAAGCCTCAATCATTGATGAACTATTCAAATCAAAGGTCTTAATCTCAAGAGGATCAGGTTTATTTAATTTTTTATTTTCCAAATTTTCACTTGCCATAATTTGTTCTTTCCCTGATTGATTAGTTCTTTGTATTGTTTTGTTTATTTGTATTGTTTCGTTTATTTGTATTGTTTCGTTTATTTGTATTGTTTCGTTTATTTGTATTGTTTCGTTTAGAAGTTACTTCAAAAATCATAGTTGAAAATAACTCTAACATTTTGTTTGCTTCATCTATTTGTAGCGCACTTAGGTACTGAGGCTCAAAAAATTGCTTATCACAACCAAACAAATATTTAGCTTCAGCATAGCTGTCATAAGAATCGTTAAAGTAATCACTAAAAGTTTTGTCGGTGACTGCTGTAGCAAGATAATCTCCTAATACAGGCTCTTCCCAATCAGGGGCACTCTTCTTTCTAGGATTGGTTCTTTTTGATTTAAGTTCAGCAAAATCTTTGAAAACACTTTTACACAAAGGGATCGGAATAAGATTTGCATTTAAATAAAATTCAATAAATCTTTCTAGGATATCATCTGGTGTAATACCAAGATCTTTTAAAAGGTCATTGAATTTAGAACCGTCAATTTCATAGAATTCACATTTTTTATTAACGGCTCTAATCTTTTGTGCTTGCTGAGGAATTGAAGCGGATTGAACGTATTTATAAGCAAGCAGTCTTAAAAAGGACTCTACCATCATACCTACATTTTCACTATCAGGATTTGACATAAAATCAATTAAAAGATCAGATCGCTTTGGAAGAACTCCCGCAAAAGTCACATTATAACCGCTTACTTTCAGTGTCTTACTAAATTGCTGTTCAGAGTAAATATCAGTTTGAGGCATACCAATAAGACTGTTAGAGAATTTTTCTAAAGTAGCTTTTATTTCATTGACAGTCTTGTCATTGAAAATGTCATAAGGTAATTCACCTTTTTTTGTATGCTTTTCTAAAATCTCATCGATACCTATATCTGAAGACATCTTTTCTGATTCTATGATTTCTCTTAAGATGTCTGATTTATCAAGATTATCAAGAGAGAAAGGCTCCTCGTCATCAAGCTTAACCTGATTTTTCAAGTCTAACTTGATATTCAATCTTGATTTTAAGAAAGACTTGCATGGGTTTAAAAGAGCATTCTTTAAGTCACTTATTGAAACAGTAATGTTAGGTTGCAAAGTTATATTCCAAGGATTCTCGTCTTGAGAATCACCTAAACAACCTATAGGGATCTTTTTATCTTTTTCTGTTGGTAAACCATCTTCACTAATATCCATCTTCCAAAAAGCTGTTTTGTTAAAAGAAGGATACAGTTTTAAACTGTCAGTTTTTTCTTTTTTATAATTATTTAAATCATAAGAATTCAGGCGTTCTTGTCTGAAAAGACGCTTCATTACATTCTTGCGATTTTCTTCACTGTTATTTGGATCTGAATTTGGGACTGTAAAATTATCCCCTAAATAATCTTCAAGCTCAGTGATTACTGTAGATGGATTTTTTTGAGTCTTATCAATTGGAGATTCACCCAAATAAGATAGATATAAGCTCTTTTCAGCTGACAGAATTGCTTCTAAGAAGATATATCTGTCATCAATTGATAATGATCTGTCATTGATCCTAGATAAGGACTTAACTCCCATTAAGTTAAAGCTTGGGGTTGTATCTTTTCTAGGGAAAGCATCGTCATTTAAACCTAAGATATAGATATGTTTAAAAGGAACAGCTCTCATTGGCATTAAAGAGCAGAAGATTAAACCACCGCGTAAGTATCTTGATGAGTCTCTGTCGTTACCAAAGGCATGGATTAGTTTTGCTCTAAAGACAGGCAGTTTAATCTTGATATTAGAGCGAACACCTTCATCAAAAGGTCTGTCATTCTCACTATTATCTTGAGAACTCTCACTGCCCTTTAAGTTATTAACAGCCTCATTCATCTCAGAGAGGATCTGACTGATTGCTTCACACTCAGCTTTTGAAGAATCATCTAAGACAAAGAAATTGTCTAACAGCAGTACCTGAAGTTTTTGGGTCCATTCTAAGGTGGTGATATTAAGATTTGGAGAAAACTCATCTCTTATCTGTTTTATCTTATCTACAAACTCACAGAACTTGTTAAGTAGCTCAAAATCACCTGTGTCGATATCATCATATCCGTCAGTATCTGAGCCAGAACCTAACATAAAACCTTTTAACAGACGATTAAGACCTGATTCTAATGTCCATGGTAATGGTTCTTTATTCTCATCCTCAAGATTTAAACTTTCTTTAACCTCCTGATCGTCTAAGCCCCAATGCACTTTTGCACCAGATAACCAACTTTCAATCACGGCTAAATCATCAACGGAGATATCAAACTTTTTAGCGATTGCATCCACAGATAAAAGATCTGAAATCAAATTTGCAGTTATGCCTTTATTGCCAATAGAAAGTAACTGCACCACAGCATCTGCAATCTTACTTGAAGAGCGTACGGTCTTATCGCAAATGGAATAAGGTATAAAATCAGGATCATCTCTTTTTACAGAACCAAAGACTGCTTCAATTAAAGGAGCATAACTCTCGATATCTGGCATCATGACAAGCATGTCACGAGGTGCTGTAGATTTACCGCTTAAATCTTTTTCTTGTTTAATCGTAGACAAGATCTCATCACGTAAGATCTCTATCTCTCGCATTGGAGTATGACAGGATCTTATTTGGAATGATCTATCATTGTCTTTAATTAAATGAACCCCTTTAGCATCAAGGGTTAACAAACGCTGTTTTAAGGAGTCAAGCACAGATAAACTAGATAAATCATTATTTGTCTTTTCACCTTCTCCTACAAGTCTGTCGACAAAGGCTTGAGTTACATCAACTGAATCTTCTTGTGACAAAAGCGTATTTAAGGTATCTCTTCCTTGTTTACCTAAAGAGATTAAAAGAGGATTTCCATCTACAAGTTCGTCATTCTCATAGTTTTTATAAAAGCTTTCGTAATAGGCATCTTCTTTTGCAGAAGAAAGATCAAAGCCATGTACTCCTTTAATATCCAATTCATACTTGTCTTTTAAGGCATTTGCTCTTAAATACTTTACAATCTGCTCCTTTTCCCATTTCCAGTTTACTTTCTCAGAGCGCATATCGCCCCAATATTCTTGACATGGATTTAGGTTCATAAAGAACACTGGAATAATTTTGCCCAGTGCAGTAAATAACAGAATTACTTGTGTTGGAAGAGCTGTAACTCCAAAGATAAAGACTCGCTTTGGCATCTTTGTATAATCTATGGTGTCAGGGGCGTTATACATTGACTCTAACTTTTGAATTAGATTGCTTACAACTGTAGCTCTATCCCATAAATTTGCTTCATTATCGGTCTTCTCAAGATTACCTTTGAGTTTTGTCCATAGCTTAATCTGCCAGATATTGCCAACGATAGAACGAATAGCATTATCTTTTCTTGATATTGATTTTGCTCCATTCTCTTTATATTTACTTGAAGATGCCTTTGCTATCCAATCATAAAGAACAGAACCAGGTGCGACCTTATATTTTCCGTCTTCCACTGACACAGCATCAAAAACAGAGTCATCAAACTTATTCCAATCAAAGATCCAATCAGGACGATACATTTGATATTGATCGAAGGTATCTGCAATAGCACCACACAATTGATATGCCTTTTCTGTCCTCTCTATAGATGTCTCCAGATTTAGATATTCTTTCATAGGTTCATAGATAGGGTCATGGCTTTTAGCAATTTCTTCCATCAGAGAAAAAATAGACCAAGTCATATGCTCATGAGAGAAACGGTTAGAAGAATCAGCGTTATTTAAGTTTTTATGTAGTGACCAAATAAAAGCCCATACTTGCTCAAAATCAATACCTGAGCAAACACCATTTATTTTGGCTATTTCTTGCTGAAGGTAGGTTTGCATACCCTTGTTCATGACAATTACTTTTTCAAAAGCGAAAGGATTTCCATTATTAGGAGGAGTAAGTTTTTGAATAACCTGAGAACAGATTAAAGCCAATGTACTTAAGTCATTTGAGTTAATTACATTCATTAACATTTTAAAGGCTCCTCTTAATTGTCATGAGAAAAGCTTAACCTAGAGCAAGATCATTTAATGCTTATTAGGTCTAATAACACGAATTATATGGATAGCTTATCGCTCTATTTTGATATTTGAGTATATTGGTATATTAACACAAATAGCATAATCAGTATTATAAATATACGTACTTATAATTAAAATATGGCTAAATTCATAAATAGCTCACATAGTGCTTGTGAGTAATAGATAAATTTTGAGATAGATAGAATTAAAAGGAAAGCAAGGCAAGAGATTTAAAGCGGGCATAAAAAAGCCCACCGAAGTGGGCCTTTTTTAATCATTGCAAGAAATTATTTCTTGTAACGACGAGCTAGGTTGTCTAAACGCTCGTTAGCACGTGCAGCGTCTGACTTAACGAATGCAACGTCGTTTGCTAACTTTGACTGCTGAGCCTTTAAAGCGTCAACGTCAGCTGCGATAGCGTCTAACTTTGACTCTAAAGCAGAAGTGTTTGCACAACCAACTAATACTGATGAACCTAAAGCAACAACAGCTAAAGTAGCCTGGAACTTATTCATTTTTATCTCCAAAACTGTTTAAACAGATAATAGGAACAAACAAACATAACCTTTGTTCCTTTGAACACTGCTAATTATAGTATCAAAATTTGCGAATGGCACATTTATTTCAAAATTTTTACAAATTTTTTTTAAAAATTTTTCTCATGATCATTAAACAATACAAAAAATTAAAGCCAACATACTGAAATATAAGAATATATTCAGCACATTGGCTACTTATAATGCATGTAAAATGTTAGTTACTTATTTTCATTTTTGAGCATTTTTACCACTTGTACTAGACTTTTCAGGCATTTTGCGCTTGGAATTTTGCTTTTTTCGCTCTCAATATGCTCGCCTACTAAGTACAAATTAGGTATTCCAGCACCATCTGCAGCAATTAAATCACTTGCATGATCTCCAATCATGATTGATGACTTTAAATCAATTCCAAGATCTTTAGCTGCACTCTTAAACATACCGCTCTTAGGTTTTCTGCACTCACAGACACAGCGATATTTCTCAATAGGAGCTTCTGGATGATGTGGACAGAAGTAAATTCCATCAAAGCAAGCATCATATAAAGACAGATTTGCCTGCATGAATGAAGTTACTTTGTAAAAATCTGATTCTGTGTATTTGCCTCTGGCAATACCAGATTGATTGGTGACAAGAACTAAAAGATAGCCCATATCTTTTAGTTCTTTAAGTGAAGAAGCTACGCCTTCAATCAGATCATAATTCTCTATTTTTCCGACGAAGCCGTAGTCTATGTTGATTACACCGTCTCTATCAAAAAAGGCAGCTTTTCTCACTATGCTAAATCCTTAATCTTAGCAGGATCTAAAGCAATATCCTCAGATAAGGTAATCACAATACCCTTATCTAATACTTCTTTAGCAATGTCTTTAGCTTCTTCTAAAGAATGAAGTTTGCATGAACCACACTGATATGGATTTGATGCAGGAACTACAGTACCTTCAGGTAAAGAATAGATATCTTCCATTGAAGCTCTAAATGCATTTGCTACCTTATTAGCATCAGCTTTACCAATAAGGCTCATATAGAAGCCAGTCTTACAGCCCATAGGAGAAATATCGATTACTTCTACTACACCTTTCTCATTTAGGTGCTCTCTCATGAATCCAGCAAAGAAGTGTTCAAAAGTGTGGATTCCTTTCTCAGGCATCATACCCTGGTTAGGTTTTTTAATACGCAGATCCCAAACTTCAATTTCGTCGCCTAAAGGTGTTTTCATTACCTTAGCAAGTCTTACTGAAGGAGCTGGCATAATGGTATGGTCAACTAAAAAACTGTCTACTAATGGCATTTTTATATCCTTCTTTATGTATTTTTCTAATACAAGTGTTCAAATATAACGTGGTCTATTCACTATATACTAATATAGGTTGCATCGCTGTAACTGATATTTATAGTTTTGAGAACGGTTATAAACCTGTCTTGCAACTTTAATCAGCCAATCTTTGCCTTTATAGGTTCCCTTTCTGTAACCTGACCAACCTTCATGATAATTTAGGTACTGATTGAAAGCATCTGTTAACTTTACGCCGTTAGTCTTTTTGGTCTTGGTCATGTACCAGCCAATAAAGTCTAATGAGTCTTTAAAGTTAGAACGTGATGAGAAGAATGAACCTTCATCATCTACGTAGTCATCCCAAACAGGATCTTGAGCTTGGGCATAACCATATGCAGAGCTTCCTCTTCCATAAGGGATAAATAAGAACCAACGCATTGGAGGCTGAGCATCTTCTCTAAAACCAGATTCTTGTGCCATGATAGACATTGCAACGTTGATAGGCACACCATACTTACGGTGCACATCATGAGCATCAACGTACCAACTATCCTTCTCCTGAAAAATAGAGCATAGATTCTCTGTATTAGAAGGAGGTGTGGTTGTACAGCCTGTCATCACCGCCAAGCTAAATACGGTTAGTGCGATACTTTTTAGGGAAAGTCTCTTCTGCATAATTAGTCTTAATGTATCCAATACGATTTTTACCAGAATTAAATAGCGTCGTCGCCTTCTTCACCAGTACGGATTCTGATCACGCGCTCTACATCTGATACGAAAATCTTACCATCGCCGATCTTACCTGTATGAGCACCTTCTGTGATTGCTTCAATACAAAGATCAACGTCTTCATCTTTTACTACAAGCTCAATCTTAGCTTTTGGTAAAAAATCAACTACGTACTCAGCACCTCTGTAAAGCTCAGTATGACCTTTCTGTCTACCAAAGCCTTTAACCTCTGATACGGTCATACCAGAAATACCTTTTGAACTTAAAGCTTCACGAACGTCGTCTAATTTGAATGGTTTGATAATCGCTGAAATCTTTTTCATTTTTTTATCCTAACCTGTGAAAGTTATTATTGTGCGCCTGCTAGGCTGTTTGCATATTCTAACACTTAAGGGATATAAATTTCTCTTTAATAGAATAACAATAATCACAAAATCGCCATACACAGTGGAGTAGAAGATACTGAAATATCGATGTACTTAATCCTAGGGAAGGAAACATCCCCACGTTGTGGGGAAGACTGACAATTCACAGGTTAAGCCTGCAACACTGTAGAAACATCCCCACGTTGTGGGGAAGACCTGATCAAGGGTGTCGCATATTTCTTCATGCACGAAACATCCCCACGTTGTGGGGAAGACGCATCAAATCTAATTCATCAAGTCAATCAGTAGGAAACATCCCCACGTTGTGGGGAAGACAATAGTTTGACAAATTCAAAAATAAGTCTATAAGAAACATCCCCACGTTGTGGGGAAGACGCACAAAAATCGTTTAATAATTCAAATAAATAGGAAACATCCCCACGTTGTGGGGAAGACTGGTTGTGTAATGTACAGTCAATACATACCGCAGAAACATCCCCACGTTGTGGGGAAGACTAAATTCTTTTCTTCTTTAGTCTTAGCACTAAGGAAACATCCCCACGTTGTGGGGAAGACTCACCAAAAGCTGAACTTAAAACTAACTGCTGAGAAACATCCCCACGTTGTGGGGAAGACGGTTGGTAAGAGGAGATCACAAACATGGCTTTAGAAACATCCCCACGTTGTGGGGAAGACGGTTGGTAAGAGGAGATCACAAACATGGCTTTAGAAACATCCCCACGTTGTGGGGAAGACATCTACATTTAAAAGAAGTCAATGAGTTTCCTGGAAACATCCCCACGTTGTGGGGAAGACACACTATAATAAAGAATCTAAATTTTTATCTTAGAAACATCCCCACGTTGTGGGGAAGACTCGAGAGAATTAGACGTGTTACCGTAAGCTCCCCATCACCTAGATGAGAGCTTTTTCAAAATTCTGCATAATTACTCCCGTTGAGAAACTTCAGTGAGGAGCGATTGATGCACAAACAAGATTATTCCCTATATTTTAAAATTGCTGATGATTATTTATCTTACAAAGTAAATTTTATTTCATATTATGAGAATAACCTTGAGCAATTTTGCAAGAAGCATAATTTAGAAAGTAGTCAAATTATCTCAATACATCATTTGAGGAATTATCTTCGCTTTTTAAAAGTATCCACAAACGAAAATTCCAAAGTAGCTTATCTCTTTTTCCATTGGAATCAAATATACGATGAGTTGCAATTAAGTGATTTATCTAGAACTGAATATTACGCACGAAATAAAAATAGTTTAGGTGTAAGCCGTAATAACTTTGATGAATTAATGAAGGCCATTGAATTTAAAAGAGCTTACGATGAGTACAAATCAACTCAAGGTATTGAATCAGCCTCTCTAACAGCCCCATCTGAAGAAGATGAAGAACTAGTTAAAGTGGTTAACATCCAAGAGAACACTATTGCTCTAGAGAATTCTACCTCTATCAATGTTGCATCAATTGCTCCAAGGAGATTAACAACCCCTTCTTGTAATACATCAGTGCTAGGCACAGAAATCAGAGTTACAGCTAATGGTCACTGCATTAGTTTTAATTCAGTAACACCAGAGCGTTCTGTAGCCTTGGTGCTTAAAGCTCTATCTGCTAGTTGATAGGAGATGATATGAACCTAGATTTATCTACTGG
>Ga0256404_1008577_pt1 | contig 15259 bp, 11 predicted proteins | sample RumenRJG_01DNA_FD_185990 | JGI IMG/M metagenome (GOLD analysis project Ga0256404, IMG submission 185990) | Bovine rumen microbial communities from Lethbridge, Alberta, Canada - RJG_01 | ecosystem: Host-associated > Mammals > Digestive system > Stomach > Rumen | place: Canada: Alberta | collected...
CCGACAAAACGGCAAGCGCCCGGACATTCACCGGAATGCCTTCAATCTCCACGGTCTGTTCCTCCGGCGGCCGCTTTTCCGCCCGGATCCGGACCAGCGCCCGGTTCACGGCCCCGACCTTGCGCCGGTAGCCCTCCTCATTGAGCCCCGCACCGCGGCCGGTGACCGCTCCGGCGGTCATGCCGAGAAACGACGCCGCCAGCACCGCCGTCGGCGTCGTGTTGCCGATTCCCATCTCCCCGGCTGTCAGGATCCGGTATCCTCTGTCCGCGAGCTCGCCGCAGACCCCGATCCCCGCGGCGACCGCCCGGATGCATTCCTCCTCCGTCATCGCCGCCTCGTTTGCCAGATCGCGTGTCCCCCGGCGTATCTTGCGGTCCGTCACGCGGCCGGTTCCCAGCGTCCGGTCCGGATACGCTTCGCAGTTCATCCCTACGTCGACAACGTAGACGTCGCTTCCGGCCACCCCGGCGAACCGGTTCAGCACGCCGTTTCCGCCCGCGAGCTCTTCCGCGACGAGACGCGTCACGTCCTGTCCGGTCTGCGTGACGCCCTCCGCGACCACGCCGTGATCCGCCGCGAACACGACCGAAGCGCGGCGTGAGATATCCGGCGGCTCGGGCGAGCCCTGGATCTGGCAGAGCCGCACGACCGCGGTCTCAAAGGCGCCCAGGCTGTCAAGCGGGTGCGGGATCTGGTCCCACCTTGCCTTCGCCTCCCGTCCGATCTCCTTCCATCTTTTTTCATCCCAGCTGATCCGATTCATGCTGTCTCCTCGATTTATCTCTCTGCCTTGCGCATGCTTTGATAAATGCATCCGCCGCTCCGACGCATCCCGGATAATAGAAATGCGGAAAGCCCGCCGCCAGCGTCGGGGTGTAGACGACGCCCTGCTCTGTCCTGCCGGACAGCGGTTTGGTCATCGTCATGCCGTCGCCATTCCGCTCTGTGTCCCAGTGGTGAAACTCATGACCCCTGAGCACGGTGCCCTTCGGTCCGTAAAGACCGTCCCGGTTCGTCACGGCGGTCAGGTACCCGAATCTTCGAAGACCGCCCGTCCGGAACCCGCGTCCGTCCAGCACGCCGCACATCGGCCAGACCGTCCCGCTCTCGTCCTCCAGAGACTGCTGCAGGTAGAGGAACCCGCCGCATTCCGCGATGCAGGGTATTCCGCCGCGGACCGCCGCGGCGACTTCCGCGCGCATGGATCCGTTGGCGCTCAGTTCCTTCGCGAACCGCTCCGGATATCCGCCGCAGAGGATCATGCCGTCGGTTCCCGTCGGAAGAGCGGCGTCGCGAAGCGGGGAAAAAGGCACGATTTCAGCCCCCAGCGAGCGCAGAATATAGAGATTCTCCTCATAGAGGAAGGAGAACGCCTCATCCGACGATACCGCGACACGGACGGGCGGCCGTTCTTTTTTCGTGACGGCGGGCGCGGCCGCGTCCTGTGCCGTTTCCGCTCCCGGAACCCCGGACCCCGGCTTCCGCTCCGGCCCGCCCCCGTACCCCGGCGTATGTTCCGGTTCATCCGCCGCCCCTCCGCCGATCCGGGGCGCGGTTTCCGCGATGCGGAGCAGCCGGTCGAGGTCGATGTACTTCGCGGCCTGCTCCCCGACCGCCCTGACCCACTGTTCCGTCGAGGTAAGCTCTTCCGGAGAGACGAGGCCCAGATGACGGGATGGCACCTCCAGATCCTTTATCACCGGAAAGCAGCCGAGCACGGGGATCCCCGTTTCCCGCTCGATGACCTCCTTCAGACGGGGGTAGTACATCGGCGAAACACGGTTGAGAATGATGCCGGCGATCCCGTTGTCCGGGCGTCTCCGTACCTGGAGAGGACGCTCCGGGAGGCCCGCGCCGGTCCTCTCATCCGGTTCAAAGGACGCGATGCCGCGGATCACCGCGGCCAGCGTCACACTTGCGCCCTTGCCGTCCGCCACAAGAATGGCAGGCGTTTCCGTCACGGATCCGGTTTCGAAGCTGCTTCCGCGGACACTGACGCCGCCGAGGCCGTCGAAATAGCCCATCGCGCCTTCGATCACTGTGATGTCCGTCCCCGCCGCGTGATGTGCGAGCAGCCGGCGCGTCATCTCCGGGCCCGTGAAAAAGCTGTCGAGATTGCCGGTCCGGATACCGAGCACCGCCCTGTGAAACATCGGATCGATGTAGTCAGGTCCGCACTTGAGCGAGGTCAGACCGAGGCCGCGCGCCTTCAGCGCGGCGAGGATACCGCATGTCACGGTCGTCTTGCCGCTTCCGCTCTTCGGCGCCGTGATCAGGATTCTTGATTGTTCGCGCATGCCTTCCTCTCATCCGATGGTCACGATCGTGATCGGGCTGTCCGGTGTCTTCAGATGATACCGGCCCGCCGCCCGCTCCCGGACGACCATGACCTCCAGTTTCTCAAACGTTTTCTGCGGAAAGAGGCGGCGTACCTCTTCCAGCTCCGCATCGGTTTCTGATGTAACAGAATTGATCACGATGCGCGCCTCCGGATTGCCGGCGAGCACCAGCGAGACGATTTCCTTCAGTCCTCCTCCGCTGCCGCCGATGAACGCCGCGTCCGCGGGCGGGAGTCCGGCCATCGCCTCCGGCGCCGTGCCTTCCACCACCTCAAGATTCTCAAGTCCGAATTTCTCCCGGTTGGCCCGGATCAGACGGACCGCCTCCGCGCCGCGTTCGACGGCGTAGACCGTCCCCTTCGGCACATGCAGCGCCGCCTCCACCGAAACCGAACCGGTTCCCGCGCCGATATCGTAGACGACATCCTTCTCGCTCAGCCGCAGATGGGAGAGCGACAGCGTCCGGATCTCCTTCTTGGTCATCGGGACTCTGGCCCGGATAAACGCGTCGTCCGGCAGCCCGAAGCCGGCCGGGACCGGAACAGGATGCGGGTTCCGGAAGTGAACGAGCGACAGCCTCCCCACCTTCCGGCCGATAAAGTTTTCTGGGCGGCCGGTCAGAATCCGCTCGCGGCGGAACGGCGCGCCTTCGGCCTGTTCCGGCTCGCCGCTCTCCCCCGCGCGGTCATCCGCCTCCGACTGCCCGGCCTCGAGGACCGGAGACGGTTCGTTTCCGTCCGTATAGGAAAGATCCGTTCCCACCGTGATCCGCACATCGCCGAGGCCGGCCTCCGCAAGGGAGCCCGCGATACGCGAGACGTCGTCCTCTTCGCCGATCAGCGTGAGCACGCTTTCCCTCGACCGGATCAGCGGGAGCAGGTTCGCCTTCCGTCCGTGAATGCTCACCACCGCCGTGTCCTCCTCCGCCGCGCCCAGCCGGCCGAGAAAATAGCCGATGGAAGAGATGCCGGAAAAGTGAAGCACCCGCATCGACGGCGGCAGAAGCGGAGGAATCTTCTTCGCTCCGGAATAGCGGCTGATGTCGCCGGAGTAGAGAAGCGCCGCGCGGCGGAAGACATGATCCGCCTTCAGACGGTCCGCGATCTCCGATGCGAGACATACGGAGATGCAGCGCGGCCCGCCGTCCCCGTCAAGGCCGTGACGCCGGCGGATCGCGCAGGCTTCCGAAAGCATCCGGTCCGCTCCGACCAGAAGATCGGCGCTCAGGATGAACGAGAGCGCCTCGCCGGTCAGCAGTCCTTCCCTTCCCGGGCCCATCCCCACAAGACCGACCTCCTGAACGAACGCCGTGTCATCCGCCCTCGGTTCTCCGTGCTCAGCATCCGCCGGCCCTCCGTTCATGCGCTCCGGTTCCGCCTGTTCCGGGACAGACCGTGCCTCCGGACGAAGTCCGGCCATCCGCGCGATCCGGTCCGCCGCTTCCCTCAGCGTCACCGCGCCGGCGTCCTCCTCCGGGCGCCCGATCAGAACCGTCCCGACGCCAAGGGACGCCGCGGCGCGGCATTTCTCCGGGCATCCGCCCTCCTCGCCGGAATCCTTCGTCAGCATCCAGCGTATCCCGAGATCCCGCATCAGCACCTCGTTGGCCTCCTCGCTGAACGGTCCCTGCATCGCGATCACATGCCGCCCGCTCAGCCCGGCCGCCTCGCAGAGGCTGATGGAACGGACGGAAGGAAGCACGCGCACAAAGCAGCGCTCCTGAAAGTCCCGGATACCGCTCAGAAGGTGCACCTCCTTGCTCCCGGTCGTCACGAGGACCGGTCCTTCCGTTCCGTCAAGAAACCGGACCGCGTCCGCCATATCCGCGGCTGTGTGAAGAGGCGGCGCGCCGGCGGCTGCATGTTCCGAAAGAGAGGCGCGCCGGACGCGGAGGAAGGGAATCCCCAGTCTCTCACAGACAGCCCTCAGCTCCTTCGTGATGATGCAGGCATACGGGTGCGTTGCGTCAACGCAGAGTCCGGGCTTCCGTTCCCGGAGCACCGCCTCGATCTGTCCGGCGTCCTTCCTCCCGGCATGGACGGTCAGATTCGGGGACACGGGAAGCAGGGACGCGCCGTACTCCGTGGCGACAAACACATCCATCCGGAGCGGTGTTCCCGCAAAGATTTCCGCGATTTCCCGCCCCTCCGTCGTTCCGCCAAACAACACACAGCTGTTGATCATGCCCGTTTCCTCCGTTCCTGTCACTTCAGCCGAACTCGTCCGTCAGTCCTCTTTTTCCAGCTCGCCGTATTTTTCGATGTATCCGCGCGGCGTCACCATCCGCCCGTCGATCACCCTTGTCATGGAATTGCCGACGAAAACCGTCATCAGCATATCCGCCTCGAAATTCACCAGCTCCGCCAGTGTCAGGATGCCAAAGGCCTCGCCCTCGCGGCCGATGTTGCGGACATAGCCGCAGACCGTCTCCGGGCTCCGGCTCTCCATCAGAATTTCCGCCGCCCTTCTCAGATAATCCGTGCGCCGCCGGCTCGCCGGGTTGTAGAGGGCGATCGCGAAATCCGCCTCTCCCGCGCAGCGCAGCCGCTTTTCAATCAGCTCCCAGGGCGTCATCAGATCGCTGAGGGAAATGCAGCAGAAATCATGACCCAGCGGGGATCCGAGCACCGCGCTCCCGGAGAGCGCCGCGGTCACACCCGGAATCATCTGAACCTGAACCTCCGGGTACTCATGACGCATCTCGAGAATCAGTCCGGCCATCCCGTAGACGCCGGAGTCGCCGCTGCAGACGACGGAAGTGATCCGCCCCTGATCCGCCTCCTTAAGAGCCAGACGGCAGCGCTCGCGCTCCTTCCGCATCCCGGTCGTGAGGAATTCCGCCTCCGGATACCGCTCCTTCACCAGCCCCACATACAGCTGGTAGCCGACGATGACCTCGCTCCGTCTCAGCGCCCCGTCGGCCTCCATCGTCATCTTCTCCGGCGTGCCCGGCCCGATCCCGACCACAAACAGATGCTTTTCCATCATGTATTTCCTCCTTGAATGTCTCCTCGTCCGTTCCGTCTCATCCGATTTCCGCCACCGCCACCGTCACGCCGTCTCCGACCGTCTTTCCGACAAGGAGACGTCCGCTTCCGGGCCGCTGTTCCTGTCCGTCCGGTCCGCCGGAAGGCACTTTGACGTCTTCGGCACTTTGCCGGCCGCTCAGCCGGCGCGCGAGCCAGACCGCGCTGCGCTCGCAGACATTGTCCGCTCCGGTCGTCTTCCGGACAAATTCCGAAGATGAAAATGCACCCGGCACCCGCATCAGCTCCTCCGCCGGGCAGGTGGAAAACGGCAGCGCATGCCGCCGGCTGAACGCAAGCAGAGCCGGCTCCTCCGCCTTGAGGTCGATGCTGGCGATCCCCCGCACCGCTTCCATCGCAAGTCCCGCCGGTTCCAACGCCTGACGGACGGCCTCTGCGACAGCCTCCTCCCGCGCATGGCGCCGGCATCCGATCCCGAGGCAGAGACGGCGCGGGAAAAGATACAGGCCGGAAGGACGGTCTCCGGCCATCCTTCTCACCGTGATCAGAATATCCGCTTCCGTCCGTTCCGCCGTCAGAGTCAGCTGCGGATACTCAGCCAGTTCCTCTCTGATATCCTCTGTCCGGTCCTTTCTCTTCGTGTCCGGCTCCGCTCCGGCATCTTCCCTGTCCCCGCCCGGCGCCGCCCCGTCCGGCTCCCTGTACACCTTCAGGCACTCGCCGTCGAGGAGTCTCGCCGACACCTCCTTCGCGGCCGCACGATCCCCGATCGTCATCTGATGCCGGCGGGCGAAGACATCGACGGCGAACTGTCCCCGGCCGTCTGTCGCCGTCGTGATCACCGGGACAGCTCCGATCAGTCCGGCGCACGCAAGGCAGAAGTCATTCCCGCCGCCCACATGCCCCGAAAGAAGCGAGATGCAGAAGCGCCCTGACTCGTCGATGACGAGAACGGCCGGATCAAGAAACTTATCCTTCACGAACGGCGCAATGCACCGGACCGCGATCCCCGCCGCCCCGAAGAAAACCAGCGCCCGCGCCCGCGCAAACCAGCGTCCCGTGAACTCCTCCGCCGTTTCCCGGATGGAGCGCTCCGGCATCGTCCGCGAGCGGACTGCCGTATGAACCTCGACGTCCGGCCGGCTTTTCAAAAGCGCGCCGGCCAGCCGTTCCATCGTCTCATAGCCGCGTTTCGTGAACGCCAGCATCACCACCGGATCCGCCTCTCTCATCTTCTCCGCCTCTTCCCTCCGGTTCCGCCGGAAACGGCCGCCGTCCTTCCCGATCGGAAGCTTATGTGACCAGCCATGGATAAATCGCGGCTGCCGCGGCATCCTCCGGATCCACCTCAAAAAGCCGGGCCAGCACGCGTTCCCGCTTCAGTTCAGCCGGCGTACCCGCGCGGAACGCGCGTCCGTCCTTCACGCAGACGATCCGGTCCGCCGCGGCGAGCGCGAGCTCCACCTCATGCAGCGTCGCGACGACCGCCATCCGCCGCTGCACTGTCAGCGTCCGCAGTGTCCGCAGAAGCGCCAGCTTGTAACGGATATCGAGATAAGAAGTCGGTTCGTCCAGCAGCATCACCTGCGGTGTCTGGGCGATCGCACGGGCGATCAGCACACGCTGTTTCTGACCGTCGCTCATCTCATTGTAATTCCGTTCCGCAAGATCCGCGACGTCCATCATCGCCAGCGCTTCCCGCACTTCCTGCCGGTCCTTTTCCGTAAGCCGGCCGACCCCGTCCGTGTACGGATAGCGTCCCATCTCGACGACGTCCCGGACCGTCATCAGCTCGGGACGGATCCTCTCCGTCAGCACCAGCGCCTCCCGGCGGGCCCTTTCCCGGGGACGGAGCGACCGGATCTCCTCTTTGCCGAGAAAGACCTTTCCGCCCATCAGCGGAAGCTGCATGGAAATCGCCTTGAGGATCGTGGATTTTCCGGCCCCGTTCGGTCCGATCAGCGCCAGAAATTCCCCCGGTTTCACATCGAGGGAAAGCCCGTCGATCATCACACGGTCCCGGTATCCGGTCTGCATATCTTTTAAGGAAAGAGGACTGTGTCCGTCCGTCTCGAGCTTACTGAATTCCCCCATCTTACATCCTCTTGTTTTCCTGACTCCGGATCAGCATGAAAATCACGATCGGCGCGCCGAAAATCGACGTGACCGTACTGATGTTGAGCTCCGTCGGCGCGAGCATGGTCCGGGCGAACAGATCGGCGAAGACGCAGAAAACCGCTCCTCCGAGAAAGGCGCCCGGCAGCACCACAACCGGACGGGCCGTCCGCATCAGTCCTTTCACCAGAAACGGCACGGCGATGCCCACAAAGGAAATCGGGCCCGCGAAGGCCGTCACGCAGGCAGACAGCAGCGATGACAGGAGAATCAGCATCACCCGGCACCGCTCCACGTTGACGCCCATGCTCCGCGCGTAGTGCTCGCCCATCTGGAACGCGCCGATCGGTTTCGAGAGCAGCATCGTGCACGCGAACACAACGGCGACCAACACGGACGCGAACGCGACGCCGTCCCAGGTCACGCCCGAAAAGCTTCCCTGAGACCAGCTGTGCAGATTGACGATATCCTGATCCTCCGCGAACGTCACCATCAGATCCGTGACCGCCGAGCAGATATAGCCGATCATGATGCCAGCCGCCAGCAGTGATCCGATATGCCGCACCTTCTTTGAAACAAGGATGATGAAGGACGTCGAGATCAGCGCGCCGGCAAAGGCCGCCGCCACGATCATCAGATTGGACGAACGGCCCGTGCTGCCGATGATCAGGATCATCGTCGCGGCCACCGCCATCTTCGCGCCCGAGGAAATACCGAGGATAAAAGGCCCCGCGATCGGATTGGCGAAGAAGGTCTGCAGAAGGCAGCCGGATACGGACAGCGCGCCGCCCAGCACAGCCGCCATCAGCGTCCGGGGCAGCCGGAGCGTCATGACAATATTCCGGACCTCCTCCGATCCGCCTCGGCCGGTCAGCGCCTGCAGCACGCCCGCCGGCGGGATCGAAACCGTCCCGATCCCGATTGAAAGCACCATCATCACCGCCAGCAGGACCACAAGTCCCGCAAAGGTCATCCGGATTCTGAATGCGCGCACCGCGTACCGCCTTTCCTTTCCTGTCTCATACACCGGAAGACACCGCGCTTTCGAAGACCGCTCCGCCGCAGTCCCCGCGCGGTCCCTGTCCGCTTCTTACTGCTTCGCCGGTCTGTATTCCGTCGAAAAGCCCGGATCATAGAGCTTCGACAGCTCATAGCCGGACTGGGCGACCGCTCTGCCCACGATGATCAGAGCCGTCTTCGTGATCCCTTCTTCCGCGGCCTTCTCCGCAAGGTTCTCAAGTGTCGTCACAATTCTCTTTTCGTCAGGCCAGGTCGCCCTGTAGACGATCGCGGCCGGCGTATCCGCCGGATAGCCGCCCGCGGTCAGACGGGACACCAGCTCCGGAATCATCCCCGAGCTGAGGAAAAGAACCATCGTCGCCTGATGCGCCGCGAAGGACTCGATGGACTCCCTCGCAGGCACCTTTGTCCGGCCTTCCATCCGGGTGATGATCACGCTCTGGGAGACTGTCGGCAGCGTGTACTCAAGGCCGAGAGACGCCGCCGCGCCGAAGAACGCGCTGACGCCCGGCGTCACGTCGTACGAAATCCCGAGCGCATCCAGCCGGTCCATCTGCTCACGGATCGCGCCGTAGATGCTGGGATCGCCTGTATGAAGTCTCACGGTGGTCTGTCCGGCCGCTTCCGCCTCCCGGATCACCGCGATGACCTCGTCGAGCGTCATCGTCGCGCTGTTGTAAATCCGGCATCCTTCCTTCGTCTCCTCCAGCAGCGCCGGGTTGACCAGCGATCCGGCAAAGATCACGGCGTCTGCTTCTCCGAGCAGCTTCTGTCCTCTGACTGTAATGAGATCCGGCGCACCCGGTCCCGCTCCGATAAAATGAACCATATCAAATCCTCCGCCTTATCCGTCATGGCCAACAGGCCATAGACGTTGGAAAACATCACAACTTCCACCTGCAGCGGCGTCCCGCCGCCTGTCTGCCGCACCCAGTCCTCACAGACCGCCTGAATCCGGCTGACCGCCAGCTTCATCACCGGCTCGCGGATCCCCGCTTCATCCAGCACCCGGATCGCGTCGTCCGTCATCACCGATTCCGCCAGCGCCTTCCGCACCGGCGCGGCGCACTCCTCTCCCGCCGCTTCCTCCGCGAGATCGCCGAGATTCTCCATCCGGCGGTCTCCGTACTGGGAATGCGTGTTCTTCACGCCGCCGGCGACCTTGATCAGCTTGCCGATATGGCCGGCCAGCAGCATCCGCGTGAAACCGGCCTCCCGGACGTACTGCACCGTATCCCAGATATAGTTGGACGCCGTGACCGCCAGATCCGGCGGAAATCCGTACGTCTCTTCAAGGAAATGCATGCCGTAATTGCCGGGCGCCGCGCAGACGGCCCGGTAGCCCTCCGCCCTGCGGACGGAGACTTCGGTCCGGATCGTCGCCAGCAGCGCTTTCTCGCTCATCGGCTCCACGATGCCGGTCGTCCCCAGCACGGACAGTCCGCCGACGATGCCGAGACGGGGATTGAAGGTCTTCTTCGCCAGCGCCTCCCCTTCCGGAATCCGGATGATGACCTCCACGCCGGCCGTATCCAGAGAAAATCCGGCCTCCTCCGCAGCCTTCCTGATCTCCCCCTCGATCATCCGGCGGGGTGTGCTGTTGATGGCCGCCCGGCCGACAGGCTGATCGAGTCCGGGCTTCGTCACACGTCCCACGCCCTCGCCGCCGTCAAGATGAACGCCGGGTTCCTTCGTGATCCGCACATCCGCGCAGACCATCATCCCGTCCGTCACGTCCGGGTCGTCGCCGCTGTCCTTTCGGACGCCGCAGCTGACCGTACCGTTCTTCTCCTCCGTATAACAGATCCGGATCGGAATCCGTTTTCCCGCCGGCGTCATCAGCTGAACCATCTCCGTCTCAGCGCCGCCCAGAAGCCGCCCGGCAGCCGCCCGGGCGGCCGCGGCGGCGCAGCTTCCGGTGGTATAGCCGCTGCGCAGATGTGTCTTAAGTTTCTTCATATCTTCTGACATAATGCTCCGCTTCACGCAGGGAAGTCCCCTGCTCCGACGCAATCCGCGCCAGATCGTCATATTCGTATTTCGATCGCGCATTGCCGTCCCGGCCGGCATCTTTCTTCCGCACCGGACCGGACGGCGTCTCCACCGTTCCGACACGCCGCTCAAGACAGCGCCGCTCCTTCCGCACCGCACGGACGCCCAGTGTCGAGGTCAGACGGATCATGGCCGTCTCCAGAGTCTCCCGCGCTCCGTCGTCCGCGAGAACGTTCAGCACCACGCCCGGCCTCGATTTCTTCATGCCGGCGGGCAGAGTCCAGACGTCCAGCGCGCCCTGATCCATCAGTGCCTGAACGGCAAAGCCCAGCTCCTCCCCGGTCATATCGTCGAGATTGCAGGAAAGCTCCCAGACCGCGTCCGTCCGATAAGCGCCCCGTACGGTTCCGGCGTTCTCCGCTTTCCCGGCCTCCGGCCGGCCGCTTCCCGTCATGGCGGATTTGCCGCTCTCTCCCAGCATCACACGCACGCAGTTGGCCCATGGAAATTCCCGTTTTCCGATTCCGAATCCCGTCGTCTCCACCCGCATAAGCGGCATCGGTCCGTACGCATCCGCAAAAGTACGGAGCAGCGCGGCGCCGGTCGGCGTGCACAGCTCGCCCCGGCGCCCGTCGCTGTAGGAAGGCACGCCGCGCAGAAGCGCGGCTGTCGCCGGGGCCGGCACCGGAAGAATCCCGTGGGCGCAGCGGACCGTCCCGCTGCCGACACAGACCGGCGATACCGTCACCCGGTCCGCATCGATCCGGCGGAGCAGATACGCGACGGCCGCGATGTCCGCCACCGCATCCATCGCGCCCACCTCATGAAAATGAATTTCCGTCACGGGTACGCCGTGTACCTCGCTCTCCGCCTCCGCCAGCGCCGTATAGACCCGGAGAACATCCCGCTTCACAGCCTCATCGAGCCGGAGGGCCGCGATCATCGCCCGGATCGACTCCATGCTGCGGTGAGCATGTCCGTGCGTATGCCCGCCGTGAGGTTCCGCTGCGCTGCCGGCCTGTCCGCCATAAGCGGCATGTACGCCTTCCTCCGCGCCGCCGACATGCCCATCATCGGAGACAGGTGCTCCTTCCTCCGCGCCGTTCACCCGGACGCGCATCGAAAGTCCCGCGATCCCGCAGGTCCGTCCCGGCACTGCCTCGAAGGTCACACCGGGGATACCGGCGCCGTTCAGGTCAGCGAGCGCTTCCGCCCTCTCCGGATCCGGAAGAAGCTGAAGCAGCGCCGCCGTCAGCATATCGCCCGCCGCGCCCATTCCGCAATCGATATAGAGCTGCTTCATGCCTCTTCAGATCACTCCTTTTTCCCGAAGAATCGTCTCCACGATTTCAACGCATTCATATACCATGGCGTCGCAGTGCGGCTTTTTTGCCCGTCCGGCCTCCGCGTTCATGCGCAGAAGGTCCTTGCAGTCCAGACATCCTTCGTGATGTTCTCTGACGGTCCGCGTCAGTCTGGCGGCCGATTCCGGGTCGTCGGCGCCGGCCAGTCCCAGCACCATGAGGCCGCCGGTCACCGCGCCGCAGGTTGCACCCATCCGCATGCCGGATCCGAAATGGCCCGCAATCGCATACGCCTTCTCCTCATCCAGTCCCAGCGTTTCCGCAAAAGGCACCAGCACCGACTGCGCACAGTTGTAGTGACGCTCCGTGACGGCGCGCAGCTCCTTCGCCCGCTCCAAAAAACGACTCATCTGACGCTCCTCCTTTCGATGACAGCGGAGCCGCCTGCATCCGTGTATCGGGATGCTGACAGGCGCCGCAGGCGGGGTCAGCAGGCGATTCCGTATCATGCCGTCTCCGCCCGCCTGTCCGTTTCCCGTCATAGGCCGCTCCGGTTCAATTCTCCTCACAATCGTAAGCTTCCTTATCATATCATGTGCCGTTGGCAAAATCCACCTTGCTTTCAGCTCCCAACAGCCCGCGGCCCGACCGGATCATCCCGTTCTCTGTCTCCGGTCCGGATCCGGCATTGCGCTTTCCTTAAGGACGCGGTAAGCTGTGGTGACGTAACGGATTCCCGCGGCGAACGTTCTGAGCGCGCCGCATCACAGAACAGGCAGGTACCAGATGATCGCAGCATTTGACAGACGGCGCTTTCTCATCATGCTCACGGGTGTCTTCGGGATGGGTGTCTTTCTCTCCTTTCTCGTCGGCGCCGACTACGGAACCGACACCAGCACCTTCATGAACACCTCCATCGCCGCCCGGACCGGTCTCAGCTTCGGCACCACGATGCTGCTGACCAACGGCCTGCTGTTTCTGATTCCGCTCTTCCGCGGCCGGCATCTGATCGGCGCGGGCACCATCTGCAATATGACGGTCGTCGGGTATACCTGCGATCTCTTCCGGTATCTCGAACAGCGCTTCATGCCGGCGGATGCATTCACCTCCCAGCCATCCCGGACCATTCTCTTCGCGGCGGCTCTGATCCCGTTTCTTTTCTTCACGACGATGTACATGATCTCCGATCAGGGGCTGGCCCCCTTCGACACCCCGCCGGTGCTGCTCTCGGACCGGTTCCATCTGCCGTTCTTCCTCGTCCGGATGGGATGGGACGGACTCGTCATTCTGATCGGAATCCTCTTCGGCAAGCGTCTCACCGTCGGCACCGTGGTCTTTCTCTTCACGATCGGTCCCGCGGTCGCCGCGATCGGCCGATGGCTCCGCCGGGCGCTTCGTCTCCCGGAGGTCATTCCGAACCAGAAAGAATCAAAGAAGACTGCCTCTTAACTCTCCTGACAAGTCAGACGCAAAAGGAGACTGCCCCTTCCGTCTCCTCGCAAGTCAGGCCGCGGTCCGTTCCATTCTGGCCGCGGCTTTTCTGTACATCCATGCTGCGACCGCGGCTGAAGCGGCCTCCGCGACCCAGAACGCGTTCCAGACGCCCGCGCTTCCGAAAAACCGGCTCAGAATAAAAGCCGCCGGAAGAATCAGAACCACGTAGCGCATCAGATTGATCACAAAGGACCAGGTTCCGAAGCCCAGTCCCTCCAGAACACCGCACATCGTGACCGACACGCTGCTGACGATAAAACCGACGGAGATCACACGCAGCGCACCCGCTCCCTCACGGATCGTCTCCTTATTGTCCGTGAACATACCCATCAGCTGCGCCGGAAACAGAAGGCAGACAGCCGTGCCCGCGGCCATCACCGCGGCGGACATCACAAGCGCGATTCTGCTGATCGCCTTCACCCGCTTCGGGAGCCGTGCCCCGTAGTTGTAGGCGACAAGCGGCCGGATTCCCTGCACGATCCCGTTGGCGGAAAGATAGATGAATGTCTGAAGCTTATAGTAAACGCCCAGAATCAGCACGCCGGAAGCGGAGCAGGCCGCGAGAATCGCGTTCATCACCGTGATCATCACGGACGGGAGCGCGCAGCTCAGCATCACGGGAACGCCGACCCGGTAGATTCTCCCCGCGAGGTCGAGGCCTTTCACTCCGGTCCGCAGACTCATCCCGATCCCGAGAAAACCTCTCGCGTCAAGAACCAGATAGACCGCAAGCGAGAGCGCCTGACCGATCACGGTCGCGGCGGCGGCTCCTTCGATCCCCATCGCCGGGCATGGCCCGATTCCGAAGATCATGACCGGATCCAGAATCATATTGGCAATGCACCCGGCCATCATACTCGCCATGGAGATCCGCACACGCCCCACCGCCTGAAACAGCTTCTCGTAGACCAGCCCGGCCTGCCCCACAAAGACAGTGACGAACACGATGCGCCCGTAACGGACACCGTAATCGAGAACCTGTGCATCCGCCGTGAACTGCCGCAGAAAGCGTCCGGTCAGTGGGAGCAGTACAGCCATCAGAATCGCCGTGTTGACCAGCGAGAGAAGGAGCGCGGCTGAAGCCGCCCGCTGCGCCTCCTGTTTCCGCTCTCCGCCCAGAAAGAAGGCGACAGCCGCGTTGGTGCCCACACCCAGTCCGACTCCGACAGCGGTGGTCACATTCTGCAGCGGAAAGATCAGCGAAAGCGCCGTCATCGCCTTTTCGCTGATCTGCGCGATGAAAAAGCTGTCCACTATGTTGTAGAGCGCATTGACCAGCATGGACAGCGCCATCGGCAGTGCCATCGAAGCCACCAGCGGCACAACCTTTTTTGTCTTCATAAATGACTGATCCATGGATTTCTCTCCCTCCCGAGACATCTCACCACCAAAAACGCCACAGAGCAGATTCTTCACGAATCTGTTCTGTGGCGAAAAGTGATCGGATTGACTTTAAAATTCCACATCCGGGCGGTTGCCCGCCGCGGTTTTATTATGAAACTGAGTACTATTCTCACACAGATGCCGCAGCCTGTCAAGGGCGTCCTGTACGGAAGCATCCCGGCATGGAGGCTGCATGGAGGCTTCGGCTCCGCGAAGCAGAAAGGCTTCCGCCGCCTTTGGCATCTCCACCACGGAAATACGTTCATAAATCACAGCTCAAGGCTGTTATCATGCAGCAGAAAATCATAAATTGACATGATCGTAATTCCCTGCTCATTTCTCCAAAGAGGGGAATTTGTGCTGGTGATGATGATTTTCTTAAACGAATCAGATACGCGAACAAGCGATTCCTGTTCCTGATTCATCTTTTCCTGATCCGGGATCGCAAAGGCTGACTGCAGATAATATCGCCGGCTTCCTTTATTGGCAATAAAATCAATTTCAAGTTTTTTGCTGATATGGGAATCATTCTCCATCAAACGAACCGAAACCACCCCAACATCAACAGAATATCCGCGATACAGCAGCTCATTGTAAATAATATTCTCCATCAGATGCGTTT
>Ga0256404_1008578_pt1 | contig 15250 bp, 13 predicted proteins | sample RumenRJG_01DNA_FD_185990 | JGI IMG/M metagenome (GOLD analysis project Ga0256404, IMG submission 185990) | Bovine rumen microbial communities from Lethbridge, Alberta, Canada - RJG_01 | ecosystem: Host-associated > Mammals > Digestive system > Stomach > Rumen | place: Canada: Alberta | collected...
CCTTCTCCAGCGAGGACCTCCAACCACTGACCTCCTGGCTGAAAGCGATGGGAACGGCGTCCTGCAGGTGGGTCCGCCCGGTCTTCACGATGCCTTCGTATGCCTTTTCCAGTTTCTTGAAAGTGGCGACCAACGTATCGATGGCGGGAATCACCCGGTCTTCGATGATCACCGAAGTGCTGATGGAAAGCGCGGTCGGGAAGGTGTCGTTGGACGACTGGCTCATGTTGACATCGTCGTTGGGATGCAGGAGTTTCTCCCCCGCAATCTGGTTGCCCCGGTTGGCGACCACCTCGTTGACGTTCATGTTGCTCTGCGTGCCGCTTCCGGTCTGCCATACCACCAGCGGAAACTGCTCGTCCAGTTTTCCACTGATGATCTCGTCGCAGGCCTGGCTGATGGCGGCAAGCTTCGCGTCAGTCATCTTCTGCGGCTTCAGGTCATGGTTGGCCAGGGCGGCCGCCTTCTTCAAATAGCCAAAGGCATGGATGATCTCCTTCGGCATGGTCTCGATCCCGACACCAATGTCGAAGTTCTCGTGGCTACGCTCGGTCTGGGCACCCCAGAGCTTGTCGGCGGGAACTTTCACCTCGCCCATCGAATCATGTTCAATGCGATATTCCATTTTCCTTCCCCTCAGAACTCCAGCTGGCTGATCACGCCCTTCAGGCAATCGGCACTGTGGCGCATCAGCGCCAGCTCCTCATTGGTCAGCGGTGCGGGAAGTCTTCCCTTCACGCCGCTGTGGCCGACGATGGTGATCATGCTCAGGCAGACGTCGCTGATCCCATACTCTCCGCCCAGCATCGACGAGACGCAAAGCGCGGAATCAGCACCGCAAAGAATCGCTTTGGCCAGGCTGGTCACCGCGGCGCTTACAGCATAGAATGTCGCGCCTTTGCGGGCAATCACCTTGCCGCCAGACTTGCGGATATAGTCCTCGACCTCGCTGTGGACCAAAACCGGCATCATCGGGTCCTTGTGCTCCAGACACGAGGCATACTCGTCGATGGGGATGTTGCTGATGTTGGCCATCGACCAAGGAACGAACGAGCTGTCACCGTGCTCGCCGAAAACATAGGCATGCACGTCCTGTTGGTTGATCCGATAGTACTCGGCCAGACGGGCGCACAGGCGGCTGGTGTCCAGCAGGGTCCCGCTTCCGACAATATGGTTCGCGGGAATGCCGGAATACTTGATGAACTGGTAGGTCAGGATGTCGACCGGGTTTGCAACGACGATGTAAATCGCATCCGGGGCATGCTTGGTGATCTCGGGAATGACCGATTTGGTGATGTTGACGTTGGTCTGCGCCAAATCCAGGCGGGTCTGGCCGGGCTTGCGGGCCACCCCACTGGTCAGGATGACCAGATCCGAGCCGTCCGCGTCATCATAGGTTCCCGCGTAGACCGACACCGGTCCGCAGAACGGAGTGGCCTGACGGATGTCGAGCGCCTCGCCCAAAGACTTCTGGGTGTTCACGTCAATCAAGACAATCTCCGAAGCGACGCCCGTGACCGCCAGCGTGTAGGCTATCGTAGATCCGACGCTGCCAGAACCAATGATGGTAATTTTGTTGCCCATAACACTCTCCTTATTGATCAAACCATCCATCTGAACGAAACATTCGATTAATTAATGTTACTCTATTCACATATTTAATCTTTTATTTCACAATTTATTTCTATTATAGCAATGATTTAGAAGAATGTTAAGACCAGCCTGGAAGTTATTGTTCCAAACTGGTCATTTCTATGCATTAATGAAGAACTGGCGTCTACTGCTTGTAATACTTGGCAAGCAATGGCTTCACGTCGTCGACGATTCCGTAGATGCCAAACACACAGATGATGATTCCGGTCAGGACCGGGGAGCGCTTGAGGGTGCTGCCGATGCTGATCATGCTGGAGGCGACCAGGTAGGCGCTCTTCGGCTCGGTGGTGACGCTGGACAGCCACTCGTTGAACGCCTGCCCCTTCGTTCCTCCGAAACGATAGTAGCGATAGAGGGACATGATCGAGGCGGCCACCACCCCGGCGGCGACCGCGACCGCGGCGGCCGCGGCGATCTTCCCCCACCAGACGGCATGGGGGATGCAGGCATAGACAGCCCCTGCGGTCAGCAACACCACCGACTTGACCACCACTGTCTGCAGGTCTTTGTAAAAGGCCTTCTGCATCGATGGAGCCAGATCTTTGGCTACCGATTCCCCCTCCGCCATCAACGCCATCCGCTTCTCGGCAATCCGGCCCTCCAGTTCCTGGTATGCCTCGTCGGAAAGCAACTGGCGGGACTGTCTGAGCAGCTCCTCGCCATCCTCCTCGCTCTCGCTTGCCTGCACCCCGTAGCTGAACTCGATGTAGGCCCTGCCGTTCTGCTCCTGGAGCGTCTGCTCCACCACCTCGGCTCCCGTGACCGACTCCAGGCTTCTTTCCGAGTCCAGTTCGTCTCCGACGTAGTCCCGGATGACCGGCAGCTCGGCGTCGATCATCGCCGCCACCCTTGGCAACAGCTCTTCGTCGCTCACCCGACTCTGTACAGCCTCGCTGACGGCGCTGTCGCACCCCGAAAGCGGGATAGCCAAGAAGACGACGAGGACCACATTGGCCCACTGTCTCCATTTCCTTCGTTGCATGCTTCCTCCTTCTCCGCCATCTAGTCTCCGTTCCGCTCCTCCCAGACCGGCCAGGGGGCGGGAAACGCAAGGCCGACCAACAGGGAAATGCGGACATCCGGACGGTTTCCCATCGTCTGGCGCCAGATGGCGCTTTCGCTGGCGAACACCCCGGTGGGATCGAACATCACGATCTTCGGCTCCACAAGACAGAAGCGGGCGGCATGAAACGTCCAGCCAACGGCGACCTCATGCAGGTAGAGATGGTCCTCCTGTGGTTTGTCGGGACCGAAAAGATATGCGCTCTGGAACATGCCGAGACTCAGGAAGAAGCCGGAAGAAAACGGACGGTAATCGACCATCAGCCCCCACTCCAAGGCGGAGACCTCCGCCCCGGTGAGCCGATAGCTGAAGGAAAGGGGAAATCGGAAAGCGAACTGTCCGCTGCAACCCGCAACCGCTTCCAGGCGAAGACACAACTCCGGCGTCCAGAGCGCCCTGACCGCCATCGCGTCGAGCCCCAAGGCGAAGGTAGACCGGGCCGCCCCGAGAGGAACGAGGGGAAGGACCAGAGCACAGCAAAGCAACGCACCACGCACGGAATGACCTCCATGCGTGTCACGCTATCGGAAGACGCCCTCGGCGCCTATCGTACCGTGGTACTCGTCATGTACCCTGAGATTGCTTTTTCACGGCCTCCTCGAAGGAGGGAGCCTCGGCAGCATCACCACTGACGGAGACCGGTCCGTAGCCGGGCACCTGGTTCCATCCCAGCGCCTTCATCAACACCTCCTTGCCGTTCTCCATCCGCCTCAGGCCAAAGGAGACCTCCCCGCCATCAGTCATGAACGTCAGGGTATAGCGACCCATGTCTCCTTTTTCCAGCGCGAAGGAACGAAGCTCGCCCACCGGGATGGTCCAGGCGAGCTCGCAAGGGACATGACGGTGCTTGCTTCGTACATAAAATTCGACAGAAGCAGAGGTTACCACCAGACGACCGTATTCGACCTGCCCCTGCAGGCGATTGGCCCGGGTGGCCATGAAGGAACAATCGAAAGGCTCTTTGCGCACCTTGCGCACCCGCTCGGGGGTGAGGCGGTAGCCACCAGCGTAGAACATCCAGACCCACAGCGGCATCAAGGCGAAAATGCCGAAATAGAGGGGAAGTCCGATGAAGGAACGGTTGAGAAAAGAAACCACGAACACCGACACCAACAGCATGAACGAGGCGAATGTCTTCATACCCTCCTTGTATCATGACCAGGCCAAAGTCTCAAGCGACCTAGGGGAAAATGCGGTTCATTAGTACAGGAGGTTGTACCATGCACGTACACACGAAAATCGCTCTGTTCCTCCTGACGGCCATCGCATGTGCCGCCATGGGGTGCAAATCGGAATCCACGCCACGCTCCACCCTGGAACTGACGATGGAGACTCGCAATGACAGGGAAAAGCTGATTGTGCCTGAGGGCTCGTCTCTGGAAATCAGCAAGTACCTGGTCAACGGCAAAGGACCGGACGACGACACCTTCTCGGTCGTCTCGACCAAGCAGACTGTCTCGGTCAGCGGTCTGCGAATCGGTTCCTGGCAGGTGACGGTCGATGGACTGAATGCCTCGGGCAGCAGGCTGGCAAGCGGAAACGCCACCATCCAGCTCCAACCCGAACCAACGCCCCAGACCATCTACCTGGACACGCTGGAGGGCAGCGGCGCGGCACGAATCACCATCCAATGGGACAGCTCGCTGATCGCCGATCCCTCCCTGACCCTCGACCTGGCAAGACAAGGAGAGAACACCACCCAGCGGCAGGTGCTCGACACCTCCACGCTGGAAGGCGGCTATGCCAGCTGGAGCAGCAACAGCCTGGAGGCAGGTTCCTACACGCTGGTCGGCAAACTCTTCGCCGGTGGCATCCAGGTTTCCGGCTTCGTCGAAGCGCTGCGCATCGTCGATGGACTGACCGCCGAAGCGACGGTGACCATGAACCTGGAGAAAACCACCGCGATTCCCGCCACAATCAACCTGGTCAACACCATCGGTGAACCAATCCTTTGCACAATCACCGGAATCTCGGAGCAGATGGACGCGTCTACCGAGGTACGGGCCACCATCGAGCCCGAACCGGGCAGCGAAGTTAGCCTGACCTGGTACCAGGACGGAATCCAAGCGGGTAATGGCCTGACCTACCGTTTCACACCGAGCCTGGGCAGCCATCGCTTGGACGTCCTGGCTTCGGGAAGCGGCAAGGCAAGCCTCGGCTCGGCCTCCTTCACCTACGAGGGGACCCTTTCCGGGTTTCGGGGCGTCCCGGTCAGCATGGGCAAACTGGTCGACACAAGCGGACAACTCAAGGCCCCCGCAGGGAGCCAGCTCGCCTTTCTGCCCGATGGGAACCTCCTGGTCGCAGGGGGCGGGACAATCCAGATCTGCAAACTGGTCAGGGGAAAACCGGTCGTGGTGCAGAACTACAGTTCCGCAAACGCCGCCAGCTGGCCTCTCTCCCACATCAGCGACGTGGCAGTCGACCTGGACAAGTCGATGGTCTTCATCGCCGACAACACAGGCAAATGTCTCTGGGCCTTCTCCTACGACAGGGAAACCAAGAAGCTGACCTACCTGCGCAAATCGGACAATCTGACCTACGCCGCATCCAGCGGAGACTACACGATCAAGGAGACAGGCAGATTGCAGATCGACAGCTCCAGGGGGCTCGTCTATCTGAGCCTGACCGACGACACCAACCGGATCTTCTCGCTGGCTTACCGAGAAGAACCTGTAAACGGGCAATCCTTCCGGGTCCCATTGCCCTTGCATTTCTCCACCAGCTCAATCACCGCCAGCGATGGAGAGCAGTTCGTCCCGCTCTTCTGGAGGACCGCCATCAGCGATGATGGAAACTACATCGTCGCGCTTGACGAACACAACCTGTTGGTCTGGTCGAACACCATCGGGCGGAGTTCCCTCGGTCTGAACCCGCTACCGGTCACCCTGTTGTGCGCCACCTCCAGCTACCGCGCCGTGAAGGTGCGGGACATCGCGATCCTCAGCCCCAGCAGCGTGGTCGCCGCCTCCGACGGTGGGGTCTACCTGCTGTGCGGAGATCTCTCTGCCCAGAATTCCGCCGCAATCGCCAACTGGAAGATCCGACAGGCGAACGCCGAGGGACAGGTCAAACTGACTGACGGAACCACCGCCACCTTCGACGGGATGGAAGTACTGTTCATGAGCGAACAGAACGGGATGTGCTATGGCCTTTGCACCGGAAGCGGCAGCATCCTCTCCATGGCAAAAGGGGATGATGGATCATTGCTCTTCAAGGGAGCGACCGACTTGGACGGCTTCCCGCCAGGAGAACTTGCCCTCTCCCCCGACGGGAAAACGATGGTGGCCTCCTCGGCCACGGAAAACGGGCTGGTGCTGTTGCAGCTTCCCTGACAGCACGAATAACGAGACAATCAAAGAACAACAGAGAGGGGTTGCCGACCGGCAACCCCTCACCCAACGACTCTTGGTCTTGGAATCAGGCTTTATACAGCGGAATCTGCCTGTAGCTGGTATGCAGGTATTTCTCGCTCACCTCGGAAAGCGGCTCACCCAGGAACTCCTTGTAGATCTTCTTGATCGAGGGGTTCTCGTGAGAGCGGCGGATCTTGCAGTGCTCGTCATCGCTGTACAGGCCTGCGGCGCGTTCCGCCCTGATCTCGTCATCGGCGCCGTAGGGCTGGCCTCCACCGGCGACACAGCCGCCACGGCAGGCCATGATCTCGACGAAGTCATAGGGTGCCGGCTTTCCGGCCTTCTTGCACTCCCGTACCTCGTCAAGCAGCTCCTTGGCGTTGGCCATGCCATGGACGACGGCGACACGGACCTTGCGGCCATCCATGTCGACCTCGCCGACCTTCACTTCCTTCAGGCCACGGACAGCCTTGACCTCGACATCCTCCAGCTCCTTGCCGGTGACCGCGTGGTAGGCGGTACGGATGGCCGCCTCCATGACACCACCAGTGGCTCCGAAAATCGTACCGGCGCCGCTGTACTCGCCAAGCGGGTCGTCAGCCTCGCTCTCCGGCAGGTTGGCGAAGTCGATGCCGGCCTGACGGATCAGTCTGGCCAGCTCGCGGGTGGTCAGGACCAGGTCGGTATCCTGGAAGCCGGAGCTCTTCATCGTGTCGTCTTTGATGATCTCGTACTTCTTGGCGGTACAAGGCATGATGGCGACCAGGAAGATCTTCGACGGATCCAGCTTCTGGTTCTTTGCGAAGTAGGTCTTCGTCATCGGCCCCTGCATCTGCATCGGGCTCTTGGCGCTGGAAAGGTTGTCCAGAAGATCCGGATAGTATTCCTCGGCGTAGTTGACCCAGCCAGGGCAGCAGGAGGTGAACTGGGGCAGTACCCCACCCTTGGTGATACGGCGCACCAGCTCGTAGCCTTCTTCCATGATGGTAAGGTCGGCCCCGAAGTTGGTGTCGTGCACGTACTTCGCGCCAAGGCGGCGGAGCGCCGTGTAGATCTTCTTCGTGGTGACCGTACCGGCGGGAAGACCGAACTCCTCGGAAAGCCCGACACGGATGGAAGGAGCGATCTCGGCGACAACCACCTTGTCGGGATCGCCGACCGCCGCCTCAAAGCGTCCGGTATCGTCCTTCTCGTAGATGGCTCCGACCGGGCAGTGGGCGGCGCACTGGCCGCACTTGATGCAGGGACTGTCATCCAGCTGCAGCATCGCCGCGGGAGCCATGGCGACATCACCGCCACGACCGATGAACTCCAAGGCGAAGACGCCTTGCAGGTCCTGGCAAACCTGCACGCAACGGCCGCACTTCACGCACTTCACCGGGTCAAGCACGATCGACGGACTGGAGGTGTCCTTCTTCGCGCGGAAGTTGACTCTCGGCTGGAACGGCTGCTCCCGGATACCAAACTCGGTAGCCAGGTTCTGCAATTCGCACTGGCCGTTGCGGATACAGGTCAGACAGGAGGCCGGATGGGTGGACAGCGTCAGCTGGAGCACCTCCTTGCGCACCTTTCTCAATTCAGGGTCGTCGGTAATATAGGAACGACCCTCATCGCATGGAGAGGCGCAGGCCCTCATGATCTTCGGGCTCCCCTCCTGCTTCACGATACACATGCCGCAGCTTCCGAACGGCTTGAGGTCCGGATGATAGCAGAGCGTCGGGATTCTGACGCCGGCTTTCTTGGCTGCCAGCAGAATACTGGTCCCCGCTTCCACTTCCACGGGAATGCCATTGATTTTTACATGTACAGTACTCATTGTCTTCCTCCCTGGCTCATTTCACGATAATCGCGCCGAACTTGCAGCTCTGGCGGCAAGCGCCACAGCGGATACAAACGGTCGGGTTGATCACGTGCTTTTCACGGACAGCTCCCGTGATAGCGCCCACCGGGCAATGGCGCGAACAGGCGTTGCAGCCGATGCACTTCTCGGAAATGATCTCGTAGGTGATCAGCTTCTTGCACTTGCCTGCCGGGCACTTCTTGTCGACGATATGCGCCTTGTACTCGTCGGCAAAGGTCGCCATCGTGGAGAGGACCGGGTTCGGGGTCGTCTGGCCAAGGGCACAGAGGGATCCGCGCCGCATGGCTTCGCCAATCTGCTTGATGGTTTCCAAGTCCTCCATCGTGCCGGCGCCGTTGGTGATCTTCTCCATCAAATTGTAGAGGGACCTGCCACCGATACGGCACGGCGCGCATTTGCCGCAGGACTCGTCAATCGAGAAGTTCAGGTAGAACTTGGCGACGTCGACCATGCAGTCGTCCTCGTTCATGACGATCATGCCGCCCGAGCCCATGATGGAGCCCAGCTTCTGCAACGTGCCGTAGTCGATGCCGGCATCAAGATGCTCGGCAGTGATGACACCGCCCGAGGGTCCGCCAGTCTGGACGCCCTTGAACTTCTTGCCATCAGGAATACCGCCGCCGATATCGAAGATGATGTCACGCAGCGTGGTACCCATCGGAACCTCGACCAAGCCGCTGTTGGCGATCTTGCCGGTCAGGGCGAAGACCTTCGTGCCATGGCTGTCCTCCGTGCCGATCTTGCTGAACCACTCGCCACCTTTGGTGATGATGACCGGGACGTTGGCCCAAGTCTCGACGTTGTTGATGACGGTCGGCTTGCCCCACAGACCCTTGGTGGCCGGGAATGGCGGACGAGGCTGCGGCATGCCGCGCTTGCCCATGATGGACTGGAGCAAGGCAGTCTCCTCGCCGCAGACAAAGGCTCCCGCGCCGAGGCGGATCTCGATATCGAAATCAAAGCCGCTGCCAAGAATGTTTTTGCCAAGCAGCCCGTACTTGTGGCTCTGCTCCATGGCAACTTCCAGACGATGGACGGCGAGCGGATACTCGGCCCTGATGTAGATAAAGCCCTGATGTGCTCCAATCGTATGGCCGCAGATCGTCATGGCCTCCAGGATGCTGTGCGGGTCGCCCTCGATCGTGGAGCGGTCCATGTAGGCGCCCGGGTCACCTTCGTCGGCGTTACAGACGACATATTTCACGTCATTGACCGCCGCTTTGGTGAAGTTCCATTTCATCCAGGTGGGGAATCCGGCACCGCCACGTCCGCGCAGACCGGAGATTTTCATCTCGTTGATGACATCTTCCGGGGTCATGTCGAACAGCACCTTCTCCAGCGCCTTGTATCCGTCACGGGCGATATATTCCTCGATATTCTCCGGATCGATGAAACCACAGTTGCGAAGTACGATACGGAACTGCTTCTGGTAGAACTGGATGTCCTCGCTGCCGACATGGGAGCTCTGGCTCTTATCGTACAGCAGGCGCTTGACCTCGCGGCCCTTTACCAGATGCTCGCTGACCAGTTCCTTCGCGTCGCTTGGCTTGACGTTCACGTAGAACGCGTCTTCCGGCAGGATCTTGACAATCGGTCCTTGGGCACAGAACCCGAAACAACCGGTCTTGATGACCTGCACGCTGTCGGCGATACCCTGCGCCTTGCACTCTTCCACCAGTGCCTGGTAAATCTGGTCGGAGTGGCTGGACTCGCATCCGCTGCCGCCACAGACCAGCACGTAGTTTCTTAATGCCATTGTCTTCCCCCGTTAGTTCTCGGCAGGATGGACGACGTGGTCGCTTACCTGCTTCTTTCCGATGATATGCTGGTCGATGATCGCCTCGACGACAGCCTTGTCGACCTTTTCATAGACCGTAGCCGGCATGCCGGGAGCGGTGACCTCGACGGTCGGCTCCACGCCGAGACCCATGGCGCCGGTCTGGGAGACCAGGACGTTATGGATTCCCTTCTGGTCCAGCAAGTCCAGGAAGCAATCAACCACCTGCTTGGCTCCGGCGGCGATGCCGCTGGTGCCCATCCCCACGATGACCTGAATGTCCTTACCGGCATTCTCGCGTTTGGCCATCGCCTTCTCGCCTTTTTCGCGAAGCGAACGCAATTCCTCAAGTGTCATAGTCTTCTCCTTTTGACAAAACCAGCCGCCGTTCCACCTTCCATCGCTCGAGCTCTCCCTCTTGCGAGCGGAGATAGGCTCGTGCCAGAAGCAGCGCGTCACCCTTTCGCAAATCGCCCAATTCCTGAACCAGCCCGCTTTTCGTCACCCGGTAGGAACCTCTCCCCTTGGGAGTGTCCAGGCTTCGGAACACCGAAACCTCACCGGCCCTTGCATCGCTGAGCAGCAGCAGTATCGTCCCTGGGATATCGCCTGTCGGCGGGGTGTCCACATGGTGCAGGTCGCACACGAAGCGGACTGTGGTTCCTTGGCCCGGTTGCGAGGAAAGGTGGAACTGTCCACCGGTTTCCCTCATCGCCTCGGCCAGAAACGGAATCCCAAGGCTGACTGGACGACCTGGGTGCTTCGAACTTCCTCCGTGAAAAGGGTCCAGCACCTGGTTTCGCATCGTTTCATCCATTCCCTTGCCCGTGTCGGTCACCGTGCAGGCGAGCCTTCCGGCGTCTTCCTCGATCGTGACCTGTACCGAAGGGGCACCTGCCTCAAACGAGTTCTGCACGATATCCAGGAGAAAGTCACAGATGAACCGGTGCATCCGTTCAGTTGTACTTTTCCAGGATTCCGGCCACCTGCGCTTTCGTCACCTTGCCATAGACCTCACCGCCGACCGTCATGACCGGAGCAAGGCCGCAGCAACCGAGGCAGCGGACGGCATCGAGGGAGAAACGACCATCCTCGGTCAGTCCTCCGACATCCAGATTGATGGAACTCTTCAGCTCATCGACCAGCGCCTGGCCACCCTTGAGATAGCAAGCGGTACCCAGACAAACCTGGATGTTGTATTTGCCAGGCTTGTTCAGCTTGAAGAAGTGGTAGAACGTGATGACCCCCCAGATCTTGGCGAGCGGGACATCCAGCATCTCGGCTACCTGGTCGGCAGCCTCGCGGGAAATATAGCCCTGCTCTTCCTGGACCTTATGGAGCACCATGACCAGATTGCCTGGTTTTGTCTTCCATTCCCCGATGAACGCAATCAGTTCCGGGGAAAAGTTCGCGATATTCTTTTCTGACATGGACCCTCCAACCCATTGGATAAGAATGATAGTTGCAACCATTATACCTGAGAGGGGGATAATTTGCACGAGCAATATACAAATTTTTCACCGGAACGGAATTTCAATATCTTTTTATTGCAAAGAATTGCAAGTTAATGTTATAGTAATCACATAAATCAGAGAGGAACGTATGAATAATGAGCAACTCGTGAGAATCACTCGATACTACCGGGCCCTTAATCGTCTTCGGACAATCGGGCTCGAGAAGGTTTTCGCACACAACCTTGCGGACGCGGCAGGCGTCAGTCCCGCCATTGTCCGCAAGGATTTCTCCCAACTTGCCATCCATGGCCAGAAACGTGGCGGCTACGAGATCACCGACCTGATCGGCGTCCTCGGCTCCCTGCTCGGGAAAGGAGACCCTCAGAACTGTATTATCGTAGGGTGCGGGCGAATCGGCAAGGCATTGATCCATTATACCGGTTTCGAGCCTGACGGCATCCGCATCGTCGCCGGATTCGACAACGACCCGAACGTCTACACCGACTCCTCCAGCCCGATTCCGCTCTACTCGCTGAACCGGCTGGACGAGATTGTCAGCGCGCTGAAAGTCAAGGTCGCGGTAATCACCGTTCCCGAGGTGGCTGCGCAGGAAAGCTATGACCGCCTGTTGAAAGCGGGGGTACGCGGCATCCTGAATTTCAGTCCGGTCACTCTGAAGCCGGTCCCCCAGGAGGACGGGACGGTTGTCGTCGTCCACAACATCAACATCGCCCTGGAGCTTGAGCAGATCTTCTACGAGCTGAAGTTCCCGGCGATGGGCCACCGGGAGTAATCTCCTACCGGACTTCCGGAAGTTCGTAGAGCTCCATGCTGACCGGCAGATGGTCGCTGTAGCCGGTAAGCAGCTTCCGGTCCCAGGCCAGCGGCGCCCCGTCGCTGGCCACAAGCGGACTCCTTCCATGGACGGAAAAGGAGGAGAACTCCCACCCCTGACCGTCAAACAGGCGCCATGAGCCAAGGATCTGGTCATACTGATGCCACGTGCCCGAGTAGGCATAGCTTCCCGGCTTGTCCCTCACCACCGCACTGTCCATCCACGGGTTGAACCAGAGACCAGGTCCGATATGCCTGCTTCCACTGACTACCAGCGACCCCTGCCGGGACCACAGTGCCGTCTGGCCCAGACCCGATGGCACCAAAGCAGTCTGGGTGGCACTGGCATACCCCTCGTCGGGATCCTCGTTGAAATCTCCCAAAGCAATCACCAAGGAAGAAGGATATTCGTCACAGACACGGGAAACCACCCGGGCAAGGGCGATGCGCGTCGCCTCGCTCGCCTGTCCGTCCAGCCGGCTGCGGGCATGGCACCCGAGCAGGACCAGCCGACCTTCGTCGAATGCAGCCTCAAGCACCGGACGGCTCCCCTCGACGGTATGGCAGCGCACCCAGTCAGGACGGCTTCTGCTCACCATGCCGATCCCGACAGCGTCCCCTTCCCGCTTTGCAAACGCATAACAGCCAAGCCCATGGGAAGCCAGCTTCCGTTTCACCAGCGTCTCGACCACCCCAAGGTTCTCCACTTCCTGAAGGAAGAAGACCGACGTGGAGGAAAGGGAGCCGGAAAGAAGCAAGGAACCCAACCGGTCGACCCGGGCAAGATAGCTCGCCTCGCTCCAGCCCGAGCCAGGAAGATATTCCTGGTATTCGGTGCCATCGAGACTGGCGTCGAACAAGTTCTGCACGTTGTAGGAGGTGATGCGGAACACCGCTCCACCATCGGCCTCATTCCTGCACGAGGCAAGAAGGATTGGGAGAAAAAGAATTGCCAGCAACTTCATATCCTATACTACGGCACAAATGGCGGACATGATTCGCTACAGGCAGCATTCCTTGTTCCAGGATGTTGTTCAGCTTCGGGAGTTCTTGGCGAGGGAATAGCAGAAATAGAGCTCCGCCAGGGCATCCTGGACATCAAACAGCCCGATATCCATCGTCTTCGCCTCGAGCAGGCCCTTCTTCAAATGGTCGAACTGGTGGTTCCAGCCGACATCGGCTTCATCGAGCATGCCCATGCAGAAACTCCTGACCCCTTCCCAGTCCTGGTAGGTGAACATCCTGATCACCTCGTCGTAGTGGGAATCGATTGCGGGCAGGTCGCGGGCGTCCGAAAGGAAGCCGGAGAGGAAATCGTCCACGTCTCCGTTGTTCATCATCTCATACAGATGGGCGAGCCGAGGGGACCCGAAAAGCAGGAAACTGGCCAGGACGGCATAGCGGGTCTGGCGGAACGTAGCGCTACGATGTTGCTTGACTGGGAGGAAGAAATCCTCGTAGAACAGGCCCTCCTGATCCATCGTCCGCTTGGCGATCAGGTAATCGATCTCCTCGTCGGTATGCTGGGCGCCACGGCTCAGCTTGTTGACCAGCGGCAGATAGCGGGAATCACCCCGGGTGATGCGGGCAAGGGAGCGGCATGCCATCGACCGCACGGAGGAGCCCGCGTCGTCCGTCAGCGAAAGCAAGGTGTCCACCGCCCTCCAGCTGTCCACATAGGAACCAAGAGCGCCGATGGCATCCAGCTGGACGTAGGAATCGTCGTCCTTGGCGATGCGGATCAAGTCATCCAGCAGTTCCGGGCGGGGTTTCTCGCCAAGGGTGCGGATGGCCTCCTCGGTATCAGGCGCGAAGGGATTGGCCAGGATTTCCCTCAGCTCGCTGGTGGCCATGCCGTTCATGTTCGAGCCAAGATCCAGCAGCAACGCCCTGCGCTTGATCGGGTCCCGCTCCTTGGAAAGGTGGTCCATCGTGCTGACCGCGCGGATGCCGCGTAGCGAGAAGACGACGCTTGCCGCGTCGTGCATGCTGGCCGACCCACCCTCGCGGAGCATGAAGCTCAGGCCAAGCACGACCAGGACCAAAATCAGGGCGAAGACGAATACCAAAGAATATCCATTGCCGACAAACCACGGATTGACCTTGTCAGCGAGGAATCCGCTGATCATGCCGGCAACTAGGGCAAAGAGGGCGATGACGAAGTTGACCATGGCGTTGAAGCTGATGCTATCCTCGTCCGGCATGACCTGGGTGACCAGGCGGATGCAGAGCATGTTGGCGGAAGACAGGAAGAAGTTGGTCAGGAAACCGAGGATCATGAACCAGACGAAGGGGGCGCTGGCGGGAATCGTCGCCCAGACGACCAGCGTGATGGCGGCGAAAAGACTGGAGAAGATGACCAGCGGCTTGGAACCCAGGCGGTCGGCAGTCGACCGGGTCACCATGCCGGCGCAGACATAGGCCAGCCCCAGCGAGACGCTGTAGAACATGACCAGACTTTGGGAGAAATGGGACTCGACGCGCATGAAAGGCACCGACATGTTGAAGACCACCATCGTCATGGTGATGATCCAGCGCAGCACCAGGCGCCGGCGCAGCATCTCGTCCCGCATGCCGATCCGCAGCTGGTAGAGCACCCCGTGCCCGCGGGTGTATTGGACGGTAGAACGACAAGGAATCTTTCCGACAAAAGCTGCGCTTATCATGTTGGCGGCGACTCCCACCATCTGCAGGGCGATCAAACCGCTGACCGTCATGAAATAGGAAAGCCGCATGACCAGACCCGTGATGAAACGGAAGAACATCGAGGATCCCTGGTAGGCGATATTGACCTCTGCCACCACCTTGCCCCGGTTCGAGACGGAAGAGATGCTCTTGATGGTGAAGTCATTGAAGGCGATACCGATCATGCGGAAGACGCAGAAAAGCGTGAACGTAGCCAGCAGAATCAGCCGCGCCTGCCATTCAGACACATGCAGCAGTGACAGATAGGCAAGGCAGAAGAAGGCCCGGATGTACCAGCAGAACATCTGGCTCTTGACCTGGTTGCGGCCGCGGAAAAGCAACGGCACCAATGGCAGGACGATGCCCGCAATATAGGAGGCCGACGAGATATAGCCCAAGGCCATGTTGCCGGCGTGGAACTGCACGGCGAGCAGGTAGACGATCGTATCTCCAAGAAGCGGATAGGCGATGCCGTTGATGCATTCCTCGATGACCATGGCCCTACGGCCAATCTGCTTTTCCGATTCCCGGAGATATTTGGTCCCGTTCATACGCGACGGCTGTTAC
>Ga0256404_1008580_pt1 | contig 15249 bp, 13 predicted proteins | sample RumenRJG_01DNA_FD_185990 | JGI IMG/M metagenome (GOLD analysis project Ga0256404, IMG submission 185990) | Bovine rumen microbial communities from Lethbridge, Alberta, Canada - RJG_01 | ecosystem: Host-associated > Mammals > Digestive system > Stomach > Rumen | place: Canada: Alberta | collected...
TGAATGCAGAAGCCTCCTACATCTCTGCGGACTCTGTCCGTAAATATCTCGACCGCAAGGGCAACCCGGACAGGAAGAACCTGCAGCTGCCCTCGATCAACCTGGACCGTACCCTTGAGGAGATCGAGCGCGAGATCGTACACATGGTCTATGAAAAGGAGGATATGAACCAGTCGCGCACCGCAAAGCACCTGGGGATCAGCCGGAGCACCGTCTGGCGGCTCCTGAAACAATAAGCATGAAAATAAGCCGAAGGATCGCTCAGAGTGAAACAGCTTTGCCTTCGGATTGCTGAAAAGTGAAAAAATAAGGACCTCCGGGGCCTGTCTCCTGTCGAAATGACGTTCATGGAGCAGGCTCCACTGTTTTGTTTTGCAACACTTTCAAAATAAAATGTTTAAATACCGAACTCCCTTTGCCCTCCCGTCAGGTTTCGAAAGTTCCGCCGCTGGTTTACACTGTTCCTCGAACAGATCGCCAAAACGATAAGAGGCAGTATCTGAGAGCACACTATCTATCAAGCAGCATTCTGGTCCGGAACAAAGTGCTGCCGGAAAAACTTTTAGGAGGAAAAACCTGATGAAGAAAAGAAGTTTACTTGCAGGCGGACTGGCAATGGTTCTGGGATTAAGCCTTGCAGCATGCGGCAGTTCATCCGCACCGGCGCCGGCAGCAACCACTGCAGCTCCGGCAGCAACGACAGCGGCACCGGCAGCAACTACAGCAGCAGCTCAGCCGGAATCAGCAGCAGCGGAAAGCGCTGCACCGGCAGCTGAAGCGCAGTATGTGATCAAGCTCTGCACCGAGCAGACCGATACGGACCCGATCACACAGGGAAATCAGAAATGGGCTGACCTGGTCGCCGAGAAAACCGGCGGCGCAGTTAAGATCGAGGTCTATCCGAACAGCCAGCTCGGAGCCAAGGCCGACCTGATCGAGATGGCCCTGATGGGACAGAATGTCTGCACGATCGCAGACGGCTCCTATCTGATGGATTATGTTCCGGATTTCGGCGTCGTCATGGGACCGTTCCTCTTTAAGAACTGGGATTCCATGTACAAGATCACCGGCAGCGACTGGTGGGCAGAGCAGGAAGCTGCACTGGAAGGACAGGGTCTGAAGATCATCTCCACAAACTGGATCTATGGTGAGCGTCAGCTCATGACCAAGAAGCCGATCGCTTCCCTCGATGATCTGAAGGGACTCAAGATCCGTGTTCCGAACAATGACATTTCCGTACAGATGTTCAACCTTCTCGGCTCAGCATCTACTCCGATGGCTCTTGCGGATGTATACACCTCTCTGAGCCAGGGCGTGGTTGACGGCGTAGAGAACCCGCTGACGACCCTTTACAACAACAAGTTCCAGGAAGTCTGCAAGAACGTCACGATGACGAATCATCAGATGACCTTCTCCAACTTCATCGTCGGCAAGGATTTCTGGGATACGATCCCTGCAGAATATCAGACCGCGATCCTGGAGGCCGGTGAAGAAGCGGCAAAGTATAACAACGAGCTTTATCAGGCACAGAGTGCCGACATGGTCAAGGCTCTCGAAGATGCAGGCTGCACGGTTTCCACACTGGATGATGCGACCCAGGCAAGCTTCAAGGATGCCTGCCTTAAGCTCTATATGGACTACGAAGACCAGGGCACCTGGACCAAGGGACTGTATGAGCAGATTCAGGGCATTATCGGCGAATAAGCGGCACTGAGATCTCAGCAGCAGATCTGTTACAGATTTTAATGCGAACGGCGGCGGAAGGACTTTGAGCTCCTTCCGCCTTCCTGAAAGGACAGATCCATGAAGAAATTTCTTTTAAATCTGGACAACTATATCGCCATCGGCTCCCTGCTGATCATCATTGTCATAACACTGGCAGGCGTGGCGATGCGTTACGTCATCGGTAAGCCTTTCGCCTGGCTGGAGGAAATGCAGCTCTTTTTCTTTATCTACGCAATCTTCTTCGGCGGCAGCGTTGCATTCCGGACCGGCAGCCAGGTCAGCATTGACCTGATCGCCAACCGGCTCTCTCCGAAAGCCAGAAAGGCACTGGATGTCTTTGATTATCTTTTTACCATGGTCATCCTTGCATACCTCCTCTATGGAGGTGCCAATCTGATGAGCAAGGTCTCGGGAAAGGTAACCCCCTACTTCAAGATCAGTTATGTATGGATCGACCTGGCAGCACCCGTAGGTATTTTCTTTATGATGGTTCAGTATACCCTGATCTTCATCAAGGCAATGAAATCATCTGAGACCGGAAAGGAAGGAGGAGACAAATGAATCCTGTAGCTTTGGCAGCGATCTCCATGCTGGTATTTCTCTTTCTTAACGTGCCGGTTTTTGCTGCGATCCTAGGCGGCTGCGTCGTATATTTCTTTGCAAATCCTGCCAGCGGCATCACCGGCGTCCTTGCGATACAGCGCGTCATTTCCGGCATGCAGTCAACGGCAATGCTGGCGATCCCCTTCTTTGTCTGCGCCGGTGCCCTGATGAATTACTGCGGCATTACAGACCGGATGATGAAATTCTGCAAAGTCCTTACGCAGAACATCTACGGCGGTCTCGGTCAGGTAAATATCGTATTGAGTACGCTGATGGGCGGAATGTCAGGCTCATCCCTGGCTGATGCGGCCATGGAAGCAAAGCTTCTGGTACCCGATATGAGAAAAGCCGGCTACTCGAACGGCTATGCGACGGCGATCACCGCTTTTTCGTCCATGATCACGCCGATGATCCCGCCGGGAATTGCAGCCATCATTTACGGAAGCATTACCGGAACCTCGATTGGAAAGCTGTTCGTGGCCGGCATTGTCCCCGCGATCCTGCTTTGCGTACTGATGATGTATATCGTTTCGACCTACTCAAAGAAGCAGGGCATTCCCCGTATGAGTGACCGGCGTCCGACAGCGGCAGAGCTCTGGGATGCGCTGAAGCCCGCGATCGCTCCCTTATGCCTCCCGATCATCATCATCGGAAGCATCCGTCTCGGCATCTGCACACCGACGGAAGCCGGAGCTGTGGCGATCCTCTATGCCCTGATCCTCGGCATCGTTTACAGGGAGATCCGGGTGGATAATTTCTGGACATGCATGAAGGAAACCGTAGCCACGACCGCTTCGATCATGCTGATCGTAGGCGCAGCCACCTGCTTTTCCTGGATCCTGACCTGGGAGAACATTCCGCAGACGATCACCGCCTGGCTGATCAGCATATGCGGAAATAAGTACGTGTTCCTGATCGCAGTCAATATTTTCCTGCTGATCGTGGGCATGTTCATTGAAGCTACCGCGGCGCAGATCGTTCTCGCACCGATGCTCGCGCCGGTCGCGGTCGCATTCGGCATCGACCCGGTGCAGTTCGGCATGATGTTCATCTTCAACATGGCGATTGGATCCCTTACACCGCCGATGGGCAACCTCATGTTCGTTACCTGCGGCGTGACCCGCTGTTCAACGGAAGAGTTTTTAAAGAGCAGCTGGCTGTTCTACATTCTGATCTTCGTGATGCTTCTGCTGATGGCATATGTGCCGTTCCTTACAACTGCGCTTCCTAATCTGCTTTACGGAGTCTGAGAATGACGCAGAAGTACCTTTTAAAAAACGGTCTGGTCTTTGATTTTGAAAAAGGCCGGTTCACAAGGCGGGATCTCCTGATCGGAGAGGGCATGGCAGGACAGATTGCCGGCAGAAAACCGGGACGCGAGGCAGTGCTTTGCAAAACGGAAATCGATATAACAGACCGGTATGTGGTCCCCGGCATGTTTGACTTTCATACCCATGTAGGGCACGGCGGTGTCCTTCCTTACGATCCGGAACATTACTGCCCTGCATCCGGCGTGACAGGGGTCCTGGACGGCGGCAGCTACGGAACAGATCAGATCGGGCGTTTTGCAGAGGAATGTGTCCGCGGCAGCAGGCTGGAGATCCATGCCCTGCTCCATATAGCACGTGAGGGACAGTCTGACCCGTCACGGCTAGAGGATCAGCGTCCCGAATGCATAAATGCGGATCTGCTGAAAGATACCTGGGAGAAATACCCGGATCTGATCCGGGGATTCAAGATCAGGCTTGAGCAACCGATGATCAGCGATAAATATGCAGCAGAGACGGTATTCAGAACAGGCAGTCTTGCCGAAAAACTGGGAGGATCCTGTTTTCTGATGCTTCATCTGGGGCAGGTCACACAGGCGGAAAAACTGCAGGAGATACTGTCGCTGCTTCGCCCCGGGGATGTTGTAACACATATCTATCAGCCGAAGGTTGCCGGATTTACTGAGAAAGGCACCCCTGCTTATGATGCACTGCGAAAGGCGCAGGAGCGCGGAGTTTTGCTCGATACGGGCTTTGGCAGCCGCCAGTGGACATTTGAGACTCTCAGAAACGCGGAGCGGGCAGGAATCGTACCGGATACCATCAGCTCCGACTGCAACGCAACCAATATCATACTTGAACCCGGTGTTTCCATGCTTTATGCCGCGATGGTACTGAATGCGGCAGGCATGTCCTGGAAAGACTTTTTCAGCAGAGCCTGTGTGAATAACAGGAACTGCCTGAATCTTCAAAATAAAGGCAGCTTAGCCGGCGGACGCGACAGGGTTTCTGACCGTAAGGATCCCTATGCAGCAGGAGACATCATGGTTTTTCGATTTGAGGAGACAGGCTTTTCTCTGACAGATATGACGGGAGAAACGTCCAGAGTCAGCGAACGGATCGATCCTGTGATGACTTTTTGTAAAGGTCATCTGGTATACGATTCCAATACGTATCCGGATTGAAAGGATACAAAGAATAACGCAGGCGATGCCGGTTTTATCGGAAGCCGTTCCCGGTTTCTGCAGAAGGAACCGCAGCGTCAAAACGAATTTGGAGGAAATTATGCTTACAAAGTACAGTCTGAAAATGCCGCGTGAGGTCTACAGCGGCGAGAACGCACTGGAGAACATCAAACCGATCCTGCAGAAAAACGGCGTGAAGAAGGTCGCCGTATTTACAGGCAAAGATATCATGAAAGCAGGACTGATGGACTATCCGCTTGAGATGATCAAAGAAGCGGGTGCCGAGATCGTCATGTTCGACGACATGCCGCGGGAGCCCAGCTATATCCAGGTTCAGGAGATCATCGACAGGTTCAAGGTCCTCGGATGTGATTTCATCGTGGCCTGCGGCGGCGGAAGCGTACAGGATGCGGCCAAGCTCGCCTCCATTCTGGTGACAGATGAGTATGGCGTAAAGGAGCTTCTGGATGATCCGAAGCGTGCCCGCAAATGCATCAAAAGCCTGATGATTCCGACAACGGCCGGTACCGGCGCGGAGGCCACCCCCAATGCCATCGTCGGTGTTCCGGAAAAACAGGTCAAGATCGGCATTGTCAACGAGGAAATGATCGTGGACTACGTTATCCTGGATGCGGTCATGATCCGGAATCTTCCCAGAAAGATTGCCGCAGCTACAGGTGTGGATGCCCTGGCGCATGCAATCGAATGCTTCACGGGCAACAAGGCGAATCCATTCAGTGATGTCTTTGCGCTCCGCGCACTGGACATGATCCTCAACAACATCATGGATGCCTGCAACGATCCGGATGCCATGGAGGCCAAGAACCAGATGATGATCGCTGCCTTTCTGGCAGGCGTTGCCATCACCTCCAGCGGCACCACTGCGGTCCATGCCTTAAGCTATCCCTTAGGCGGCAAGTACCACATCCCGCACGGCGACAGCAATGCCATTCTTCTGGCCCCGGTCATGAAGTTCAATGAGCCCTTCTGCCGCAGCCGTCTGGCAGCAGCTTATGACCAGTGCGTGCATGGGGAAAAGACCTGTGTTACCGAGGAAGAAAAGAGCGCCTATATCATCAACTGGCTTGCAGATATCGTGAAGGGACTTGATATTCCGACCTCCTTAAGCCGGGCATACGGCGTACCGGCGGAAGACATTGATTTCCTGGTCAAGGCTGGCATGGAGCAGCAGAGACTTCTCACTAACAACATGCGACCGGTCACCGCCGAGGATGCGCGCAGGCTCTATGAAGAGATCCTGTAATACAGGGTCCGGATCCGGCGCAGCCTGAAGGTGCACAGGGGAAAAGACCTTTTGACCCTGCTGTCGTAATAGATGTAACAAAGACCTCTCACTAACTGGAGAGGTCTTTTTTGCTGTCATTGACTTAACCCTTCATCGCTCCTATAATGTGTTCCGGCATGTTCTGCCAATACAAAACAAGAAGGTTAAGATAATGACTTCCATCAAAAATGAGAAGCTGCAGGGCGCGCTGCTGATGATCCTCTCATGCAGCGCTTTTTCCCTCATGCAGATCTTCGTTCGGCTTTCCGCAGGGGCCGTGTCGCTTCCGGAGCAGGTGTTTTTCCGGAACCTGATCGGGTTCATCATTGCGGCGATCGTGATCCGTCTGGAGAAGCTTTCCTTTAAAACGGAGCCAAAGTACTCTCTGGCATTGCTGATCCGGTCGCTGTTCGGATTTATCGGGCTGTTCTTTCTTTTCTACGCGTCAGCACACGCCCGGCAGGCGGATGTTTCCCTCTTAAGCAGGACGTCCTCGATCTGGGTGTTTTTATTCCAGTCACTTTTAGGACAGAAGATCACGAAAACGCAGGTCCTGATCATTATTATCTGCATGCTCGGGTCTGTCATTGCCATCAATCCGCGCTTTGACTCTGCAGTCATTCCCCTGCTGTGCGCCTCGGCGACCTCTGTATTCAGCGGCGCGGCATATACCGCCATCGGATACTGCAAGGGCCATGTGGATCCCTTCGTTGTGATCTTTTATTTCTGTGTCTTCAGCACCATCTGTGCCGGCGTTATGATGCTCGGAAGCTTTACGGTCCCGACAGGCATGACTCTGGTCTATCTTCTGATGATCGGCTTTACGGCTGCGATCGGACAGATCGGGCTGACCTTCGGTCTTCAGAAATGCACAGCCGGCACCGGCAGTATCTATGAGTATTTCACCATTATCACTTCTGCGATCTTAGGGTTCCTCTGCTTTGGAGAGCACATCGCCCTGACGACGGTCATCGGTTCCGTGCTGATCATCACCGGCGCCGTGATCAACTACAGATCCAGCATTCGTCATGCATCATAGTCGGGGGCAAACACATTTGACGCCGTGCCATATATTTTAGAAGGTAAATACCTTATAATACTTTGGATCATGACAGGGAAGAAACAGTAAAACGGGGATCGCATTTTTATTGCCAAAAGTGTCAATCCGATGCTTCGGGGCATTGACGGAAAAATAGAACTGTATTATGATTGTTTTTATAGTACGTTAATGCTCTAAAGCGAGACTGCGGCCGAAAGCCGGCCGCAAAAGGAAAGGAAAGGACGAAGACAGCTATGCTTCGCTATATCCTGAAACGACTGATCGAGATCATCCCCGTGATGCTCGGGATCGCGTTCATCATTTACGCGATCATGAGCTTTACCCCCGGTGATCCGGCCCGACTGATCCTGGGTGCCAACGCGACCAATGAAGCCGTGGAAAACCTGAGGGAGGAAATGGGATTGAATGATCCCTTCCTGGTACAGTTCTTCCATTATATATGGCGCATTGTGTCCAAGGGTGATTTCGGAAACTCCTACAAGTCCGGACAGCCGGTCTTCCAGGAGATCTTCAAACGCTTCCCGGTAAGCCTGAATCTTGCCATCTGCGGCATGATCGGAAGCTGTATCTTCGGCATTCCCTTAGGGATCTTAAGTGCCGTCAAGCAGAATACCACCACAGACAACATCATTTCGGTCATTGCCATGGCCGTTGTTGCCATGCCCTCCTTCTGGGTGGCCATGGTCCTGGTGCTGGTCCTTTCCCTTCGACTGAGGCTTCTGCCTTCCTCCGGCGCGACCAGCTTAAAGCACTATATCATGCCCATGATCACCATTGCGCTTGCAAATGGCTGCTCGGTCTTACGTATCACCCGTTCCTCCATGCTGGACGTGATCCGTATGGATTATCTCAAGACCGCAAAAGCGAAGGGTGTTCCGAACCGGGTCGTGGTATGGAAGCATGCCTTCGGAAATGCGCTTCTTCCTGTCATCACCACGGTCGGTACCATCTTCGGATCGCTCCTTGGCGGTGCAATCATCTGTGAGACCGTCTTCACCATGCCCGGCATCGGCGCGCTGATCGTATCCAGTATCAAGAGCAAGGATATCCCCATGGTGCTGGCATCCCTGATCTTCCTGTCCGCCGTATACAGCCTTGTCATGCTGGCGGTGGACCTGCTCTATGCCTTCGTGGATCCTCGGATCAAGGCAAAGTACAGCGGCAAGTAAGGAAGGAGATCAGCGGACATCATGGAAGGTAACGGAGTAAGACGCGGACGCCTGAAGGAATTCTGGCGACGCCTGAAAAAGAATAAAAGTGCGGTGATCGGCATGGTGCTTTTGGGCATCATCATTGTCTGCGCTCTGCTGGCACCGATCCTGATCCCCGAGGAGCAGGTCTATGCCCAGGATGCGATGACGAGGCTTCTGCCGCCGTCCGCCAAAAACTGGTTCGGAACGGACGTCTATGGGCGCGACGTGTTTGCCCGCGTCATGTACGGCGCACGCATTTCCCTCTTTATCGGATTTGCGGCAGCCTTTCTGTCACTGATCACCGGCGGCACCCTCGGTGCCATTACCGCGTATTACGGCGGAAGGATCGATGATATCATCATGCGTATCATGGACATGATTATGTCCATTCCCTCCACACTGCTCGCACTCTGTATCGTGGCAGCCCTCGGAGGAAGCGCAGTCAACCTGTTTATCGCGATGGCGCTTTCCAGCATGCCGCAGTTCTGCCGTCTGGCACGCTCCGCCATGCTCTCGGTCGTGGACCAGGAGTTTGTGGAAGCGGCGAGAGCCTACGGCTCGGGAAACATCCGCATCATTTTCCAGGAGGTCCTTCCCAATGCCTTAGGCCCGATCATCGTGCAGACCACCCAGAGCATTGCCGGCAAGATCCTGACCGCCGCATCTTTGAGCTTTATCGGCATGGGCGTCCAGGCACCTCAGCCCGAATGGGGCACCATGCTTTCCGAAGCCAGACCATATATGAGAGAATGTCCGTATCTGGTTCTGATCCCCGGTATCTTTATCATCGTGACGGCGCTGTCCTTCAACCTCTTCGGTGACGGATTGAGAGATGCGCTGGATCCGCACATGAAGAACTGACGGAGGGCAGGCAGATGGATGATACATTACTGAAAATCAGCGATCTTGAGATCGTTTACCAGACGGATCTGGAGACGGTCCGTGCCGTAAACCGCATCTCCCTGGAGATAAAAAAGGGCCGGACCTTAGGGCTCGTGGGAGAAACGGGTGCCGGCAAGACCACGACCTGCCTTGCGATCTTAAGGCTCCTTCCGGACCGTACCGGAAAGGTCTTAAACGGTGAGATCCTCTTTAAGGGGGAGAACCTTCTTACCATGAAGGAGTCAAAGCTTCGGAAGGAGATCAGCGGCGAGGAGATCTCCATGATCTTCCAGGATCCGATGACGAGTCTCAACCCGGTCATGACCGTGGGCTCCCAGATCTATGAGGCGCTGAAATACCATAATGAGAACAAACAGTCCCATGCCGAGCTGGAAAAAAGGGTCGGTGAGGTACTGGAGCTTGTCGGCATCCCCGCAAGGCGCGCCAAAGAGTACCCGCATCAGTTTTCCGGCGGCATGAAGCAGCGTGTCGTCATTGCGATGGCATTGGCCTGCGAGCCGGAGCTTCTGATCGCGGATGAGCCCACGACGGCGCTGGATGTGACGATCCAGGCGCAGGTTCTGGCAATGATGCAGGACCTGCAGGACCGCTTCGGTTCGGCGATCCTTCTTATTACCCATGACCTCGGTGTAGTCGCCCAGATGTGCGACGATGCCATGGTCATGTATGCCGGAGAGATCGTAGAGAGCGGTACGGCAGAAGATATTTATGAAAGCGAGCAGCATCACCCCTATACGGTGGGCCTGTTCGGCTCCATCCCGGATCTGGATAAGGAGGTGCCGCGGCTTACGCCGGACCCGACCGCGCTGCCAAAGGGCTGCTATTTCGCAGACCGCTGTCCTTACGCGGAGGATATCTGCCGCGAGAAGCACCCGGAGCCCGTGCACCTTTCCGATACGCATATGATTATGTGCCACAGATTTAAGGGAGAGGAGGCGAGCGTATGAGCGGCATCAATGAAATGATCATCGAAGTACGCGACCTCTGCAAATATTTTGATGTAGGACGGAAGTCAAAGCTCCACGCCGTGGACGGGGTCAACTTAAAGATCCGGAAGGGTCAGACCCTGGGCGTTGTCGGCGAATCGGGCTGCGGAAAGTCTACCCTTGGCCGCACCCTGCTCCGCCTGATCGAGCCCACCTCCGGCGAGATCATTTACAAGGGAGAGGACATCACCAAGCTCGGGAAGCAGAAGATGCGCGCGCTTCGGTCTGAGATGCAGATCATCTTCCAGGATCCCTATTCCAGCATCAATCCCCACATGACTGTGGAGGATATCATCATGCGGCCGATGGTCGTGAACAATACCTATCCCACGAGGAAGGAAATGCGGGAAAAGGCCAGGGAGCTGATGGATACGGTAGGCCTTGCGGCCAGACTTCATGATGCCTATCCCCATGAGCTGGACGGAGGACGCCGGCAGAGGATCGGCGTCGCCAGAGCGTTGGCACTCAATCCTTCCTTTATCGTCTGCGACGAACCGGTCTCTGCGCTGGATGTGTCGATCCAGGCGCAGATCATCAACCTCCTGATGGACCTGCAGGACGAGCTGGGGCTCTCCTATATGTTCATCACACACGACTTAAGCGTCGTAAAGCACATCTCCCATGAGATTGCGGTCATGTACCTCGGACAGTGCATCGAGCGCGCTCCCACGGCGGAGATCTTCAAAAACCCGCAGCATCCGTATACCAGGATGCTTCTGGCAGCCATCCCGAGGCCGAATCTTTCCGCAAGAAGGAAAAAGCTCGAGGTGATCCGCGGAGAGGTGACGAACCCCATCGATCCGCCGCCCGGATGCCGCTTCGCGGCGCGCTGTCCCTATGCGGTGCCGGCGTGCTCCGAAAAGGACCCGGTGCTTACAGAGATCGCACCGGAGCATTTCGTAAGCTGCCATCTCATAAAGGATGGAAGCCTTCAAACCCAGTAACCGGCCGGATCCCCGGCACCGGATATAAAACTTATGAAACAAAGAGGTAACTGTTCAGCAGTTACCGCAGCAGCAACATTAAGGATCACCATGAGAGGAGAACAAACATTATGAGAAACCTGAAAAAAGTGTTTGCAATCGGATTGAGTGTATTGATGCTGGCGGGTGCATTAAGTGCCTGCGGCGGCGGTGGTACCGCAGCTTCCACTGCGGCAGCTCCGGCAGCGGAAAATGCCGGCGGCAGTGAGGCCCCTGCAGCAGAGAGCGGCAAGCCGGTCAATATCTATGTAGAGTCCGCGATCAACACGCTGGATCCCTACAAGACCACCGAGTACGCATCATGCTACATTTTCAACAACATTTACGAGACCCTGATCCGTGTCGATGAGAACGGACAGATCATTCCGTGGCTTGCCAAGGAGTGGACTGCTTCTGACGACGGCATGACCTACAGCTTCACGATTCAGGACGGTGTCAAGTTCCAGAACGGCGAAGAGCTGAAGGCTTCTGACGTTGCCTTCTCACTCAACACCGCCATCGCTTCCGACAACATGAGCCAGTACTGCAGTATGATGGATTCCGCGGAAGCAACCGGTGACTACACCTTCGACCTGAAGCTGAAGACCCCCTACGGCGCTCTGGTCAGCATGCTGCAGAACCTCTACATCGTCAACGAGAAGTTCTATTCCGAGAATGACTGCTACGACAAGGGCTGCGGCACCGGTGCTTACATCCTTCGTGACGGTGCGGTAGATCTTGCGACCGGCATCACCTGCGATGCGTTTAATGACTATCATCTCGGCGCTCCGTCTATCCCGGAGATCAACTTCAAGATCCTCAACGATTCCTCTACCGCACGTATCCAGCTGGAGAGCGGCGAACTGGATTTCATGATGATCTATTCCGTTTCCGACTACAAGCCGCTTGAAGAGACCGGCGAGTATACCATGGCTCTGGTACAGGCTCCGCATACCGCATACATCGCGCTGAACCTGGAGAAGGAGCCCATGGACAACAAGGCATTCCGTCAGGCACTCTGCTATGCTACCGACAACGAGAGCATTATCCAGATCGCATATGAAGGCCTGGCTGAACCTGCAAGAGCTCTGACCGGCGCCAACAGCTTCGGCGTTGACTTCACCGATGCTACCGATTTCAGCTACAACATCGACAAGGCCAAGGAAAAGCTTGCAGAAGCAGGCTTCCCGGACGGCATCAACCTCGATGACTACGGCGTACTGATCGATTACATCCCCGGCAGCTATCATGAGAAGATCGCAAACTGCCTGAAGGACACCTGGGCAAAGGCAGGCATCCAGGTCAGCCTCCGTGCTACCGAGAGTGTTGCTACCGAAAAGGGTGAGCACACCATGCGTACCACCGGTACCGACTACAGAAGTGACATGTCCTACATGGCAGGTAAGTATGCTTCCAAGAACATCGGCTCCTCCAACTACGCATTCTACAAGAACGATCGCGTAGACGAGATCTTCGAGATCTGCGATGCTTCCTCCGATCAGGAAGAGCGCAAGAAGCTCTACAAGGAGCTGACCGAGATCATCGTGGACGACTGCCCGTACATCCCGATCCAGCATAAGATGATCCCCTATGCATGGAACAAGGACCTGAACGCAAAGGTCTATCCGTCCAACGAGTGCCCGTACTACGTATATGAGTGGAGCTGGAAATAAGAGGGAGGAGCCTATCATGCCATGGAAAGAAATGCGAAGCATTTCTTTGAGCACGCTCGCCGCTAGAGCACCTCAGGAAACCTTCCCACTACGTGGGCCCCTTCCTCAGGTAAAGCCAAAGGCATGATTCAGGATGGCTCCGACCGAAATGGCAGGTGTGCCTTGGGCACGCGTGCCGCTTCCTATATTAAACTTGATATCCTTCCTGCTGTCTTTACGGCGGCAGGAAGGATTTGTGATGTAAGCCTGTGATGCCTCAGGACTCTGCATAAATCAATTTATGCCGGGTGCTGAAGTTTTACGGAAACCACATGAGGAGAAAAGCAGATGAAATTCCCGAAAAAGCTTCGGATAGGCGATACCATCGGACTCGTTGCGCCAAGCTCGGCGGTAAGTGCGGAACGTGCTGAGATGAGCATAGACGCTCTGGAAGCCCTGGGCTTTTTTGTAAAGGCTGCCGATAACTTGAGCACAGACTGGCATGGCCTTGCGGCAGGCCCCGCAAAGCTTCGGGCGGACTGGGTCAACCGGATGTTCGCAGACCCTGAAGTGGATGCCGTTTTCTGTATCCGCGGCGGAGACTGCAGCAGCCGGATCATGCAGTACCTCGATTATGAAACGATACGGAAGAACCCGAAGATCTTTGTGGGCTACAGCGACATCACTAACCTTCATATCGGCATCAATCAAAACTGCGGCTTTGTTACCTTCCACGGCCCGATGGTCTCCTCCAACATCGTGGATGATTTTGACCAGCAGACCATGATGTCATTGTTTAAGACCCTGAATGCCGAGGGAGAGTTTGTATTTGAGAACCCGAAGGGCTGCGAGCTCGAGGTCTACCGTAAGGGCTGCGGGAAGGCTAAAGGGCAGCTTACCGGAGGCAATCTCTCCCTGATTGCAGCCTCCCTTGCCACTCCCTTTGAGATCAATACCAGGGACAAGGTGCTCTTTATCGAGGAGACCGGGGAACGGGTGAGCATGATCGAAAAGTACATGATGCATCTGAAGAATGCAGGCCTCTTTGAACGTGCATCCGCGGTGCTTCTCGGCCAGTTTACCCACGAGAAGATCAACTGCGCGCCGGACTATGATTCTATTGCCTGCATCAAGGATATCCTTGAGGACCTGTCCATTCCGGTGATCTTCGGCGTACAGTCCGGACATGACCATACCGTGCCCATGATGACCCTTCCCATGGGAGCGGAGTGCATCGTGGACACAGAAAAGAAAGAAATCCGCTTTATAGCGGAACGATAGTCAGATTCACAGAACACGGTAAACCTGAGGAAGCCATGAGAATTTATCAGAGGACAGCAAAGGGCAGGAGAGCAGTAGTCTCGAGCGCCCGCAAAGAAGCGTCCGAAATCGGGATCAGGATACTTAAAGAAGGCGGGAACGCGGTGGATGCCGCAGTTGCCGTCGGCTTTGCATTAGGCGTTGCGGAGCCGAGTACCTCGGGCCTTGGAGGCGGCGGCTTCATGCTGATCAAAAAGGCAGGAGCGTCAGAGCCTGTGTTTCTTGATTTCAGGGAGCGCGCGCCTTCTGATGCGACGCCTGCGCTCTGGAAGCTTGATGAAAGCGGCCATGTGATCGGAGAGGAAAATAAATACGGCGGCAAGGCTGCCGGCGTTCCGGGAGAGGCCGCAGGGCTGTTCTACGCTTTGGAGCACTTTGGGACCATGAGCGCAAAGCAGGTGATCGAGCCTGCGGCAAGGCTTGCGGAAGAGGGTTTTGCTGTAACCAGAATGATGCAGGAGCATTTTGAGCTTCGCGCACCTGCATTTCAAAGATTTGAAGACGGCGGAAGCATTTACTATCGGGACAACCGGATCGTCGAAGGAGAGACCTGCAGGAATCCGAAGCTTGGGAACACACTCCGGGGCCTTATGGAATACGGTCCGTGCTGGTTTTATGAGGATGCGCCTGCGAAAGCGATCCTGAAGGCAGTACGGGAGACCGGCGGTGTCATGAGTGAAAAGGATTTAAAGGATTATCGGCCGAAGCTCCGGCGGCCTGTGACGAGCAGCTACCGGGGATATGAGATCTGGTCCGCAGGGCTTCCTTCCTCCGGAGGTACGCATATCCTTCAGTCCTTAAACATCCTCGAGCACTTTGATGTGGGAGACCTCAGGGTAAACTCCGGGGAATACCTGCATCTTTTCTCGGAGGTCTTCAAGAGGGTCTACCGGGACCGGGCCCGCTACATGGCGGACAGTGATTTCGTGCCGGTACCGGTCACAGGCCTTACGGATAAGGATTATGCAGCGGCATTGGCTTCCCAGATCTCTATGGAGCATGCGGCGCCCATCACGGCACTTGATCCCTGGAACTATGAGCACCATGACACCACGCACTATTCCATTGCGGATGCGGAAGGGAACATGGTCGCGGTGACCAAGACCAT
>Ga0256404_1008582_pt1 | contig 15247 bp, 16 predicted proteins | sample RumenRJG_01DNA_FD_185990 | JGI IMG/M metagenome (GOLD analysis project Ga0256404, IMG submission 185990) | Bovine rumen microbial communities from Lethbridge, Alberta, Canada - RJG_01 | ecosystem: Host-associated > Mammals > Digestive system > Stomach > Rumen | place: Canada: Alberta | collected...
AACGCAATTCTATCGGCAGAGGTAGATTGGGACGTTTGTAAACAGAAAGAGTTTAGATTCAAAAATGGTTCGTGGATAAGATGTTTGGGTGCTAATGATAATACCCAAATCGAAGGTTATCACTGCTTTACTGGCGAAACACTCATTTTGTTAGATGATGGTACACAAAAGCCTATAATGGACATTAAAGAGGGGGACAAGGTTATTAGTTTTAATGATAGTGGAGACCTTGTTTCTGGAGAAGTTGTCGCCACCGAAGTCAGATTACCAGATGAAGATTTATATGAAGTTATATATGAATTAAATGGTAGTAAGAAAGTTGTAAGATGTACTGGAAGTCACAGGTTTTATACAAAAAACCGTGGAATTGTTGAAGCAAAAGATTTGACAGATACAGATATTTTAATTGGTGTGGTATGAGAAGATTAACTAAAGACGAAATTATAAATCGTTTTGTAAAAAAGTATGGTGATTTATATGACTATTCTTTGGTTAATTATTCTGGGATGGATACAAAAATTAAAATTATTTGTAAAAAGCACGGTATTTTTGAACAGACTCCACATAATCATTTAAAATACGGATGCAAATTTTGCGGAGTTGAAAAACAGGTATTACAAAGAACTGGTAATACTAAACTTTTTATTAGTAAGGCTAAATTAATTAACGGTGATAAGTATAATTATTCATTTGTAAATTATACTACAGCAAAAGAAAAAGTGGAGATAGTGTGTCCAATTCACGGACCTTTTTGGCAAACACCAGACTCACATTTAAGCGGGTATGGATGCCCAAAATGTGGACTACTTTCAGGTGTTAAAAAATCTAAATTAACCAAGAAAGAGAATCATATCAATCCACAATTTAATCTTACTAAGTTTAAAGAACTTTGTACGAAACAATTTGATGGTAAGTATGACTACTCTTTAATTACTGATGGCGTGTGGAAAGGGTTAGATACTAGAATTAAAATAATATGCCCAGAACACGGTATATTTGAACAAAAGGCAAAAAATCACAGGTGGGGTTTAGGTTGTAGGAAATGCAATCAGTCAAAGGGTGAGAGAAAAATTAAACAGTTTTTAGACTCAACTGGTATTAATTACACAACCGAGTATACATTTGAAGATTGTGTAGATAAAACTAAACTTCCATTTGATTTTGCATTATTTAATTGTGATGGTTCTATTAGATGTTTAATAGAATATCAAGGTCAACAACATTTTAAGGTAGTTGACTTTTGGGGAAAAACAGAATTTGATTTGAAAGACCAACAAAGACGCGACCAGATTAAAAGGGATTATTGTCATAATAATGATATATGTCTTTTGGAAGTGAGTTATAAGCAAGATTTGAATGAGTTCTTTGAAGAAGCAGGTGGTCTATTATGGAAATAACAGAAGCAAGGGTTATTAGTGTTAAAAAACTAGACCACAAAGAGCCAGTATTTAATTTTGAAGTTAAAGACTACCATAATTATGTTGCGGGTGGGGTTAAATCAAAAAACTGCGATATGATAGTGCTGGACGAAAGCCACCAAATTTCTACGCAGTTTTATAACTTACGTATCTCTCCAATGAACTCTGATTCTAAAAACCCAAAAAACATCAAAATTGGTATTACTTTGTATGATAATCACTTCAGACAATCAGCAAAGTCACCAAAGTGGACTTGGTTAAATTACCCTTGGTATAAATGTCAAAACATTTATAATCCAAATGATTTAATTGAGATTAATGGGGTTAAATATCCTAATGATATTGTAGAAAAGATGCCACTTTCAATGAAAATGAAAAGATGGCCAAATAACCCAGAAGTTCACTATGAGTCTTCCGTAGGTATGTCCGAAGAAGATTTTAAAACACAGTATGAGATGGAGTGGGTAGACTCAATTTCAGGTCTATTAACAGGGGAAGACCAGGATAAATTAGAGGGATTTCACGATTATCTGTATCGTGGGCTTCCAGACGAGAAATATTATTTTGGTCTAGATTGTGCAGGAGGCTCACTAGTTAAAGAGGGGAACGACCGTGACTTTACTGAACTAGTTATTGGTCGTATTACACCAGAACACCAGAAGCAAATTGTGGCTCTTTACCAATGGCAGGGTGACTTAACAGTTCAAGCAGAAGAAATTATGCACATCATTACAGATGTGTTTCCTTGCCAGTTTGGGTGTGCTGACTATTCGACAATGGGAACAGCAATTGTCGACCAGTTTTTAAGTAAAAAGATACCAATAGCAGGTATCGCTTATAAGAAAACAGACCCAGTGTCTGGTAAAAATTATAAGAACTCAATCTTCGACCAGTTCGTGTATGAGTTAAGACACGATAGGGTAAAATATCCTTCATTGAAGTCGTTATTAGACGAAGATGGAAAGATAACAACCAATGAAGCACAACTTCTCAATAAGCATTTAATTGAGTGGGGTGCTGTGGAAAGAAGAAAGAAAGCAGTAGGTATTAATGATGACATTTCCGCACCAAAAGGCGGTGGTTATCACGATGATTGTGTAAATGCGGCGGCCCTCTTTGTCTGGGCTTGTGACAAGTGTGATGAAGACAAAAAGAGGGTTGGTTTATTTACAAAAAATTTTAAATTTGTAATGCCAAAATTCGGTTCTACAACGGCACAGGCAAGAAGTTCGTTAGGTAAACCGATAAGTTCAGGGTGGATGAGATGAGCACTATATCACACATTAAACACGTAGTAAGAACTGTTCAACCAGTTTTAGAAGAAGAACACAAGCAACAATGAACTGCCTAGAAGAGTTGCGTGCCTGTGGCATTTTTACCGAAGAAATGCAAGATTTAGCGAACGCAATTGAGTGTTTGGAAAATACACACAGTAATTTAAACGACAGATTAATTGCTTTCAGAGAATATGAAGATTTGAACGAGGATGACTAATGCCTAAGAATTTAATTACGGGTAAAAAGAGTACACCTATTAGTAAAAAATTTAGTAAGTTTGCTAACCCTACATTTATTACAAAACATAATAATATTTTAAGTGGAACTGGTTTTGGTAAAGAAGCTTTTTACGATACAGAGTCCACGATTCCTAATTTTTACACACCAGAATTAACACCTGATACTTGGTTACTGCCTCGTTCCAGAGCCGAGATTTTAAGATGGTGTCGTTTATTCTTTAACTTAGACCCGTACATTAACTCGATTTTAACAATGCACGCTCAATATCCAGTGTGCAACTTCAGATTAAAATATAAAGACAAAGAAACTGAAGCATTTTTTAATAGAAAACTTTTTGATAATAAAGAGTTCAGTTGGATTGATTTCTTGGAACAAGTAATGCTCTCATACTGGAAACTTGGTGAAGCAGTGGTATGGGGTGATTTTAACGAAGCCAAAGGAACCTGGAATAGTTTCTCATTAATTGACCCATCTTTAATTGAATATAAAGAAGACCCGATGTCTGGTGAAGTAGAGATGTCAATTATTCCTACAAGAGAATTGAAACAGATGCTCGCCGAGGGGTTAAAACAGGGTAGAAGTGATATTCCAGTAGAATATATTCGGTGTGTACAAGAAAACCAAAAGATTCCATTAGACGCAACTGGAACAGAAGCAAACTACTTAACTGGTAAAAAATATTCTCCAGCCAAAGTATTTATGCTTGCTCGTAAAACAGACCCAGGTGCTACTCGTGGTACTCCAATTATTCAATCACTTTTCAAAACACTTATCTATTCTGATAAGATTAGACTTGCTCAAATTGCTATCGCCGACAGACTTCACTTGCCAATGGAAATTTGGTCAATTGGTGAATATACAGGCGACCCAAATACATCAATTATTCCAGATGATGGTATGATTGCTAATGTCCGTGAAGCAATTAGAGAAGCCACAATGCAACCCCCATTTTCAATTTTCGTTCCACCTTACATTAAATATGAAGCAGTAGGTGTGAATGGTAAATTATTGTCAGTCTATGAAGATTTAGGATATGTTGAGAACTGTATCTTCGTAGCATTGGGTGTAAATAAGAATTTAATTTTAGGTCAAGGTCCCTCTTTCTCATCAAGTAAACAGACATCATTATTCAAATTGATTAAGATGTATAAAATGATGCGCTTGAAATTGGAAGCCTTTATTAAACGGTATATTATTCTTCCAATTGCTAAAGCCAATGATGTTAAAGATGAGTATGGTGACTATGTAGTACCAGACATCGATTGGGAAGAAAGTTTAAACCCAGAACAAGATGTAGAGAAATTTAACAATATCCTCAAATTGTGGGATAAAGGTTTGGTTTCCACTACTACATTATATGAATACTTCCCTGGCAAATTAGATATTAACCTTGAAAAACAAAGACTGGAAGAAGAAAAATTAACAGTATTTGATAAAGGTACAGATAGATTAGGAAGTAAAGCACAACGCGCAGATTTGAAGAATAATGACGCAAATAAGGGTAAGAATCCAACTCCAAGTGATGGCTCTAAACCAGCCGAAAACTTACCACCCCCATTGGAAGGTGGTGTAAAGGACGAGGGTGAAGGCCCAGCAGGTCCAGATGCTCCTGGTGGTGAAGATAAAGCACCAGAGGGTGGTGAAGGACCAGAAGCCCCTGATACGAACGCAGGACCAGAAGGAGAATAATATGTTTAAAATTACAGGTTCAGTTAAAAAAATTGAAGTAGTAACACCTAAACAAGCAGAAGAATTTAATAAAGAGGCTGAAGTTAAAGAAGAAGTAAAAGAAGCCCCAAAAGCAAAAAAAGGTAAAAAACAAGCCAAATAAGTTTTGAAATTGGTATACACTTTTATATTAGGTGTAAGGGTAAATATGGCTAATAAGGTAAATTTAAGTTCTGCGATTAAGCAAGTAGTGTTGAAAGAACTTTTAGGCAGTGTAATTGATTTAACTCGTATTTCAGAAATGAGTGAAAGAGCACACCGCCAATTCTGCATTACTATTAAAAAAGAGTTCTTTGAAAAAGTAGAACTATTAAATACCTTATTTGAAAAGGCCGATGGATTCGAAGTTACTCCCACCGAAGAAGTGATGAACTCTTTACGGAGTAAGAAAGATGATACCCACAACTAAACATTGGCTAAATGGTTTAAATGTTACTGCTGTTGGAAATGAAAATAGTGGTGACCGAAAAACTGTTAAACCACAAGATATGAGTTTGGACACTCTGATAATGCTCTTAAATGAGGGGTATGATAGAGTGACCTGGATTGGAAGTGACAGAGATAAAGCAGAAAATGAAATCTGTCAGCGTTATGATTCAAACCAAACAACGTGGTCTTTGGAAGCCTTTATAAATGTTAACGCAGACTATTTAGGTGGTATTCAAAAAACTGCTGCATTATCGAAAGAAGACTATTCAATTGATGAGTGGCAGGAATTATTAACCAGTCCTGGAAGAGCATTAAAGTATGCACAACAACATAACTTTCAGGATTTACCACAGGAAGTAATAGATAGTATAGCGGAAGATGGTCTTTCATCATATAGGTTTGTAAATAGATTTTTAAAAGTAAATCAAACAGACCCAATTCCACAATCAATCGTGGATGCTACATTAAGTGATGAAGACCAACTTGACTATCTATATGAAATTTATAAAGACCAACCAAACTTCCCAGATACATACAGAGATATGTATGAGGGTATAGCGAGAGATAGACAACGTGAAGTGCATTATCATAACAATCAAAAAGGTACAAAATTTGATAAAAGTAATGCAAAAATTCCTTTTGATGCCCCAATCTTTTCACACTCTCACGTTGGGTGTCAGTGTTATTTAAAAGTGTGGAAATCTACAGACCCAGATGATTGTGTGTTTGTAGATGCAAATGGATGGTAATTAACTAAAATGGCATTTTTAAAATTAGGTTCAACTTTACAGATTTTACAACCAAATCAAGGGTTGTATAAAACTGCTTCTAAAGAATTAGATAATGTCGTGGCTGAAAAGAACGACAACTTTACCTATTTCCAGACAATTGCTCTACACTCTGATGTCCCAAATCTTAATGGGGACATCTTTCCTTTAGATGAATTAAAAAAATCTTACAAATCATTTATTGGTCGTGGGTTATATTTAGACCACAATGCCCAATCAGTGGCAAATGCAGTAGGTAAAGTATTTGATGCTAAGTTAATTGAAATTCCAGGGGCTACAGAAGAAGAGGGGAAATATGGTGTTGTATGTCTCTGTGGTGTTGATAAAACAACACACCCAGACATCGCCAAAAAAGTAGCAAGTGGGGTAATTGATAGTGTTTCAATGGGTGCGTCCGTAGGTTCTTGTACTTGTGGAATTTGTGGTGTAAAATGCTCAACCCCAGAAGAATTTTGTGTACACTTACAACATCAAGGGCAAGTAGACCCAGATACTGGTAAGAAATGTACATCAATCAACCACGATGTATCTTTCACCGAATTATCATTAGTAGGTGTTCCAGCAGACCCATACGCCAAAATGCAAAAAGTATTCGCAGACTTCGTAGGTGGTATAACAAAAATTGCTGGTGAAGAAAAACAATTTTTAGAAAAGTTCTCATTTAGTATTCCTTGTGGTAATGAGAAACTTTGCGAAATGATTTATAACCTTTTAGACGGTTATAAAAAACAAGGAATTATGGACTTGTCGGCTGATGGGTCTATATTAAAACTTTCTGTAGAAGCCAAAAGCGAAGCAGAAGCATTAAAAAAATTAGAGTCAATCAGCCAAGAACAGGGGTTGGACGTTGAAAAACCTCTGAAAAAAGAGGAGAAATCAATGTCAGAAGAAATTAAACCTGTTGAAGAACAAGTAGAAAAAACTGCTGATGTAGATGAAGCAGCAGCGACCGAAGAAGCACAAAAAATTATCGACAATTTTGAACCAGTTCGTCTTGAGATGGATGGTGGTGATGGTACATATGCATCAGTTTTAGTTGGAGATAAAAATTCAGATTTTACAGCCTGGATTGATGTTACAATTAAAAATGATGATGTAGAGTGCGACTGGAACCAATTTATTACAAACTTACGTGATACAAACGAAGTAATTAATAAAAAAGTTCGTGATGATAATAAAGTATTTGAATTAGCAACAAGTGAAGCAATTCAAACTTTACAAGATAAAAATATTATTACTCAAGATGAGAAAGGTTTTTGGCATTGGGCAACCAAACAAGCCGAAGTAAACCCAGATTTGCAAGAAGTACAATCTTCAAATACTCAATCAAATGAGGTAAAAGACGTGAAAGCAGAAGAAAAGAAAGAAGAAGTAAAACAGGAAAAAACTGCTGCTATGGTCCCACCATTCACTGACACAAAAGCACCTGCTGCTCCTGTAGCAGACCCCATTGTGGCCCCAGTGAAAGAACCAGAAGCCAAGCCAGAAATTCCTGCTCCTGCCCCAGAAGTGAAACCTCTGAAAGATGCTCCATTGGCTGATGCTCCTATGGGTGATAAACCTTTAGGTGACAAACCTATGGCAGATAAACCAGCGGTCCCACCAATGGCAGACGGAAAAGAGAAATTTGAAGAAGTTAAACCAGAAGCACCTGCCGACAAAATTAAGACAACACAAGATGCTGCTAAAGCATTATTAGATGCCTTAAAAGCAGGTGAAAATGCGGACCTCAAAGCCCTTGAAGATGTCATTAATTTCTTAAAAACAGATAAAAAAGAAGCACCTGCTAAAGAAGAAAAGAAAGACGATAAAAAGGACGAAAAGAAAGACGACAAAAAAGAGGACGCTCCTAAAGCAGAAGAAAAGAAAGACGCTCTTAAAGAAGATAAAAAGGACGATAAAGAACCTGCTAAGGAAGAAAAGAAAGACGACAAACCTGCTGAAGAAAAGAAAGCGGAAGCTGAACCTGCTCAAGAAGTAGTGGCAGAACCTACAACAGAAGAAATTCCTGTAGAAGCCAAAAAAGAAGAGAAGGAAGAAGCAAAAGAAGTGGAATCTGAAGCCAAACCTGCTGAAGAAGTGAAAGAAGTAGAAGCGGCAGCAGATACCAAAGAAGAAGAAAAGAAAGAAGCAAATTGTGAAGCCGAAGTGAAACCCACTTTTGCAAATGTAACAAGAGTTTCTTTACTCAAAACCGCAAATATTTTAGACAGCAAATGGGTATTCCACTTGAAAGGTACAAACAAAGTTGCTTGCTTGAGCATCAAAAACTTGTTACCTGGCGTAGCGGAAAAAGTCGCCTATTTAACTTCTAAAGAATTTTACAACGAGATGATGAGTACATTAGAAAAACACGCCGAACTCAATGAAGGTGCCGTAAAAGAAATTACAGCAAACTTCAACGAAAAAGTGAAAGTGGATTCTGACGAAAAGAAATCTCAAATTGCGAAAGCCACCAACAAAGTTAAAGTAGAAACAGATGCGAAGAAAGTATCCGATACTGCTTCCAAAGTAACAGAATCTTTAACTGATGATGGTAAAGCACAAAAACAGGACAAGGTGAACTCCAAAGAAGATGCTGGGGCAATTGAATCAGCGTCTAAAAAAGCACCTGCTGAAACTGATATTAAAGTAGATGCGGCTATGGAATCTAAACTGAAACAAGTAACAGCAGCCTTAGAAGCCAAAGAAGCAGAACTTAACCAATTGAAGTTACAGCAAGCATTAGAAGCCAAAACTGCTAAAGCACGGAACATTGTTTCTATGTCAATCAAAGCAGGGTTGGTGAAATGCAATGAACAATTTAGACAGGAAGAATTACTCAAACAAGCATCACCTGTAAAAGCAAAAGAAGAAGCGATGAAACGCACTGCTGATGCTATGGTGAAAGACTTATTGGGTATGTCCGATGAAGAATTGGATAGACAAGCATCTTATCTGTCAAATTTTAAGGTTGAGGCGGAAGTAAAACAGCTTAAACCGATTAAAATAGAAGCCTCATACAACGAAAGTAATGAGGAAAGTATCATCAAAGCATTAGCCGCCGAGATGATGTAATTTAAGGAGAACAAACTAATATGGCAATTAAAGTAATTTCGCCTGTAAACTTAGACGAAGGCCACTTAGTAAAACTCGATGCCAACGGCCAGATGGTAGCAGCCGATGCAGTATTGGGTGGACAAGTGGTAAAATTAGTAACCTCTGCCGATGCACAATACGGTGGTGAGTTACACATTGAAGTGTCCAAGGGTACTGACGCATTGGCCACAGCAACACCTTATGGTTTCTGCTACAAAGCCTCTGTCGCTCAACCTGAAAACAACCTTTATATTCCTTTCAATCAATATAAAGCCCCTCTGAACAGACAATCTGTGGTATTAACCAAAGGTTTCCGTGCAGAATTTTGGAACGATGGTACTGGTGCAGTATTTGCTGATGACGTAATTGGTGCACAAGCAGGTACAGCATTATACATCAATGCCAATGGTCTTTTAACAACAACCGCTGGTTCTGCTGACACAGTAGGCTCGTTAGTAGTCGCTTCTGTAGAAGTAGCTCCTGCTGATGCAAACGGTGTGTTAGTAGCCAAAGTGGAATTATAAGAGTTAGGAGAATCTGAAAATGGAAAACTTTGCTAAAATGAACACAATTGAAAAAGAAGCAGCATTAAACGCAATGTATGCTTCTCCAAACGGCTTGCAAAAAATTGCTGCCGTAATGTTGAACCCTATCATTCGTGATTTATTACACGAAGGTCGTGGTCGTCAATGCTTAGCCATCGATAAACTTCAACAAGGTATGGATGCAACATACGATTCTGATATTTCAGCCAAAGCCTGCGTATGCAGTGCTGACGGTGTACCTCAATTATCAGTAATTGAATCAGGTCGTTTCATTGTACCAACCTTCCCTATCGGTGTACAAGCATCAATCAAATGGGTAGAATCAAACTATCGTAAATTTGATATGATTAACCGCACACAAGAACGTGCGAAATCAGCCTTACAATCAATCGAAGATAAAAGAATCTTTGATTTAATTGCTTTCTCATCAAAGCAACACTATGCTGCACAACAAACAACAGAAACTGGCCGCGTAACCTTGTTAGACTTAGCGAAAGCCAAAGCCAAACTCGAAAAAGGCCGTGTACCTGCTGCTAAAATGATTATGACACCAATCCGTGCAGTAGACGTGGAATTACTTTACAATGGTGCTACAGCAATGGGTCCTCTGTTCTTACCTCAAACCTCTGAAGCAAACGTAAACAAAGGTTTAGGCAAAAACATCTTGGGCTTAGACATTGTAACAGTACCAGATGGTGACACAGTAACTCGTGTAATCAACGGTAAAGAAGTGATTGAAGACCTTCCTATTATCTCGGATAACGAAATCTATGTCTTAGGCCGCCCAGAAATGGTAGGTATTATGACAATTCGTCAAGACGTGTTAGTAGAAACCCAAAAATGGGTACGTGGTTTAGAAGACTTGTTCGCAATCTATGAAATCGTAGGTTTCGCAGTCCGCTATGCCAAAGGTCAAATCAACGTACACGTTAAATAAAACCTTTAAGTCGGGAGAGGGTTCTAGCCCTCTCTCGGCTCACTGTGGTATAAATTAAGTATTTTACGAAGTATTTAATTGATAGCATAGACTTGAACTGAAAGGAATTATTTATGGAATACTTTATCTATAATAACACAGATTATACCGTATCTGTTCCAGATGTACATTATAATAATACGTTTGAAGCAGGTGTAGGTGGAAGTTTCGGAACCACCAATGTTTTTAGAATTGAACCCCACTCTTGGAATACCACTCGTAGATGTAAGAGTGATGAAGTAGAAGCAAGTATCTCAGGTGGGATTTTATATGGTTCAGCGAAGAAAGGAAATGTGCTTGTTTGTACACGGGAAGAGTATGAACAAAAAACTCGTGAACAAGCATCAAATAGATTAGAGTCTTCTATGGGTATTTCTGGACAGGAAAAGGAAGCAAAACAAGACTTTGGATTCTTAAATAAAGTAGTTAAACGGTCAGCCCCAGCCCCAATGGACATCAACGATTTTATTGTTGGTGATGTGGTAGAGGAAGAAGAACCAGAAGTGGTAGAAGAACCAGTAAAAGATGACCGTATTACGACACTAGAAACGGAAGTTGCTAGTATGAAAGGTGCCTTAAATGATATTGTTGGTCTTTTAAAAGCACAGCAAGCACCTAAAAAAACAGTAAAAAAAGCAGTTAAAAAGACTGTAACTAAAAAGAAAGCCAATGTACAAAATAAACACAGAAAATAGTGGAAGTTGCGGGTGTGGTTGCGGGAGAATGGACATCCCAGATTTATTAGAACGTGCTCGTACCGTAATGTCCGAGTATTTTAATAATAAATTTGAGGATGATACTTTAGTTGGTTTAATGCAACTCGTATTAGATGAAATTAATTACACAACCCCAATGACCTATTATTCTTTGTGTAATGCTCCAAAACACTGGAGTTCTGCTATTATAGTTGGTTTAAAATTTTTCTTATTACTATCATTACAAGAGACTCTGGCGATGAAAGATTTTTCATATAGTGACCAGGGATTATCATTAACTCTTAATCGTGTACAAAATTTAGAAGTACCTATTAAAACAGTTCGAAAGATGTTTGAACAAATGGCGTGGAATTGTAAAAAAGTCATTATTCTTCGTCAGGGTCCAAAGATGCTAACAACACCAAGACATCAGGCTACCATCAGTGGTTTTATGAGAATACTATATGGTGTCAGTTGGTCTATGTAGTTTACAATTTGTAATTTATAGAGTAGGACATAGGGCAGCTCCCTCGGTTAAATACCTCTGATGTTTAATCTTACTACTCACAATTAATATTTTCAGAGGAAATATAGTGGTAAAGAAATATTATACACTGGAGTCTTTCAAAGAAGAAATTGAACGACGGTTTCCAGATAAATATGACCTCTCTGGGTTAACAGAATTTAAAAACCAAAATACCACGGTTGAGGTTCGTTGTAAAAAGCACGGTACAATAAGAGTAAAGGGAAGTACTCTTCTACGTGGTTTTGGGTGTAAAAAGTGCAGGTATGATAAGGCATCAAAATCATTGAAACATACATTTAACACTTTTATTCAAGATGCCAATGTTGTTCACAATAATAAATATTTATATGATGCGGCAGAATATGTGAACAAGTCAACAAAAATAAAAATTATCTGCCCAATTCACGGACCATTTTATCAAACCCCACATATGCATTTACGGGGAGTAGGGTGTCCAAAGTGTGGTGCATTAAAACGAGGGAAGTCACGTAGATTAACGAAAGAAGTTTTTATATCTAGGGCGACTACCAAGCATAATAATTTTTATGACTATACTTTAGTTGATTATAAAACAACTACTACAAAGGTAAAAATAATTTGTCCTATACACGGAGTTTTTGAGCAGAGTCCATCAAACCATTTATTTGGAAATGGATGCCCAAAATGTAAGCAATCTAAGGGTGAGAAATCTATAAAATATTTTCTTGATAAAAATAATATTTCTCACACTACACAATATAAGTACAAGGATTGTGTTTACAAGAAAGAATTACCATTTGACTTTGCAGTATTAAATAAAGATGGTTTGGTTAAGTTTCTTATAGAGTATCAAGGCGAGCAACATTTTAATAAATTTAGGTTTATCAACGGCGATAAAAATTTTGAGACTAGACAATTAAGAGACAAAATCAAATATAACTACTGTAAAGAACATAATATACCACTTTACTATATTACTTATAAGGACAATATAGAAGAAAAGTTAAAAGAATTACCATTTGATGGAGATTAAATGACAAATTGGTTTGATGAAGAAATCAGAGCATCGTTAGAACAAGAAGAACAACAGGCTCCTGTACAAGACATTAATAAGATGAAAGAAGCATTGAGTTCCCTTGGTTTTGATGTTTCTAGTATTAATATTTCAGCGGTAGAGAAAAACTTAGAAGATAACATTGGTAAAAGAGCCTGTGTTAAATCTAACATTGTAGTTGCGTCAAACATCTTAATTAAAACCAATTATAATCTCTATCATATTTCACAGGTTGTTCTTCCCAAAGGTTATATTGGTGTAATCGGTGGAGTAAAAGACGGAAAATATACCATAGACTTTGATGCTAATTTGCCAGTACAAGCGTCAGATGTAATTGAGGGGTATGATGGCTCTGAACTAACATATCCATTAGATAATTTTGAACTGGCTGATAACGAAGTACAGATTTTATAGAGGGTAAGCGTATGGCATATAAATTGCCGTACCCAAAGTTCAAAGTTCAGAATTTATTAAATAGAACAAGCACCTATGGGACGGCTAGAAAATTAACGTGGAAAGCGGTAAATAAGGCCGAAAATTACAATATTTATCGGTCCTATATTCCATACGGTGATTTTAAACTTTTAACTACAGTTCCAGGTACAACAACTGAGTACGTGGATGATAAAGTAGGAATCATATCTTCAAACGATTTTTCAGACTTAGAAGACTTAACTGTAAATACTTGGCGTGGGTGGTATTACAGAATGTCCGCAGTTAGGGCAGATGGGTCAGAAGGATATATTTCAGACCCTATATCGGACCAAGAGTCAACATTATTGAATAACCCACCATTTGGTAGTTATCAAGTTGGAGATGGAAAGCAGTACTCATATTGTTCTTCATCTGATTTACCAACAGAAGATGATACAGAGTATTTTTTAGAAATTAGAAACCGTGACTTAAATGTACTACAAAGAGATGGGCAATGGGTGTGGTACTTTAAGCAGAGAGCAGAGGGGGAGAGATGCCCATATTGGTTGGACACTCTTCATCAATGTAAACGCGGTAAAAATTGTCCTATTTGCCACGGTACAGGACTTACCCAGACTGGTTATTATGACCCAGTTAAGATATTAGTTAGACTAGTAGGTTCTGAAAGAAAATTAACACAGTACAACCACGGACTACAAGTAGAATATGTAGCACGTTCTTGGACAGTATGGACACCAATTTTAGCAAATAGAGACATTATCGTAACAAATGATGGTAGACGTTACGAAATATTAGATGTAACACCATCAATTATTCGTGGTGGTGTTATAACCCATCAAGATTTTACAGTTAAAGAAAAGATGCCCAAAGACTTCGTGTATTCATTAGAAGTACCAGGGCCATTGTACTAGAATATGGCAAGAGAAAGTGAGGTTTTTAATAAGGAAGTAGCAACTTTTGCTACAAGTAAAATTGGTCTGACCTCATTTATACAGGACACCAATATCACATTCTTGCGCCAATATTTTAAGACGATGAAACCGATGAATACACAAAACCCAATCTACGACCAGGATATTATTGCAACCAATATTCAAGTCGAGGGTGAGTTTCCAAGAAGACAGGTATCGTATCCTTTGGTAGTCGTGTCTACAATGAATAGGAGTCAGGACCTAATGAATAAACTGATAGGTCGAGAGTTATATACTCCTCTTTATGATAAGACGAGCAAGAAAAAGATAGGATATTCTATGGCAGGGACATTTACTACTGGTTTCTCAATCAGTGTAGCCAGTGAGTCCACGGCAGAAAGACGGGATTTATTGGATTTAATTGTAATGCTATACAGAACTATCGGCTCTGACTACTTGAAAAAATTTAGAGTAAATATAACTGGAATGAGTTATGGCTCTGGCAGAACCGAATTACTGGCGAATGACTTAATCTACTTTGATACATTAAATTTAACTGTACAAACAGAGTGGAAGCAAGTAATTCAAAATATACCTCTAATCACAAGTATTAATGTTGATGAGGTGACGGTTGCAGAAGAAGAACCAATCTTTTAGGTTATTTTAAGGAGAATACTATAATATGGCTACAAATGCAGAATTGGGACGTATGCCTGGTGTTCGTGTAAAAGAAATCTTAAATGCGGACTTAGGTATTATATCTCCCCAATTTAGAATCGCTGGGTTAGTAAGCACTTCATTCACATCACTCTTAAAAAGAGACATTATTGTGATTCGTGGTACTGGTGATACTGATACTCTAACCGATTTTACCGCTGATGAAGTCACAAGTGTTGAGTGCATCAGCCCGTATCAAGAAGCATATGGCACACAGCGTATTAAATTAACCCCTACAACAGATTACACTGTAGAGGATAATGTAATTACTTTCACAACCGCTGGTAAAGCCAAAGTTGCTGCTGGTGATACTTATTATGTAACAGCAAAAATTTCAAAATTATCTGACCATTTCTTTGCTCCAATTGAAATGCAAAACTTTTCACAAGTTGTGAAAGAATATGGTCCAGAATATGATGCTACAAACCAAACAGTTAACTCTATGGTCGCT
>Ga0256404_1008586_pt1 | contig 15238 bp, 14 predicted proteins | sample RumenRJG_01DNA_FD_185990 | JGI IMG/M metagenome (GOLD analysis project Ga0256404, IMG submission 185990) | Bovine rumen microbial communities from Lethbridge, Alberta, Canada - RJG_01 | ecosystem: Host-associated > Mammals > Digestive system > Stomach > Rumen | place: Canada: Alberta | collected...
AGAGGCCATCTTTCATACACACAACATGTGTCATGTGTACCTCATTCGGTATTAGCTGTCCTTTCGGACGGTTGTCCCCATCCCGGAGGTAGGTTTCCTACGCGTTACTCACCCGTTTGCCACTAGGCTCTCAAAAGCAAGCTTTCAATTGCCCCGTTCGACTTGCATGTGTTAAGCACGCCGCCAGCGTTCGTCCTGAGCCAGGATCAAACTCTCCATTAAATTGAAGAACCTGATTGGCTCTAATTATCTTTAGGTAGTAGCTTTCGCTACTTTAAAAGAATTGCCGATTGCTTGATGTGATATTCACATTTTCAATCGATGTTTGATGCTCTCGCATCTACATCAGGCTTGTTCATACAGATTTGCATGATTCTTATACATTGTTTAGTTTTCAGAGAACAATTCTTTCGCTTCAGAACTTTCTGTTCTTCATCAGCGACGTATTATATTTTATCGTGCTTGCCGCTTTTTGTCAAGAGCTTTTTTGAAGTTTTTTGATTTCTCCGAATGCCTCCCGGCCTCAGATCATCCGCTTCGTTCTGCCCTCGCGGCTGACGACTTGTACTATGTTACACGGTTTTGCGGCTTTTGTCAACACCTATGCGAAAAATATTTTTTCCAGTCGTCATTATACCGCATAATCAAGCACCGTATCGCTGCCCGCCAGCACTTCCTGGCCCGAGACATGGGGCAGCAGATCCTTCACCTGCTCATAGTTGACGATGAGCACCGGACAGATCATATTGATGTCGCTTTTCTTCAATAATGGCATATCGAGCTTCAGTATCGGCGTTCCCGCCTTTACGTAGTCGCCATTATGATGCAGCGCCGTAATCCCGCGCCCGTCCATGATGACGGTATCGAGTCCGACATGGACCAACACCTGGATGCCGGCGTCGGTCGTTATCGCGAACGCATGCTTTGTCTCAAAGAACAGACTGATGCGGCCATCGCAGGGAGCCAGCACGGTATCGCCACTGGCGGCTATGGCCATCCCATCCCCTGTCAACCGTGCCGCGAATACCGGATCGGGCACTTTATCAAGCTCCATCGTCTCTCCGGAAATCGGAGCCAGTATATGCATATATTGCTTCGTATCAGCCATGACTAGATCCCGCCCTTCCCTTAGAATTTTCTCACATCTTGGTTAATAAATATATTTTACTACATTTCAGACTTGCGTCAAGGTTGGAAAACGATTGCTAGCGAAAACTTTTTCTCAATGCAGCGTATAAGTGTTGAGGACGTTGCTCAGCCGCTCGCCCAGACCGCGCACCGAGTAGATATCCCGCTGCTGGGTCGTAATGATGCCGGACACCTCGTCTGACATATCATCCAGGAAAGCCTGCCCCTCCTGCGGTCCCAACACAAAAACGGCCGTCGTCAGCAGATCGGACAGCAGTCCGGCATCCTCGGTGCCGCCATCGACGACGACCGTGACGCTCATGCTGCCATTCTGTGCCGGTGCCCCCGTGCGCGGATCGAATATATGATGATAGCGCACGCCATCCTGCTCAAAAAACCGTTCATAGTCACCCGAGGTCGACAACGCCTGCCCCGAGAGCGTCGTCACGCCCAGGAGCTTGTCCTCCTCGCCGGTGCCCCGTGGGTTGCGGATGCCTACGCGCCAGGCCGTCCCTTTGTCATTATGCCCCAGCGCATAGATGGAACTGGCGCCCAGATTGATGAGGCCGTTCTCGATATGATGCTTTTCATAGATGCGGCGCAGTTCATCGAGAGCGTAGCCCTTCGCTACTGCACCGAGATCGATGCTCATGCCGCTCCGTAGCAGTCGCGCAGACTGTCCGTCCTCGCCGAGCTCGAGCGCCCGATAGTCGACCAGCGCCCGGGCCGCTTCCAGATCGGCCTCTGCCGGCACATGCGCGGCATCGGTGCCGATGCCCCAGAGCGCCACCAGCGGCCCGGTGGTGACATCGAAAGCCCCGCCGGTGCGCTCCGAGTACTCCCGGGCCACAGCCAGCATGTGATAGACCTCCGGCGATATGCTGACCCATTCACCGTTCCCGGCCGCAGCTGCCAACCGGCTCACATCGCTGTCCGGTCCCGTGCCCGCCAGCGCATCAAGCTCCCGCAGCCGCTCCAAACTCTCGTCCACAGCCGCCTGAGCCTCCGCCTCGGGGCCGGTCGCAGTCAGCGAGGCCACCGTATCCATGGTCACCTCGCTCTGCTCGACGGTCGTCGTCCGGCTCGTGAACAAGCCTCCGAGCGCTCCGCTGCTGGCCAGCACGGCCAGTGCCGTCAACACGGCAAACAGCAGCAACAGCAACAGCATGCCGGTCCGCCGACTCATCCGTTTCTCTCCGCCCGCTGGCGCTTTTTGTTTTTCCTGTCCCATACGCCCTCCATTCTGCCGCCCGCATCCCAGGCAGCCCATTTCTATCAGTTCTCTATAGATTCTAGCAAAAACCGTCTCCAGCTTCAATCATCCGTGCCTCCGCCATCGCCGCCGCGCAAAAATGTTTCCCGCCAGTCCCCAGGTCAAGGCAGGATTCATCCGCTGTGATAACGAATTCTATTTACATAATACATTTCATTTATTTTGATTCTATGACCGAGGATGTGATTCTTATGCGACGCAATGCTGACAAGCTGGCCTATCTGTTCATCGCCTTTGCCCTGTTCCTGATGCTCAAGACGATCGCGGTGGCTGCCAATGCCCCGTTCGTCAATGTGCTGCTCTACCTTTCCATTGCCTTTTCCCTGCTCGCCAGCAATGTACCGCGCGTTCTGGACATTCCGCTGCACTATGCGTATCCCGTACGTTGCGTCGAGTTCTTCACCTTCGGCGTCGCCGTCGTCTGCTTCATCGTGCTGTGCCTGCATCACGTCTGGGCCTGATGGCGAGCCCCTGCGGTAAATATTCCTGGTAAAGAAAGGCGGTCTCGCTTTGAAAAAAATATGTCTCCTATCACTGGCGCTGCTCCTGCTCATCGGAGCGGCTGCCGGCTATTGCTATACGTCGGAGCGCACGCCCGAGTATGCGATCAATCAGCTCGGTGCCGGTATCGCTGCGCACGACTACGACCGGGTCGCACGCTATGCCGACCTCGACAATATCATCATCACTGCCTATGATGAGAGCACCAGCCTCATGGCGCAGCGCATCGAGCATTTGCACGAGCTTTATCCGGACGACTGGTTCTTCCGGCACGATACGGCCTTCATGACGAAATACATCGCCGATCGGCGAACGGCTGACATCGACCTGGCCGGCCGCAGTATCGAAATGTATCTGAAACCTGACCTGACGCCGGTGACCCGTGTCGATGGGCAGGCTCACTGGCTGGCCAACGAGGCAGAGAAATTCACCCAGAACTATACCGCAAGCCTGCAGTCTGTCGACAAACAGGGCAGCGATGCCAGCACCGCGACGGCCGTCATCGCCATCAAAGGCAATGACAGCGACTATGGACGCCTCGTGCCCGAGCTGACGCTGCGCCTGACACTGATGCAGCAGCCCGACGGCCATTGGCGCGTCACGCACATCGCCAATGTCGACGAGATGTTCTACCCCGTCCTGAAGGGCATCGAGGACTACTGGACGTTGCAAGGGTGGCAGTGAATCCTCAAAGCCTTCCCCTCAGGGGAAGGGGGACCGCGTCAGCGGTGGATGAGGTGTGGCCGGGACGTGGTTCTATATCTAGAGTGAATACTCTATGTAGCGAGTTCCTCGAGCTACACCTCTTTCGTCTCCCGGCTGCGCCGTGAGCCACCTTCCCCTAAGGGGAAGGCTTGTACGTACATAAAGAAAAGGGGCTGCTTTCGCAGCCCCCTTTCTCTATGCATTTACGACCGGCTCACGCCCCGAAGAACTCGTTCTCGGCCGCTATGCAGAGCATGTGATAGACCGGCAGATGCAGTTCCTGGATGCGAAACGTCTCGTCTTCTGGCACGCGTATGCATACATCGGCCAGTTCCCGCGCGGCTATCTTGCCGCCGGACTTGCCCGTGAGGGCGATGGTTTTCAGGCCCCTGGCCCGTGCCATATCGAGGGCATAGATGACATTCGTCGAATTCCCCGATGTCGATATAGCGAGCAGCACATCGCCCTCCTGCCCCATGCCCAGTATCTGCTGGGCAAAGGACAAATCCGGCGCCTGATCGTTGGCAAAGGCCGTATTGAGTGCCACCTGGTTCACGAGCGAAAGTGCCGGCAGAGCTCCCTGCAGATTCTCCAGCAGATAATCGGCATCATCTGGCGCTGCCTGGCGTATGCGGGCCGCTATATCACCCTCCAGTTTGCGGGGCAGCAGGAAGCCTTTCATGAGCTCCCCGACGATGTGTTCCGAGTCAGATGCACTGCCGCCGTTGCCGCAGCAGATGAGCTTGTGCCCCGCCCGATAGCTCTCGCATATAGCTACGACGGCCGACTCGAGCTCATGGCGGCACAGCCCCAGCTGCGGATAGCGCTCGATCAGGTCGGTGACTGCCGACATCGTTGATTCCTTGACTGACATATTTATCTGGCTTCCTTTCTCAGCGGCTGCGATAGCGGTCGGCCGTCGTCTTCGGATCATAGTCGCCATTCTGCGGCTTTATATCCTGTATATCGATATGGCGCGGCCGATCCTCGATATCCTGCCGACGCCCCTGCATGTACGTATTGCCATACTGGCGGCGGTCCGAGCCACCGCGCACGCGACGGATGAGCCATACGACCAGCCATATCACGCCGGCCGCGATGAGGATATTCATCAGCAGGCCGAGCACATCGGCCATCATGCCCATGCCGCCGAAGCCGAACATCGAGCCCAGCATCGAGCCGAGCAGCATGCCGCCCGCGAACAGGCCGATATTGCGCAGCCGGCTGCCCCAGCCCGTGCTCTGGCTCGTATTCGTCATGCCACGTCCCATATTCTGGCTGGCCGGCGCATTCTTATCGAGACTCTTGGCATCCTTCGATGGCGCGTATTTCTCACCATTGCCCGACACGGCCGACTTCGAATTGGCACCAGCTGCCGGTTTCGCCGGCGTCGCTTTCGGTGCTGCCGCCGGGGCATGCGAGATCCCGCCGACGCGGGCACCGCCCTTCGCGGCCTCCGCCACCGGAGCCAGCCACTGCCAGCCCATATCGATAGCTCCCGGTTTGAGCGGTGCCGCCGTGAAGAGGAACGCACCCGCCGCGGCTGCCGCCATGATCTTTTTCCAGTTCATCGTATAAAATCCTTTCCTGACAATATCCAATCCCGTCCTCCGATCAGACGGGGACATCATTCTTCCTGCGTCGGATCATAAGACCGGATGCCCTCCGGGAACGCATAGATCTCACCGACACGGTCGATCTCGCCGCTCAGATAGCGGTCGATATCATCGACATCGATATACAGCTTGCAATCGATATCCAGATACCCCTGCTCGCGGCCATTCGACAGCTCGGTCACTGCCATGAGCTTCTCACGCAGGCGCAGCAGATCCGAGCGCGTCGCATGCACATCAAAGCGCAGCTGCGGCGTACCGTACTCCTTCAAGACCTCTTCCATGGTCAAGCGTTTTGACATTTTTCTCAGCTCCTCTAGTTATTGACTTTTTGTCTTTTTCCATCATATCATGCCTATCTGAATATTTCCTGTGAAAAATCATTTCTCTATCTGGCGGCGACGCATGCGGTCCAGGATCTCCTGCAGACGCCGCTTCTGATGCAGATGCGTCTCATAGTCGAGATCGTTCGAATCGAGCCGCATGCGCCGCTCGATGCCATCGATGCTGGCCTGCAGCCGCGCCATCGCTATCTCCCTCTTTTCCACATGCTCACCCCATTTCCCTTTAATTATACATGATGCCTATATTTTAGACAACAATACCTGTTGCCTGACAGACAAAGGGACCGGGGAAAGGCCGCAGCCTTCTCCCCGGTCCCGCCGGTATCCTTATGTCAATGATCTCAGTCAGCGAACAGCTCCGTCGACAGATAGCGGTCACCGGTATCCGGCAGCAGCGCTACGATGTTCTTGCCTGCGAACTCGGGACGCTGTGCCAGCTGGACAGCCGCTGCCAGCGCTGCGCCCGACGAGATGCCGATGAGCACGCCCTCGACATGCGAGAATTGGCGGCCATACTTGAAAGCGTCGTCATTCGTGATCGGCAGCACCTCGTCATAGAGCTTCGTATCGAGCGTCTCCGGCACGAAGCCGGCGCCGATGCCCTGGATCTTGTGCGGGCCGCCATGGCCAGCCGAGAGCACTGGCGACGAGGCCGGCTCTACCGCGATGACCTTCACATCCGGATTCTGCTTCTTCAGGTAGCGGCCTACGCCGGTCAGCGTACCGCCCGTGCCGACACCGGCGATGAAGGCATCGACATGGCCATCCGTATCCTGCCAGATCTCCGGGCCAGTAGTAGCCTCATGGGCAGCCGGATTAGCCTGGTTCGTGAACTGCGACGGTATGTAGGAATGCGGCGTGCTCTTCGCCAGTTCCTCAGCCTTGGCAATCGCGCCCTTCATGCCCTTGGAGCCGTCTGTCAGGACGATCTCCGCACCGTAGGCCTTCAGCAGGTTGCGGCGCTCGACGCTCATGGTCTCCGGCATCGTCAGTATGGCGCGATAGCCGCGGGCCGCTGCCACGCTGGCCAGGCCGATGCCGGTATTGCCGCTCGTCGGCTCGATGATGACCGAGTCCTTCGTGAGCTTGCCCTCTTTTTCCGCCTGCTCGATCATCGCCTTGGCGATGCGGTCCTTTACCGAGCCGGCCGGATTGAAATACTCCAGCTTCGCCAGCACATTCGCCTGCAGCTTGTTCGCCGCGATGAAATTATTTGCCTTCAAGAGCGGCGTACCGCCGATGAGCTCCGTAACGCTGTTGTAAATCTTACCCATTTTGCAATACCTCCATATTTGATTCATCTAAGACGGCGCTCTCGCTGACATCGAGCTCGGCTGCCGCATCTCTTACTATTTTTGTAAGTCATATATGATTGCTATGTGAGTATAATAGCATGCCGGAAAGCCTTTGTCAATAATATTTACCAAAAATATATGTTAAACCTGCCATAAGCTTGACTTTTGCTCATTTTTTTACTATGATACCTAATAGAAATACATATCAGCTAACTATGCTAGCAACATTTTAGGAGGATATATACAATGAAGATCTCTGCCAAAGGACGCTATGGGCTGGCCGCCATGACTTATCTGGCCCGGCATTACGCCTCTGGCTCGCCCATAACCATCCTGACTATATCCGAGCAGCTCGGCATATCGAAAATCTACCTGGAGCAGGTATTCTCACTGCTGAAACGAGCCCAGCTCGTCAACTCAATCAAGGGCTCGCAGGGCGGCTACCAGCTGGCCCGCCAGCCCCGCCACATCACGGCCTACGACGTTCTGTCCGCCATCGAGCTCTCGCTCATGGAAAAGGCAGCACCGGCTTCGCCGGAAAAATTTCCCGAGCTCGACCGGGCTCTGGCCGCGCGCGTATTCGACCCGCTCGACCAGGCTATAAAGGCCTCGCTCGAGAACGTGACCCTCGACGACATCCTCATGGCCATAGCCGCCGAGCAGGATGCTGCCTCGCAGATGTACTTCATTTGATTTTACCCATTTTTACCGCAGGCGGTCAGCCGATTCCAACAATCAGCTGCCGCCTGTTTTTTTGACTGGATCGTCTATGGTCTGGTTAGCTTGTACCGGTCAGCCGCCGGATAATTGTCAAAGCCTATGAATCGCTTCTAACACGGCAAGATGACTATAAGCCGCATCGCATGATATACTATAGGGGATATCATCGCACAGCGGGAAAGGATTTTGTCATGAAACTGCACGATATATCGGTACGCCATCGCCTCCTGCTCAACAATCTGATCATGATCCTGGTTCCTATCATGCTGCTGGTGGCGCTGGGCTCGGCCGTATTCTACGGACTGCGCGCCACCGGCGAATTCCGCGAGCGCGAGATGGAGCTGCTCTGGCCCGAGGCCGGCGACGCCGCCAGCGTCCATCTGGCCCTGAGCCACCTGCGCGCCCATGTCGACTGGTCCTGGAAAAAGCGCTCCGGCCCCGGCTCCCTGCGGCGCCATGTGGCACCGCTCGAGGAGCGCGGTGTCAGCGTGGCCGTCATCGACTATGGCGAGCCGGTCTAGTACAGGACCTGTTCCTGCACTCGAAGCTCGAGCTCGGCGAAGCCTCCTTCCAGTGGGAGGAGGTGGATCTCGCCGCCTGTCTGCGCGGCTACGTATCCCTGCAGGCCCCCAGTCTGACGGAGCAACAATTCACGCTGAGCTTTCACGATGAGCGGCCGACAACTGACCAGCCGGCCACCGTGCGCCTGGACCGGCTCCAGTTCAACCGGGTGCTGGACAACATACTCGGCAACAGCCTGAAATACCGGTCGGGAGCCACCGGCAGCCTGGCCATCACTCTCAGAGACTGCACCGGAGGCTACGAGCTGCGCCTCGCCGACACCGGCTGCGGTGTAGCCGACGCCGACCTGCCCCGACTGTTCGACAGCTTCTATCGCACCGACAAAGCCCGCACCGGCGTGGCCAGCGGCAGCGGCCTCGGCCTCGCCATCGCCAAACATATCGTAACGGCCTGCCACGGCACGATCACGGCCACCGCCAACCACCCCCACGGGCTGACCATCATCATAACGCTCCCCATCGCACAACGAAAGTGAGGATATCCATGAAGAAAATACTCATCATCGAGGATGATCGCGAGATTGCCGAGCTCGAGTGCGACTACCTCGAGGCCGCTGATTTCGCGGTCGATATCGCTGCCGATGGGAATACCGGGCGCGACCTGGCGCTCTCCGGCGGCTACGCCCTCGTCCTGCTCGACCTCATGCTGCCGGGGCTCGACGGGTTCGCTGTCTGCCGCGCCCTGCGCGAGCAGCTCGACATCCCCGTCATCGTCGTCTCGGCCCGTCAGGCAGATATCGACAAGATCCGCACCTTTGGGCTCGGGGCTGACGATTACCTCACGAAGCCTTTCAGTCCCGGCGAGATGGTCGCCCGCGTGCGCATGCATATCAGCCGCTATGACCAGCTGACTCACCACCCGTCCGGCCAGACGCCTGTCGTCCATCAGCTCCACGCCGGCAGCCTCGTCCTCGAGCCCGAGACGCATCGCGTATACCGCGGCCCGCACGATATCGTCCTCGCTCATAAAGAATTCGAGTTGCTGAAATTCTTGATGGAGAATCCAGGGATCGTATTCTCCCGCGAAGTCCTGTTCGAAAAGATATGGGGCATGGATTCGCTCGGCGACACCGCCACCGTAGCCGTCCACATCAACCGCCTGCGCGACAAGATCGGCTGCGCCCCGGGGCGCCCCAGCTGCATAGAGACCGTACGCGGCGCCGGCTACCGTCTCCGGCAGGATTGAGAACTTCATATACGCAAACGAACGGGACTGTGAAAACAGTCCCGTTCGTTATTTCCAGCCTTCCCCTCTAAAGAGAAGATATCGTAATACAAGCTGCCCCCTCTGGGGGGGAAGTGCCAAGCGTAGCGAGGCGATAGGGGTGGCGAGGCGCTATGTAGCGTTCGGCAACACATTGACGGACCGGCTGCCTAAGATTTTCGGTTGGTGGGCCGTTTTCGCTTTAGCACTCGAGTATATTTATTAGCTCGCCACCCCCACCACCGCTAGCGCGGTCCTCCTCCCCCTTCGGGGGATGCTTTATTTTCGCCCTTCTCTCAGGAGGGCGCATCCCTCCTGCTATTTCTTAGCGTCGCTTCTCCGGCGCCGGTCGCCGTAGTGGGCGCGCTTGGCGGCGTACATCTTCGCATCGGCCTCGCGCAGCAGCGTATCGAGGCCCGCACTGGCATCAGGATACCATACGAGGCCGTTCGAAGCGCTCAGGCTGCGTCTGGCGTAGGCTGCATCGAGTTCCTGCAGCTTGGCCTGCATTTCCGCCTCCGTGCAGCCGCTCATGATTGCCAGGAACTCGTCGCCGCCGAGACGGAATACCTGATCCTGGCCGAACACCTCGACGAGCGCGGCAGCCTCAGCCTTTATCACCTCATCGCCCTTCTCATGCCCCAGCGTATCATTGATCTTCTTGAGACCATTCAGGTCGCTGTATATGACGCCAATGCTGCGCTCCAGCGGCACCGTCGCGAAATAGCGGTCCATGGCATGACGGTTCAATACCCCGGTCATGACATCATGGAAGCTGTACTGCTCCCAGCGCCGCACGCTCTCGCACTGCTCCAGCATGATCGCGATAAAGTTCGACACGATGCCGAACAGCTTCGTAGCCGAATCCTCGTAGACCGTAGGCGGATTGTCCGCCCCGAATATACCGACGATACGCCCCTGACGGCGCACGACCGACATGATGCGCGAGCGGATACCGATCTCCTTCATATGCTGATAGAACTCATCGTTGATGACCGCATACGAATCGAGATCGCGAATCAAGAGATAGGGATGCATCGTGAAATGCTTCATCCAGAACGAGTCCTTCGCCATCAGCACATTCTGGAACCGATCCTGTGACGACACCACATCCTCACGGCACCACTCATATTTATTGCTGAACCGCTCGCCCTCGAGCACATCGATGAACGTGCGGTCGCAGCCGATCTTCGTACCTACCGACTTCAGCAGCTCGCGCAGCGATTCCTCCGGGTCGTCGCCCGTCATTGCCCGGGCCAGCGCCTCTTCGGCGATGCGCGAAATACTGGCTTCGGCGACCAGTTTCTCCTTGTCCTGCTCATATTCCGTGACATCGGTCGCCATCTCGAGCACGACATTCTTGCCGTACCAGCGCATCATGACGGCGCTGCGGACATAGCTGCGTCCCGTGACCTGATCGCGGTAGTTCCAGCGCAGCACACTGTCCCCCTGCACCTTGCGCACACTTTGACGGTATTCCGTCTGGCTGCCGTGCAGGATCTGCCAAGCCCGCAACTGATACGACTGATCCTGGGAAAAGCCGACCGTCTGGCGTGCCTGGCTGTTCATGTACAGCACGAGGCCGCTGTTCGGATTGGCATACCAGGCCATATCCGGCATATGCTCGAGCAGCGGCGTCATGCCCTCGGCCGAGTCCAGCCCGCCCTGCATCACATACCGCTCCTCGCTCGGCAGCTCCCGAGCATACTCCTGACTGCCATCCATGTTCTGCACGCAGGACAGGGCATGGCGGCGTCCCTCGCCATCCTGGAACGGGATCAGCGTATAGAGCTGCTGGCGCTCCTGCCCATCGTCATCGAGCGTATGGAACGGCTGGGCCACATGCGGATGCACCGCCTGTCCCGCCCGCTCGAACAATGTATCGAAATCAAAGAACTTCATGAACTCGTCCCGCTCGTCGGGGGCGATATAGTGCGACGCGTAGATGCTCATATGCGTCAACGCTGGCTGCGGCGTCGTCGACAAGCGCTTCTGCGCCACATTCAGATAGATATTGCTGCCCATGACTTCATCATCATAGTCGAGCAGCTCGATGCGGTTATAGATATCGAGCACGTGCCGCCAGGCCTCCGCCTTGTCATCGCATCCGCTCGCCACAGCCATCGGCTTCTCGCGGACGACGAGCAGATAGCCGGAGTGCCCGTCGTAGCGGCTGAGCAAGCGCATCGCTCCCTCGCAGAAGCAATCCTTCGCCGCCATGCGCTCCACAACGATATCTTTGCTCCTGTCACTGCGCTCGCACAGAGTCGTCAGGAAGCTGTAGAGCTGGCTGTTCTTGTTCAAGGCAGCCAGAGACGACGGCTCCTGCTCCCGTATGAGCCCTATGCGATGCATGAGCTTGCGGCAGGACTCATTCATGTACAGGATATTCAGATCGGCGCCCACGCGCTCGCAGATCGCGAAGCAGGCCGGATTATCCTGCGGCGCATAGTGGAAATGCTGCGGCTTCGGACTCATGAAATTGATGCGGGACAAATGATTATAGTAGTCGCGCTGCTCGATATGCTCATATTTGCGCTCGATGAAATCGTCGGAGTTGCGGCCCTCCTTGCTCAGCAGGCGTATATCGGCCCGGCTCATCGGCTGTACTGGCCCCGTGAGGCGTCCCTGGACGAACTCGCACCCGAGGTCGCGCAGATAATCATACTGCTCCTGCGTCTCGATCCCCACGGCGATGACGCGCAGTCCCGACAGTTTCGCATATTGCACGAACGAGCTCAGCAGAGCCGGCACATTCGGCTGGATGCCGAACTTGTTCACGATGCCCTTATCGAGCTTGATCGCATCGACCTCGAAATCGTTGATATGCGCGACCGGGGAATTATCACTGCCGAAGCGATCGACGATGATCGTGTGGCCGGCCCGATGCAGCCGACGGATACTCTCCCGCACCACGTTCCGCGGCACGCTGCTCCCGTTCGTCTCCCAGATTTCGAAGCACAGGAGCTCCGGCCGCGTGCCGCTCTCCTGACGGATTCGGATGACCTGGTCCACAAAGGACGAATCAGCAAAATCACTCGTCGATATATTGACCGTCGTCGGCGTGACGGTCCAGCCGCTGTCGCGCAGGAACTTATTATCCGCGAGCGCCTGCCGCAGCGCATAGAGATCCAGCTTCGCTGCCATGCCGCAACGCTCAAGCACAGGTACGAACTCATCGGGCTCCAGGATGCCATACTCGGCATCTTTCCAGCGTGCCAGCGCCTCATGCCCGCAGATCTGCCCCGTCAGCAGTCGCACGATTGGCTGATACCATATCTCGATGAGGCCTTTCTCCAGTGCCTGGAGGAACGTTTCCTCCACATGCTTCGTGAATTTCTGTCCGCGCTGCCGCGGCGCCGCCTGCGAATTCCCTTCCGGGAGCGGCTGATCGCTCCACTCCGTGCGGTCATGCAGGATCGACTCATCCCCCCGCTGGAACAGGGCCGGTTTCACATAGCTCAATACGCAGTACCGGCTGCTCTGCATCAGCGGCAGCAGCGTATGCTCCTTCCAGACATAGTCACCAGTCGTCCCACCGGACTCACTCGATCTGGCCAGCGTACGGAAATACGCCGACACATAGCTGTGCCCGCTGGCTGCCGCCCGCTTGCGCAGCGTCGTGAAATCCATGAACTGCTTGAACGCCTGCTGGTCATCGGCATAGATGTACCGATGGGCGAATTCATCCACGAGATAATCGATGCCGAACTGCCGCCGCCCCTGTTCCGAGGCATAGACGAACCCCTTGTATATCGACTGGACACTGTCCTCATCGACATTGAACAAGTTGACGTTTTCATAAATGCGGTAAATCTCATGCAGCATGCGTTCGAGGCGGTATTTCTGATCCGACAGCCCGTCGCGCGACATGTTGTAAACAATGACCTTGTAGGCATAGCAGTCGCCGTTCCGGGCCAGTACGCAGGTCTGCAGGCGCAGATAACACCCCTGCTCCGTATAGAAAGCGCTCTCATTGCGCCCCGAGAACCGCGTGCGCCGCAGCGAATCGCGCAGCATATGGTACGGGCCCCAGTTCCGGTCATTGAGCTTCATATCCTCGGTGTCCGGATCTTCATCCAGACTGCGGACTTCGTTCTTATAAAGGTCGTTGGCGAACATCATGCGCAGCTCCGAGTCGGTGCCCTCGATGATCGCCATCGGCTGATCCGTCAGCAGCTGCACGCGATCGATCTGACGGAAATATTTGCGCCGCTCCCGCGTCTCGAGACGCCGCTCGAGCTCCTGCCCGCCATCGTAGAAGACACTGCAGGGCTGCGCCAGACCGATGACGCTGCCCTGGACCTCGCCACAGCCGATGGACCGCAGGTACTCGAACTGATCCTGCGTCGACACGCCCTCGATCACCGTGCGCAGCCGCAGCCCCTTGGCCATATTAACGAGCGAGCTTATGATGACCTGCGAGCGGCGGTCATAGTTCAGCAGGAACCGCGGCGTGAAGCACAGCGTATTCACCCGGTATTCCTTGATATTGCTCAGGATGGAATCCGATCCACCGAAATCCTTGATCCAGATGTGATAGCCAGCCGCATGCAGCCGGGCGAAACCGTCCAGCACCTTCATATCGTTCGCATCGAACACGCTCTCTGCGAACTCGATATTCAGATACTCCGGCGGCACTGCGAACTCGGTCGCCGCGCTATGCACCATCATGAACACATCCGTTGCGGCAAAATCGCTCCCCGATATCTGCACCGCGACCGGCACCGGCGTCCGACCCGCCCGCACGAGGCTGCGATAGCTGCGGCACACCTCATGCAGCACGAACGTATCCAGCTTGTACATGACATGCTGCCGCTCGAGCGCCGGGACGTAGCTTTCGGGAGCCAGCAGGCTGCCATCCTCACGGCGCCAGCGGGACACCGCCTCGAAATCCGCAATCTCCCCCGACAAAACCCGCACGATCGGTTGATAATACACCTCGATGCGATTCTCGCCCAAGGCTTTTTCCAAATCAAATGTCTGTTGGCTGAGCTGCCGCGCCTGCATGCGCAGCGCCGCCTCTGTTATCTTCTTTCTATCATCGTTTCCCATATCTTTTGCTCCATTCAATGCCTATCCCTTCAGCAATCTCTGCTGTCGGCACTGGGGAAGCAACAGACTCTCCCCTGTATATGAGTAATATTCGAAATCACACCGGCAAAATCCTGCCTGCCGGCATAACTTAACGCCATTGCCAGGCGTGATCGAGCGGCCCCGAACCATGTCCCATATCGAGATCGGCCGCTATGGCCTGCGTCAGATAGTCCTTGGCCAGACGCACGGCCTCCACGAGCTCATGGCCGAGCGCGAGCTCCGCCGCAATCGCGCTCGACAGCGTACAGCCCGTACCATGCGTATTCGGATTATCGATGCGCTCGCCCGGCAGCCAGACCTGCCCGTCTCCCGTCACGAGCAGATCATCCGCCCCGCCGATCAGATGGCCGCCCTTCGCCAGCACCGGCACCCCATAGCGCTGAGACAGGGACACGGCCGCCTGCTCGAAGCTCCGCCGGTCACTGACGTGGCTGCCGGCCAGCACCTCCAGCTCCGCCAGATTCGGCGTCACGACCGTCGCGAGTCTCATGAGGTCAGCCATCGCCCCGACGGCATCCCCGGCCAGCGAGGCTCCGCTCGTCGCCACCATCACCGGATCGAACACGACATTCTCCGCGCCATAGCGCGCCAGTTCCTCCGCCACGACTCCGGTGAGCTCCGCAGAACCCAGCATGCCGATCTTCACGGCCGCGGGCCGGATATCATCGAACACAGCCTCGATCTCCTGCGCGAGGAAATCCGGAGATGCGAGCTGCACCTCGCGCACCCCGGTCGTATTCTGCGCCGTCAGCGCCGTGATGGCCGTCATCCCGTAGA
>Ga0256404_1008590_pt1 | contig 15236 bp, 13 predicted proteins | sample RumenRJG_01DNA_FD_185990 | JGI IMG/M metagenome (GOLD analysis project Ga0256404, IMG submission 185990) | Bovine rumen microbial communities from Lethbridge, Alberta, Canada - RJG_01 | ecosystem: Host-associated > Mammals > Digestive system > Stomach > Rumen | place: Canada: Alberta | collected...
CATCCCATCATGCCGGGTGTGCTGATCCTCGAGGCGATGGCGCAGGTCGGCGGCGTCGCGATGCTCTACCCTGAGGAGCATCGCGGCAAGATCGCGCTCTTCGGCGGCATGGAGAACGTGAAGTTCAAGCATCCCGTGATTCCGGGCGACACGCTTGTGACGAAAGCGCATATCGTGCGCGTGCGCGGCGATTTCGGCCTGCTGCATGCCGATGGCTACGTCGGCGACAAGCTCGTCGCCTCGGCGGATTTTAAATTCGCATTGAGAAAGGGAGATAATCTCTGAAAATAGCTTGTGAAAAGCTGAAAATCGATCATAATCTTTGTTCAACTCGAAAAACGCCTGGATTTGCTGTTATATCGTGTACCATTATGGAAAGTATATTTGGGAGTATATTGAAAAGACAGAGCAAAGAGACCCGGCCTGCCGGGATGAGGATAGTTAGGAGTTGGAGCAGATGGGTACAGAGAACAAGGTACTGGCGTTCATACACGATACAGCGGTCATTGCTCCGGGTGCGCGCATTGCGAAGAATGTGGAGATCGGTCCGTACTCGGTGATTGGCGAGAATGTAGAGATCGGCGAGGGCACGAAGATCGGCCCGCACGTCGTGATCACGGGCTGGACGCAGATCGGCAAGGACTGCAAGATCTTCCAGGGCGCCTCGATCGGCGAGGAGCCGCAGGATCTCAAGTTCAAGGGCGAGAAGAGCTACGTCTTCATCGGCGACCGCACGACGATCCGCGAGGGCGCGACGGTGCACCGCGCGACGGGCGAGGGCGAGGAGACGCGCATCGGCAATGACTGCCTGCTCATGGCGCTCACGCATGTCGCGCACAACTGCGTCGTCGGCAACAACGTCATCATGTCGAACCTCGCGAGCCTCGCGGGACACGCCATCGTCGAGGATCGCGCGGTCATCGGCGGCATGGCGGGCGTACATCAGTTCGTCAAGATCGGCCGCAACGCGATGGTGGGAGGCATGAGCAAGCTTACGCAGGATGTCGTGCCGTACACGATCGTCGACGGCCATCCCGCGAAGGCGGTCGGGCTCAACAGCGTCGGCATTTCGCGTGCCGGCATTCCGCTCGAGTCGCGCCGCCGCATCAAGCAGGCTTACAAGATCCTCTACCGCTCGGGCCTCTCGCTCGCGCAGGCGATCGCCGTCATTGAGCAGGAGGTTGACTCGTGCGATGAGATTGAGCATTTCCTGCGCTTCCTGCGCGACGCGGAACGCGGCATCTGCCGGGAACGCCACAACGACTGAGAAAACGAGCGGAGGGAAACAGATGGAGAAAGTCGGACTGCTCGCTGGTGTCGGCAGGCTGCCGGTCGAGGTCGCGAAGGCGGCGCGCGCCAAGGGCTACGAGGTCTGCTGCGTGAAGCTCCTGCCTCAGTGCGACGAGGAGCTCGACAGCTGCACGGCGGTGTGTGAGGACATCAGCATCGCGAAGCTCGACAAGATTTTCAAGTTCCTCAAGAAGCATGAAGTCAAAAACGTCACGATGATCGGCAAGGTCACGAAGGAACTGCTCTTCGCGAAGAAGGTCCTGCCGGACTTCCGCATGATGAAGGTGCTCATGTCCCTGCCGGACCGCAAGGACGACACGATCATGCTCGCGTTCGTGCGCGAGCTCCGGAAGGAGGGCATGGAGGTCTTCGACCAGACGGCGCTCCTCCATACGCTCATGCCGCATCACGGCACGCTCACGAAGCTTGAGCCGACGGAGGCGCAGCGGCGCGACATGGAGTACGGGTTCCGCGTGGCCAAGGAGCTCGGCCGCCTCGATATCGGGCAGACGGTCGTCGTCAAGGATCTCGCCGTCATGGCGCTCGAGGCCATCGAGGGCACGGACGCGTGCATCGCGCGCGGCGGCAAGCTTGCGCGCGGCGGGGCGGTTGTCGTCAAGGTCGCCAAGCCGCAGCAGGACAGCCGCTTCGATGTGCCGACGGTCGGCGAGGATACGCTGCGCGGCATGATCGCGGTCGGAGCGAAAGCGCTCGCCATCGAGGCGGACAGGACGCTCGTCGTCGATCGTGAGCGCGTTGCAGCGCTCGCGGACGCGAACGGCATCACCATCGTTTCGATGGGCTGAGCGACAAGAGAAAAGAGAACTGCTGCACGCCGCAGGGAGTGCAGCAGTTTTTTTACGTATGGAAGCGCGGCATACAGCGGTGGCCTGCGGCTTTGGGCCTCCCGGCCGGGAACCATGACGGCGTGATGTCCCTGACAAAGACGCTGGCAGACTAGGCCGGGAGCGGATGCATGCCGCTTGTATGGCCGACTGGACGCGTGCGGCCGCAATTTTCATTTGAATCGGCCGCGCGATATAGTATAATAGGAAGTACTGACATGATGAGGAGGGAACACGCGCGTGAAAATCATGCTTTCCGCAGGGGAGGTCTCCGGCGACCTCCACGGGGCCAGGTTGGCACAGGCCATCCTCGTGCAGGCGCCGGAGACGGAGCTCGTGGGCTTCGGCGGCCGGGAGATGGCGCAGGCGGGCGTGACGCTCGCGGCGGATTTCGCGAGCTATAACGTCATGGGCGTCTGGGAAGTCTTGAAAAACCTCGGACGCATCCGCCGTCTTTTGCAGCGGCTGACGGATTTCATGCGCGAGGAGCGTCCGGATCTGCTCGTCCTCATCGACTATCCAGATTTTAACTGGCGGCTCGCGGCGCGCGCGAAGAAGCTCGGCATCCCGGTCTTTTCGTATATCCCGCCCTCCGCCTGGGCCTGGCGCAAGGGGCGCGCGAAAGCGTGCGCGAAGCTCGCGGAGGAGTTCGTGGCGATCTTCCCGCATGAGCTGCCCGTCTACGAGGCGGCGGGGGTGAAGATTTCCTTCGTCGGCAATCCGCTCGTCGATACGGTGCACGCGGAGATCTCTGCGCAGGAGGCGCGGCAGCGTTTCGCGCTGCCGGAAGGCGCGCACGGCGTGCTGCTCTTGCCGGGCAGCCGCCGCCAGGAGATCGAGCTTCTGCTCCCCGATATGCTCGGCGCGGCGAAACGCCTGCTGCGGGAACGCCCCGGCACGCGGTTCTATCTGCCCGTGGCGGACGGTGTGGACGAGGGCGCGCTGCGCGCAGCTGTGGATGCCGCGGGCGTCCCCGTGATGCTCACCCATGAGGCGCGCTACGCGCTCATGGGGCTCATGGACGTCGCGCTCGCGACGTCGGGGACGGTTGTCATGGAGGCGGCGCTCATGGGCCTGCCGGCGGTCGTACTCTACCGACTGTCGCCGCTCTCTTATTTCATCGGCCGGCTGCTCGTGCATGTCGAGCATTTCAGCCTGCCGAACATCCTGCTCGGCGAGAGCGCTGAGACGGAGCTCTTACAGGACGAGGTGACGCCGGAGCGCATCGCGCAGGAGGCGCTCTCGCTCTACCGCGGTGAGCCGCACAGACAGGCGGTCTGCGCGCGCCTCACCGAGGCCTGCCTCCGCCTGGGCCCGCCGGGCGCGGCGGCCCGCGTTGCAGAAAAAATACTCGCGGCGGCTCGCCGTCACGCGGATCACGGGGGAACGAAATGAAGAATTACAAACGGCTGCTTGCCTATATCCGGCCGTATCTCAAAAGGCTCGGCCTGGCCATCGTCTGCATCATCATGGCGGCGGCCGCGAACCTCTACCTGCCCTGGATCATCAAGGACATGATCGACAAGGTGCTCACGGACAAGGACATGATGATGCTCAACCTCATCTCCATCGGCATCGTCGTGGTCTTCCTATTCCGCGGCATCTTCTACTACGGGCAGAGCTATCTCGTCTCCTACATCGGGCAGAAGGTCATCATCGACGTGCGCGAGGTCATGTTCCGCAAGTTCCAGCGCATGCCGATGGCGTATTTCGACAAGCACCAGACGGGCGAGACGATGAGCTATATCACGAATGATGTGGCGGCCATCCAGGCTGCGCTCGTCGACAATCTCATCGAGATGGTGACGGAGGGCTCCATCCTCATCGGCTCCATCGTCATGATGATCATGCTCGACTGGAAGCTTTCCCTGCTCACGCTCGTCGTCATCCCGCTCGTCGGGCAGGCGATGAAGATTTTCGGGCGCAAGCTCAAGCGCAACGGCACGCTCATCCAGGAGCGCATGGCGGATATCACGTCGCTGCTGCAGGAGAGCGTCTCCTCCATCCGCGTCGTGAAGTCCTTCGTGCGCGAGGACTATGAGATCAAGCGCTTCTGCCGCCAGAATGAGCTGAACTTCCAGGCGATGATGCAGAACGTGCGCCTCACGAGCCTCCTGACGCCGACGGTCGAGTTCCTCGCGGCGCTCTCCGTGACGTTCATCGTCTGGTTCGGCGGCTACGAGGTCGTCAACGGCGTGCTCACGGCGGGCTCGCTCGTGGCGTTCCTCACCTACGCCGTGAATCTAGCGAATCCCGTGAAGCGCCTCTCGCGCGTCTACGGCAGTCTGCAGCGCGCGATGGCCGCGGTCGACCGTGTGTTCCATGTGCTCGACCTGCCGGAGACCATCAAGGACAAGCCGGACGCGGCGCTGCTCCCCGCGACAGACGGCCATGTGGAGCTGCGCCATGTCTCTTTTGAATACAAGAAGGGCGTGCCGGCGCTCAGCGATGTCTCGCTCGAGGCGAAGCCCGGGCAGATGATCGCCTTCGTCGGTCCGTCCGGCGCGGGCAAGTCGACGATTGCGAACCTCATCCCGCGCTTCTACGATGTGACGGAGGGCGCGATCCTCATCGACGGGCACGACATCCGCGATGTGACCATCGCCTCCCTGCGCGGCCAGATCGGCATCGTGCCGCAGGAGACGATGCTCTTTTCCGCAACGGTACGCGAGAACATCCGCTACGGCAGGCTCGACGCGACGGACGAGGAGGTCGAGGCCGCGGCGCGCGCCGCGAACGCGGACGCTTTCATCCGCGCGCTGCCGCAGGGCTATGAGACAGCGGTCGGCGAGCGCGGGCTCAATCTCTCCGGCGGACAGCGCCAGCGCATCTCCATCGCGCGCGCCATCCTCAAGAATCCGCGCATCCTCATCCTCGATGAGGCGACGAGCGCGCTCGATACGGAGAGTGAGAAGATCGTCCAGGCGGCGCTCGACAAGCTCATGGAGGGGCGCACCTCGTTCGTCATCGCGCACCGCCTCTCGACGATTTTCGACGCCGATCAGATCTTCGTCATCGACGGCGGCCAGGTGAAGGAACGCGGCACGCATGAGGAGCTGCTGAAACAGGGCGGGCTGTACAGCTATCTCTACAATATCCAGTTCAAGAACGCGCAGGCGTAGGCGGAAGGGGAAAGGAAATGCAATTACTCTACAACATCGCGGCCATCCTCATCGGTGTGCTCATCATACCGGTGTTCATGGTGCGCGCGGTGCGGGAAAAGGGATTTGTGGAACGCATCCGGCAGAGTCTCGGCTTTTTCCCGAAGCATGCGCTCGACAAGGTGGAAAAGAAGGACTGTATCTGGGTGCACGCGGCCTCCGTCGGCGAGATCGTCGCGACGAGCCCGCTCATCAAGGAGTTCCGCAAGGAATTCCCGAAAAGCCCCATCCTCGTCTCCGTCGTGACGACGAGCGGCTACGAGATGGCGAACCGCATCATCAAGGACGCCGATGCCATCATCTATTTTCCGCTCGACCTGCCGTGGCTCGCGGGCCATGTGCTGCGGCGCATCCGGCCGCGCGTCTACCTGCCGGTCGAGACGGAGCTCTGGCCGAACTTCCTCAAGACGGCGCGGGAGCTCCATGTGCCGGTCATGATGGTCAACGGCCGCATCAGCGACAAGAGTGTCAAGCGCTACAAGCATCTGCACAGCATCCTGCGCGACATGATTGGCACGGTGAAGAAATTCGCGATGCAGTCGCCCATCGACGCGGATTACATCAAGCGTCTCGGCGCGCCGCCGGAGCTCGTGACCGTGACGGGCAACACGAAGTTCGACCAGACGTATACGGACGTGAGCGCGGAGGAGAAACAGCAGATCCTGCGTGAGATGTGCCTGACAAAGAATGACGGCATCTTCCTCGCGGGCTCGACGCATCGCGGCGAGGAGGAGCATGTGCTGCGGGCGTTCGCCGCCGTGCGCGAGCGCCATCCGGGCGCGAAGCTCGTCATCGCCCCGCGCGAACTGCTGCGCACGATGGAGGTCACGCACATCTGCAGGAAGGCGGGCTTTACCGTCGCGACGCGCACAGGGCTACAGAAGACGCCGCAGCAGGATGTCGACATCGTCATCCTCGATACGATCGGCGAGCTCGGCCGCGTGTACAGCATCGGCGATGTCGTCTATGTGGGCGGCAGCCTCGTGCCGCACGGCGGGCACAACATCCTCGAGCCGGCGGCGCATGGCAAGGCCATCATCGTCGGCCACCACATGTTCAATTTCAAGGACACTTACGCGCTTTTCAAGAACCGGGACGCCTGCATCACGGTGAAGAATGGCAAAGAGCTCGCAGAGGCCGTCGTGCGCCTCTTTGACGATCCCGCGCACAGGCGGCGCATGGAGCAGGAGACGCTCGCCATCGTGCAGGAGAACAAGGGGGCCTCGCGCAAGTCGGCCGTGCTGCTGCACGAGATGCTCGACAAGTACGAGAGCGCGGCGGAGAACCTGCCGCACGTGCGCTCGACGCAGAAAATCGCGAATCTCCAGACGTATTTCATCGACCTCGTGCACAGCAAGGAAGTGCACGGCGTCTTCCTGCACCTGCTGCTCGCGGTGCTCTACGTCTTTTCCCTCATCTATCGCCAGCTCGTCAACTGCAAGCTCGCGGGCTATGAGCTGGGAATCTTCCGGCGCAAGAAGCTCGGCTGTTTCGTCATCAGCCTCGGCAACGTGACGGTCGGCGGCACGGGCAAGACGCCGACGGCGCAGCGCCTCGCGCGCGACATCCGCGACATGGGCTATCGCGTCGTGATCCTCAACCGCGGCTACCGCGCGAAATGGCACGGTGAGGTCGGCGTCGTCTCGGACGGCAAGCGCCTCCACATGGATGCCGCGGAGGCTGGCGACGAGGCGTACATGCTCGCGAAGCACCTGCCGAACGTGCCCGTGCTCATCGGTGCGGAACGCGCGATCACGGGCCAGTATGCCATCGACCACTTCGGCGCGGAGGTCGCCATCCTCGACGACGGCTACCAGCATTGGCAGCTCATGCGCGATATGGATATCCTGCTCGTCGACGCGGTCAATGTGTTCGGCAACGGCTACATCCTGCCGCGCGGCACGCTGCGCGAGCCCATCTCGCATGTGCGGCGCGCCGACGTCTGCCTGCTCACGAAGGTCGACCAGGCGGCGGCCGGCTCGCGCGACTACATCCGCGAGACCGTGCGGAAGTACAACGACCACGCGCTCATCATCGAGAGCATCCACCAGCCGCGCTGCTTCATCCCGCTCGACGAGTGGTACGAGAACATCGGCAGCGAGGGCATCGACATCCGCGAGATGGCGGGCAAGCGCGTCGTCGCCGTCTCGGCCATCGGCAACCCCGCGTCGTTCGAGCAGACGCTCTCCGACCTCGGGGCCGTCATCATCGAGAGCTTGCGCTATCCAGACCATCACGACTACGCGGAGCGCGAGATGCGCGACGTGCTCGAGCAGGCGGAGGCAAAGGGTGCGGAGGCTATCGTCATCACGGAGAAAGACGCCGTGAAGATCCCAACGGCCGTCGTGCGGGCGAAATGGCCGATCCCCGTCTACGTTATCTGCGTGGAGGTCACGTTCCAGTCCGGTCACGCGGCGTTCCACGCGCTGCTCGAAAAGAAGCTGGCAGCGGCCCGCGGGGGGAAGCTCTCCACGGCGCGCGCTGAGAAAGAAGGATGAACATGGAAGAGAAAGCCCTTTGTGTCATACCCGCCCGCTACGCCTCGACGCGCCTGCCGGGCAAGCCGCTCAAGGATATCGCCGGGCAGCCGATGATCTGCCGCGTCTACGACCGCGCATGCGCGGCGCAGCGCACGGCGGCGACCATCGTCGCGACGGACGACAAGCGCATCGAGACCGTCGTGCTTGCGCACGGCGGCGAGGCCATCATGACGCGCCGCGACCATCCGACGGGCACGGATCGCCTCGCCGAGGTCGCGGCGGCTATGCCGGACTACAGCATCATCGTCAACGTGCAGGGCGACGAGCCGCTCATCGACCCCGCGCTCATCGACGCGCTTGTCGCCGCGTTCGACGGCGATGAGACGCTCGCGATGGCGACGGTGAAGACGCGCATCGACGACGAGGCGGAGCAGCAAAATCCGAACAACGTCAAGGTCGTCACGGACAAGGACGGCTACGCGCTCTATTTTTCGCGTTCGCTGTTGCCCTACCCGCGCCACCATCTCGGCATCCCCGTTTACAAGCACATCGGCATCTACGCTTACCGGCGCGACTTCCTGCTGAAGTTCGCCAAGCTCGCGCCGACGCCGCTCGAGCGCGCGGAGAGCCTCGAGCAGCTGCGCGCGCTCGAGAACGGCTACCGCATCAAGGTCATCGAGACGGACCGCACGTTCGTCGGCGTCGATACGGAGGAGGATCTCGCGCGCGTGAATGAAATCTATCGCCGCGCGCAGGAGAACGTCTGAACAGAAAGAAGGGAGCATCTGACATGAATCAGGTAAAGGTTGGGAATTTCACCATCGGCGGCGCGGCGCCGCTCGCTCTGCTCGCCGGGCCGTGCGTGCTCGAGAGCCTGGAGCGCTCGCTGCTCATCGGCCGCACCGTCAAGGAGATCTGCGGCCGCCTTGGCATCAACTATGTATTCAAGGCGTCCTTTGACAAGGCGAACCGCTCCTCGTTCCACAGCTTCCGCGGCCCAGGACTTGAGAAGGGGCTCGCGTGGCTGGCGACCATCAAAGAGGAGCTCGACGTGCCCGTTGTGACGGATATCCACGAGAGCTATCAGGCAGCACCGGCCGCGGAGGTCGCGGACATCCTGCAGATTCCGGCGTTCCTCTGCCGCCAGACGGACCTCCTGCATGCGGCGGCAAAGACAGGGCGTGTCGTCAACGTGAAAAAGGGGCAGTTCCTCGCTCCCGACGATATGCGCAACGTCGTTGACAAGCTGCATGAGAGCGGCTGCGACCAGCTCATGCTGACGGAACGCGGTGCCTCGTTCGGCTACCACAATCTCGTCGTCGACATGCGGAGTCTGCCCATCATGCGCAGCTTCGGCTATCCTGTCGTCTTCGACGGTACGCACAGCGTGCAGCTGCCGGGCGGCAACGGTACGTCGTCCTCTGGCAACCGCGAGTATGTGGAGTACCTCGTGCGCGCGGCCGTCGGCGTCGGCATCGACGCGCTCTTCCTCGAGGTGCACGACAACCCGGAGGAGGCGCTCTCCGACGGCGCGAACATGGTCTATCTCGACAAGCTCGAGGATCTGCTCAAGGAAGCGCTGGCCATCCACGAGATCGTGCAGCGGCGTCATCCCGTCTGAGAGGCGTGCGGCGCGGCGCATTCATGATCCATCCAGCGTGCAGCAGCTTTCTTGACCGCTGGATGCTATGAGAGTCGCTGATTCATTCAGCGGTTCCTATGAGGAACTACATGTCACAGCCTAGAGGAGGGAGCAAGATGATTTCCTTTGCGAGTCAGACGGGCGGGCCAGCGCCTAGGGAGCGCGCCGCGCGCGTGAAGCTCGTCATCTTCGATGTGGACGGTGTGCTCACGGACGGCGGCATCTATGTGGGGCAGGGCGGCGAGCTCTTCAAGCCGTTCCACGTGCGCGATGGCATGGGCATCACGCTCGCGCACCGCGCGGGACTCCAGACGGCGATCATCACGGGCCGCGCCTCGGAGCAGGTCACGCGCCGCGCGGCGGAGCTCCATATCGGAGAGGTGTTCCAGGGCAAGCTCGACAAGCGCGTCGCGTACCGCGAGCTCAAGGAGAAGCTATCGCTCGGAGATGATGAGATTGCCTATGTAGGCGACGATCTCATCGACCTGCCGCTGCTGCTGCAGGCGGGGTTCCCCGCGGCTGTCGCGGACGCCGTCAGCGAGGTGCGCGCGGCCGCAGCCTATGTTTCGCGCTTCGCCGGCGGACACGGTGCCGTGCGTGACATCCTCGAGTTCATCCTCAAGGCGCAGGGACGCTGGGAGGAGCTCATCGCGCCGTTTTATGAGACCGCATCGCCGCAGGATACCGCGCGCCTGGGGCAGTGATTGGGAGGGACATCCATGATTTATCGTTCGCTGATGGCGCTGAGCTGGCTCGTCTGCCATACGCCGTACCGCCTGCTCATGGGCATCGGGCATGTGCTCGGCAACCTATACTACCTGCTCGTCAAGAAAGAGCGGGAGCGCGCCGTCTCGCAGATGATGCGCTCGCTCCGGCTGCCCGAGGCGGAGGCGCGGCGGCTCGTGCGGGCCTCGTTCGTCAATCTCGCGAAGAACGTGCTCGAGATCCTCTACATGCCGCATCTCAATGAGCGGAATTTCCGCGAGTATATCGAGGTCGAGCACCTCGAGCGCATCCAGGCGGCGCTCGCGGAGAAAAAGGGCGTCGTCGTGCTCACGGGGCACATCGGCACCTGGGAGTGGCTCTCCGCCGCGTTCACGCTCAACGGCCTGCCCGTCACGGCCATCGCGAAGCCGCAGCCGAACATCCAGTACACGCGCGTGCTCGACGATCTGCGCGCGACGATCCACGTCGAGATCTTCTCGCGCGGCACGAGCGAGCTGCTCGCGGCGGCGCGCGCCTTGAAGAGCGGCAAGATCCTCGGTTTCCTCGCCGACCAGGACGCGGGGCCGGGCGGCTGCTTTACGGAGTTCCTCGGGCGCACGGCCTCGACGCCGATGGGCCCCGCGGTCTTCTCGCGCAAGTTCCACGCGCCCGTCGTGCCCGCGTTCATCCTGCGTCAGCCGGATGGCCGGCACAAGGTCGTCGTCGGCGAGGTGCTGCGCTATGAGGACACCGGCAATCCCGACGCGGATCTGCGCGCGTTCACCGTGCGCATGACGCGCATCGTCGACCGCATCATCCGTGAGAATCCGACGCAGTGGCTCTGGTTCCAGAAGCGTTGGAATACGCCGCCGGAGCAGGAGAAAAAGAACAAGCACCATACGGCGACTGAGGCGCACGGCAGGAAAGAGGAGGAGTCATGAGCAGAAAAGGGAAAGCATGGGCGGCGCTCGGCGTCTTCCTTTTCGCCTGCCTTGTCGTCTGGGCAGTGCGCACGGTGCCGCAGGCTCCGCAGAAACCGCAGCTCGAGGACGGGCCCAAGGTCATGTCGTACGATAACAACACCATCAGCGAGGAAAAGGACGGCAGGAAGATCTGGGAGCTCACGAGCGAGACGATGACGGTCGATGTCGATACGAAGGATGTCGAGCTCACGGGGCTTTCCGGCAAGTTCTATGAGGAGGACGGCCGCGTCGTGAGTGTCACGGCGGATCACGGCTCGTACAAGAGCGATACGAAGGACATCCAGGTGGACGGCAACGTCGCGATCGAGACGACGGACGGCGCGGCGCTCAGCTGCGGCAAGCTCCTCTGGACAGAGGCGGAGGGCAAGCTCACGGCGGCGGAGGGCGCCAGCATCCAGCAGGACGACATGCAGGCGCGCGCCGACCGCATCGAGAGCACGAACGGCTTTCATCATTTCAAGGCCATCGGCAAGGCGCATATTGTGAAAGGAGCCAAGTGACATGAAAAAAAAGCAGATCGCCCTTGCGGCAGCGCTCGGCTGCACGCTGCTGCTGGCGGGCCACGCGCTCGCAGCCGGCGCGGGCAGTGAGCCTGCGGAGCTCGACGCGGATACGGTAGAGTACGACATGACGACGGGAGTGATCCAAGCGACGGACAACGTGCTGATGAAGCAGGGAGACACGCACATCGCAGGCCAGCGGGCTGTCTACAACACCAAGACGCAGCAGGGCACGGTCACGGGCGGCGTCATCGCCGTGCGCGGCGCGATGCGCATGACCTGTCAGGAGGTCATCGCCGACGGCAGGGAGCATATCCGGGCCACCGGCGATGTGCACGGCACGGAGAATGACAAGAGTTTCTCCAGCGAGCAGGTCGACTATTTCCCGCAGCAGAACGACTACGTGCTCATGGAGCAGGGCGGTGTCGTCTCGGATCGGGACGGCACGTTCACAGCGGCGCGCATGGAAGGCTGGCTGAAGGACGAGCACTACGTCGGCACGGGCAGCGCCCATCTCGTGAGCCCCGCGCGCAATATGGAGGCGGGCGGCGACCGCATGGAGTATTTCGGCCAGGATCGAGGCCGCGTCGTCGCGGAGGGCAATGCCTGGGCAGTGCAGGACAACAACACGATGCATTCGAACCGCATCACGATTTATCTTGCCAAGGATGGGCAGGCTACGGTACAATAACGGAATGTAGGCATCGCCGCGCAGCGGCGGTGCGGCGTCCTGGAAGCGCTGCCGCCATGATCGGCGGCGGGCGCTTCCCCTGTCGAGATGGAGGATTGCGTTGCACATCGAAGCGAAAAATCTTGTGAAGGTATTCAAGAAGCGCACGGTCGTGAACCGTGTCTCCCTGCGCGTGGAGAAGGGGGAGATCGTGGGGCTGCTCGGGCCGAACGGCGCGGGCAAGACGACGACGTTCTACATGATCGTGGGACTCGAGCACCCGACGTCCGGCGAGGTATTCCTCTCGGATGTGAACATCAGCAAACTGCCGATGCACAAGCGCGCGGCGCTCGGCATCAGCTATCTCACGCAGGAGGCGTCCATCTTCCGCAAGCTCACGGTCGAGGAAAACATCATGGCCATCCTCGAGACGACGCATCTCTCGAAGGCGGAGCAGAAGGACAAATACGAGGAGCTCCTCGATGAGTTCCACATCGCCCATGTGCGCGAGCGCAAGGGTACGGAGCTCTCCGGCGGCGAGCGGCGGCGCGTGGAGATCGCGCGCTGCCTCGCGCTCGAGCCGCAGTTCATCCTGCTCGACGAGCCGTTCGCGGGCGTCGACCCGCTCGCGGTCGCGGATATCCAGGAGATCGTGCAGTACCTCCGGGAGCGCGGCATGGGCATCCTCATCACGGATCACAATGTGCGCGAGACGCTGCACATCGTCGACCGCGCCTACATCCTCAACGAAGGCAAGATCCTCCTCGAGGGCGACAGCGAGACGATCGCGGAAAGCCCGGTGGCGAGGAAATTCTATCTCGGCGAAAACTTTACGCTGTAACGGGGAGCAGAACGATGCATGTAAGGATATTGGATAAGTACATTTTTCGCGAGGTATGCAAGGCGTTCCTCTTCGGCATCTGCGCGTTTTCCGCTGTCTTCATCGGCTCGGGGACGCTCTTTAAGATCGCTAAGTACATCACGGACTACGGCGCATCGCTGAGCGCGGTCGTCAAGGTCTTCGTCTTCGGCCTGCCGAACGTCATCATGTGGACGTTCCCGATGTCGATGCTGCTCGCGACGCTCCTGACGTTCGGACGCCTGTCAAGCTCGAGCGAGATCACGGCGATGAAGTCATGCGGCATCGGCTTTTTCCGCATCGCGATGCCGGCCATCCTCCTCGGCTTCCTCGTGAGCATTGTGGCGATCCTCTTCAATGAGCATGTCGTGCCGTGGGCGAATACCGCCTACCGCAACGTCGTCTATTATGAGATCCAGGGGAAATCGGGCGCGAAGTCGCAGGACCATATCATCCTCAAGGATATCAAGGACGGCCAGATCCAGCGGCTGCTCTACGCGCGCCGTTACGACGCGGACAGTCAGAGCCTGCAGAGCATCACGCTGCAGGAGTTCGACGGCGCGGGCAAGGTCAGCCATGTCGAGAACGCGGAGTACGCGGAGTTCACGGGGAAGGAATGGGTCATGCACAACGGCATGCTCTATGATATCTCCGATGGCGAGAGCGAGCATACGCTGCGCTTCAACACGCAGGTGCTCCCCATCAACGCGAGCCCGCGCCAGATCGTGCGCGAGCAGAAGGATCCTGAGGAGCTCACGATGAAGGAGCTCAAGGCGCAGATCCGCATCATGAAAACGCAGTACGTCGATACGAGCAAGCTCGAGACGGAGCTCTACCAGCGCATCACGGTGCCGATGGCGAGCCTCATCTTCGCGCTCGTCGGTGTGCCGCTCGGCTTGCAGCCGACGCGCAACAGCTCGTCGGCGGGCTTTGCGATGAGCGTCATCATCATCTTTTTCTATTATGCCCTCATGACGATGGCCAATGCCATCGGCAGGAGCGGCGCGCTTTCCCCGATGCTTGCGGTCTGGATCCCGAATGTCGTCGGCCTCATCGCGGGGCTCTTCCTCATCCGCAAGGCGTCGCGGTAGTCATCTGTCGTTGTGTTGATTGGAGGCATAGAAATGTACGGAGTGCTGCTCATACTCGTCCTCGTCATCACGGGGGGCGCGATTGCCTTTATCGGCGACCGCCTCGGCTCGAAGGTCGGCAAGAAGAAGCTCTCGCTCTTTGGACTGCGCCCCCGCCATACCTCCATCATCGTCACGATCGTCACGGGCATCCTCATCACGACGACGACGCTCGGCGTCATGGCTGCCGTCTCGGAGAATGTGCGCACGGCGCTCTTCGGCATGGAGAAGCTCAACCGCACGATGCAGGAGACGCGCGCGCGCCTCAGCGAGACGCAGGAGGATCTTCTGAGCGCGCAGCAGCAGAAGGCGGATGCGGACGCGGCGCTCACGGACTCGCAGCAGGAGGTCGAGCGTCTCGAGGCGCGCCAGTCGGAGCTCGAGGCGGAGCAGGCGCGCCTGCAGCAGGGCAACCTGCTCCTCGAGCAGGCGAAGGCCGCGCTCATGGCCAGGAATGATGACCTCGCGCAGACGAACGCGTCCCTGCTCGGCGAGAACCAGGCCATCACGGCGAAGAACAGCCTCCTGCTCGGCGACAATGCCAAGCTCACGCAGACGAATGAGCAGCTCACAGGGGAGAAAAAAGATCTCGAGCAGCAGACGGAGGCGCTGAGAACCGGCCTGATCTCCATCCGCGAGGGCGACATCGTGTTCCGCGCGGGCGAGGTCATCGCGAGCGGCGTCATCCGCGGCGGCCGCCCGGAGAGCGAGGTGCGCACGGATCTCACGACCCTCGCCCAGCTCGCGAGCCGCAACGTCACGGTGCGCCTCGGCGAGAACAAGGACGAGCAGGACATCTGGATCTACCGTCCGGAGTTCGATGCCGCGGTCAAGACCATCGCGGCGGCGCAGCAGGACATGGTCGTGCGCATCGTCGCCTCGGGCAACCAGATCCGCGGCGAGGAGATCCGCGCGTCGCTCGAGCTCTACAAGAACAGCGTCATCTATCAGCCGAAGGAGTTCATCATCGC
>Ga0256404_1008591_pt1 | contig 15233 bp, 19 predicted proteins | sample RumenRJG_01DNA_FD_185990 | JGI IMG/M metagenome (GOLD analysis project Ga0256404, IMG submission 185990) | Bovine rumen microbial communities from Lethbridge, Alberta, Canada - RJG_01 | ecosystem: Host-associated > Mammals > Digestive system > Stomach > Rumen | place: Canada: Alberta | collected...
CCGGGTTTTTGAATATTTATGGAGGTGATGTGATGTCAGTAGTAAATATGGTTCGAAATATAAAAGATCTATTTCCAGATTATATTGTACTAGTAAAGATTGGAACTTTTTTTGAATCATATAATAAAGTACAAGAGAAAAGCAAAATAGTACCTTTCTTTTTAGTGTGTGTTTCAATATTAGTAATAACTCAAATAGTTGTTTTTTCAATAATAGCTATTAATAATATATAAAAAGAAGTGATTAAATGAAAAAAATAAAAGAATTATTAAAGAAAAATATAAAACTAGTAATAGGATTTATTATAGGTGGTATAGTATTTGGAACACTAGGAGTATATGCAGCAACAACACTACTTTCTCAATCAGTATATTACAATAAATCAACTAGTGGGGCATCATCAACAAATGTACAAGGAGCTTTAGATGAATTATATGAAAAAGCTAAGAAATGCCCAAATGCTCCAGTAAAGTTAGGAGACTATATATCATTAACGCCAACGAAAAACACTTATACCATAAAAACCTCTCTTACTGGATATGATACTGATCAAACAATAAATCCAAGTGAATTAAATTTGTGGAGAGTAATAGATATCCATAGTGATGGAAGCTTTGATGCGGTATCGGAATACACGTCATCAACCAGTGTATATTTTAGGGGTACAACAGGTTATGCTAATTTCGTAGGAGCTTTAAATACCATCGCAGCCCAATATCAAGTACCAGGTAAAACCATAGGCTCAAGACACATGGGGTATGGTGGACAAACATCCATAATAGGAGATACATCAGCATTTGACGGAACAACGAATACTCCACCATCTACAACAACTACATTATCTCCAACAACAGGAACAGGTGAAGAATATAGTGGCGGAGTATTAGGAGATACATTATATTTAAAAGATTATACTTTAGTAAGTAATGTATATAAAAGTAATAATGCAACATATGGAAGTAGTGGTCTAAAAGCATATAAAGTAGGAACCACAGCTGCAACTATTTATTGGCTTGCTTCTCGTCTCTTCGGCTATAACAGCGCGACTTACTGGGGCTTCTACGGGCGTTTTGTGGGCACCGGTGGAGACCTTGGCGACAACCGCTTCCGTCTCTTCTATGGTGGTTGGCGCGATTACGCGGGCAGTTATGCGGTCCGACCCATATTAACTCTAAAATCTGGAATCACTACTTCAGGTGGAAGTGGAGAGAAGGATAATCCTTATACGTTAAGCTAAATAATGGTAGAAACGAAGTGGTCTTTCCCGACCTCAGGACGGGAGAGAACCGGGTTTTTGAATATTTATGGAGGTGATGTGATGTCAGTAGTAAATATGGTTCGAAATATAAAAGATCTATTTCCAGATTATATTGTACTAGTAAAGATTGGAACTTTTTTTGAATCATATAATAATGATGCATATATAATGTCTTATATATTTCAATATAAATTAAAGACATTAATTAGTTATGATACTACTTGTGGTTTTCCTACTTGTTCAATAAACCGTATTAAATCGATACTAGAATCTAGAAGTGTTAACTATTTAATAGTAGATAAAAAACATAACTATGAAGAAATAGAAAAAATGAATTATAAAAAGAAAAATAAATATAATGAAATACTACCAAAGGCAAATGAATATATAGATAGGATTAATAGAATTGATAAAATACATAAATACTTAAATAATAATCCAGATAAAATACAAATAGTGGAAGAAGTACTATATGAAAGATAATTTTGTAATAACTAATTTAATTAAATAATTAATTAAAGACTTTGATACATATTTAACTAATTTTCCTCATAAAGAAATAGAGTTAAAAAGAGAAATAATGAATACTAGTTATGATATGTTAAAAATTACAATAGAAGCTAATACTACTTATGATAATAATAAAAGATTAGATATTCAAGATAAAATAATATCATATATTAAATATTTAGACTTTTTAGTTAATTGTTGTTTTGAAAAGAAAATTATTAATGGTAAAAAGTATATTAGATTTGGAGAAAACTTGGATTATTTATTAAGACATGTATTGGGATGGAGAAAAACATCACGGGCTTAATTGTGTGATAAATAGTTTGCTTCTCGTCACTTCAACTATAACAGCACGACTAACTGGGGCTTCAACGGGCGTTATGTGAACACCAGTGGAGACCTTAACAACAACAACTTCCGTAACTTCAATAGTGGTTGGAACGATAACACGAACAGTAATGCGGTCCAGAACTTCTATACCCTCAGGTAATGTAAGTTTTTTTTTGCGTTAGAGTAATATAGAAATAGATTAAGTCCATTCTTTATAAAAAAGATAAACTAATTATTCATATATTTGTTAGTAGTAATTACGAAAGGGAATATATGAAAAGATATAATAATTTATATTCTAATATATACAATATTAATAATATAATATCTTGTTTTGATGAAGTATGTAAGAATACTAAGAATAAGAAAAAAGTAGAAGAATTTAAACAGTATAAAACCATTTATATTAGTAGAATATATAATGAATTAAAAAATAAAACATATAAAGTAGGTAAGTTTAATATATTTTATATTTATGAACCTAAAAAAAGAAGAATAGTATCACTAAACATGTATGACAAAGTTATTAATCATTTAGTTAGTAGATATATTTTAAATATTGCTTTAACTCCATGCCTAATAGATTCTAATTGTGCTTCCCGTGAGGGTAAAGGAACAACTTATGCCCTAAATTTATATTTTAAATATAGGAATATAATGAATAGGAAATATAATAATTATTATATATTAAAGTGTGATATTAAAAGTTATTTTGCAAGCATTGATAAAAATATATTAAAAAGTAAAATAATAAGAAGAATTAAGGATAAAGATTCAATAGATATAATTGATAAGATATTAGAAAGTGATGATGTTTTATCAATTGGATTTATGACTAGTCAAATACTTGGAATATATTATTTAAATGACCTAGATCACTTTATAAAAGAAGATTTAGGTATTAAGTATTATGTAAGATACCAAGATGATTTTATACTTATTCACGAATCTAAAGAATATTTAAAGTATTGTTTAATTATGATAAAAAATTTTTTATATAAAGAAAAGCTTATTTTAAATGATAAAACTAGAATATATAAAAATACTAATAATTTTATATTTCTAGGAAGAAATATATATAGTAAGTATTCTAAGTATAGAAGTATTAATAAGAAGATAAAAGTAAATAGTTATTTATATGAAAATAATATTATTAATTTTAATAGGTATTTATCTAGTTATATTTGTTATAAAGGTTTTGTAGAGAAAAATAATAATTAAAGTTTTTTCTAAGATTGATTATGAGTATATGATTAATTTATTTAGAATATTAAAATTAGACTATAAAGAATATGTAATATTATTTAAGAGTGGAAATTTTTATATTTCTTTTGATGAAGACAGTGTCATTTTAAATAAAGTGTTTAATTATAAGATTATTGAAATGAAGAATAATATTAAGGTTGGATTTCCTTTGAATAATATAGATATGGTTATAGATAAACTTAAAGAATTAAATATTAATTATATGATTGTTGAAGATAAGAGTATTGTTAGTAAGTATGAGAGTGATGATAATTCTTTTTCTAAATATACGGGATCTGTATTTGAGATAATTAGTATTAATAATAGAATTAATAAGATAGTAGAAAAGTTAAAGAGTATTGGTAATGATAAAGTTGGATATATTCTAAGTGAGATTGAAAGTATGATAGATGTTTGATATTAATAATTGTAAAGTTATTAATATTTTTTATAGATTTTGATAAATATTTATTAAATCTTGTTAATAATGCAAAATTCTTATTTTACATCGAATTTGAGAAGAACTTATCAATTAAATGTTATGACTGTTATAGAAGCATATGGCTATAGTGTTAGAACAACAGCAGAGTCATATTAAATGTATCATGAATTAACAAAAAATGAATAAACGACTACTTTCGTAGCCGTTTTTTATCTTTCTTTATCAGATATATTTTTCTTTTGAACTTTTCTATGCAAATCTTCTATAATTGCATCATCCCATTTGTCATAAGGTTCTGGTCCTGCTAATAACATATTAGTTTCAGGATCATATTTCACATATTTCATAATTCTTAATTCCAACATAGTTTCTTTAATTGCTTTTAAATCATCCGTACAATATTGTATATTGTGATAATTCCAAAGCATTTATTTCATCATAAATAGAATCATAGATAAAAAGCCTTTAGCATTTAAAGATAAATCCTTATCAGTAAGATATTTCATAATTGACTTATACATTGTATATTTTTTCATTTTATTATTCTCTTGTACTTTCATTTTCTTTAGGTCTTTCAGTTTTGAATAGACCCATATTTTCTAATTTTTCGAAAAAGGATTTTGGAATAATCTTATTTATTACTTCAGTTAATAACAATGATTTTATTTTATAAATCTTATCTTTTAGGACTGACATCCATTCTTTTAAACACAAGTTCTCTTTCTTTAACTCAGTGTTTGAAGCTACCAAATGTTTGTTGCTTTCATCTAAATCTTTTATCTTTGTTTCTTCATCGATGTACCTCCATTTCTAGAGAATACCTCTTTCATTGGTTATTTATAATAATCATTTTGCAAATGAAAGTCAATAGTATTAACCCAAGTATGCATGTTTTAGTTGAGAACTTAATTCTGAAAATGGGAACTGGTTCTCATAAGAATTGATAAAAAAGTAATCTTTACCATTTAGAAATAGAAAAACAAAATTATTGATTTCTATCTTGTGTGGTTCTAGATAAGCCATATTAGTCGGTTCTAGCCTAATTAAAGCTCCTTTCTGCACCTTTACCTTAATAGATGCATATTTGACTGCCCAATTAATTTTCTTTTCTAAATCGGGGCTTAAATTGATTTCTTGTCTGATTTCATTAATCATAATCGTCTCATTCCTTTCTTAAACACAAAAAAACTCAATTTTAGCAATTGAGTCTATCTGTAAGTCGAAAAATTTCGACGATTTCCATAAATGGGGCGTCGTATGAGAATCGAACTCATGCATACTGGTGCCACAAACCAGCGTGTTAACCACTTCACCAACGGCGCCATTTCAAAATACAAATTTATTTTAACAAATTATAGACATTTTGACAAGTTATTTTAAAAAAAACTATAAAATAAACTATAAAATAGGTATTTATCCATACAGATATTAGTCTATAGAATAAATTAAAAAGAAGGGAGACATTATGAATAACTATCAATTTTATAATTATGATTGGTACTCTAACAGAGGCCAAAATAATTACTTTGTTCCAACAAGAAATAGTCAAGATAATTTATTTGATCCAAAAGACGGGTTTGAAAAAGGCAATATGTTTATGAGTTTATATAATCAATATAAGAATTACCAACCAGCTAATTTAAATCCCAAAAATGAACAAGAAAAATTACTATTTAATATTCAATCAATATCGTTTGCAGCTCATGATATAAATCTATATTTAGATACTCATCCTAATAATCAAAGCCTTTTAATGCTTTATAAAGACTATATTCAAAAAAAAGAAGAATTAATGAGGGAATATGAAAAAAAATATGGGCCATTAACAACTATGAGTAAAGAAATAGGAAATAATCAGTTTAACTGGATAAAATCACCATGGCCATGGGAGGAATATAATGTATAAATATGTAAAGAAATTACAATATCCAATAAACATAAAAAAGAAAGATCTTAGAATGGCAAAATACTTAGTAACACAGTATGGTGGAGCAAACGGAGAATTAGGTGCAGCACTTCGATATTTAAATCAAAGATTAACTATGCCAGACGAAAAAGGAAAAGCTCTTTTAAATGATATCGGAACAGAAGAACTAGGACATGTAGAAATGCTTGAAACAATGATATATCAGCTAATGAAAGATGCAACTTTAGAAGAAATAAAAGAAGCAGGGCTTGACTCACATTATGCCGAACATGCAAAAGCATTATTTCCAACCGATGCAAATGGAGTACCTTTTACAACTGCTTACTTTGGAACAACTGGAGATCCATTAGCAGATCTATCAGAAGATATGGCGGCAGAGCAAAAAGCAAGAGCAGTATATGAAAACTTAATAGATTTAACAGAAGACAATGATGTAATTGGACCTCTTTTATGGTTAAGACAAAGAGAAATAGTCCACTATGCAAGATTTAAAGAGTTATTTGAAGAGTATGAGAAAAAATATAATAGTTCCAAACAAAAACTTTTTAATAATAATATAAATGATATTATAGTAAATAATTTAGATTTTAATAATTATGAAAATATGTTTTTAAGATAAAAAAATAAAAATAAAGATTTTGAGAATATCAAATTCTTTATTTTTATAATTATATAAAAAAACTTGAATAATCATCAATAATTCAATATAATAATAGAGAGAATAGTGAGGGAAAATATGGAAAATAAAAAAGGAAATATAATAATTATAATACTTATTCTATTAGTACTAGGTTTAGGAAGTTTTATAGTATATGATAAACTAATAGCTAAACCAGAAGAAAAAAATGAAAAATTAACTAAAATAGATGATATTGAAATAAATCTAAATGCTTTATATAATGTTCGAGATAAAATGCAATTAATGGATTATACATTTGATAATTCACAATCTCCGTATTTTGGAGCACTAAATAATATAAAAAAAATTGAAGCATCTAAAATAGATATTGGATTAGCCTTATACTTAAGTTTATTGCCTGAAATGAAAGAAAATAAGATATTAGCATATGTACCAGAAGAAATTATTAAGAATAATTTTAAAAAATTATTTAATGATCAATTAACATACAATGTTTCAGTTATTAATGCCAATAATTTTTATGCTTTTGACTATAATCAGTCAACAGGACTATATGCTTATTATACGAATCTTTCCTTTGATAGAAATTTAGCTAAATATATATCACTAAATGAAAAAACTGAAATTAAAAATGATGAGATAATTGTTACACAAAAAAAAGTATTTATTGAGTATACAAACATATCACCTAAATCTCTAGCAACTTCTATTAATTTGTATTATGATAATTCAAAAGCAAAAAATATAGGCAAATTAACTTTAAAAAATGGTATAATAAGTGAAAAAGAACTTTTATCTAAATTTGGTTCTAAAATGAAAACATATCAATATACATTTAAAGAAAAGAATGAAACAGAGTATTATTTACAAAAAATAGAAACAATAAAATAATGTAAAAGTGGTGGATAACATATGAAAATAACAATTGATGGATTAAAAATAAATTATATTCAATATGGTGAAGGGAAAGATATTTTATTGTTGCATGGATGGGGACAAAATATAGAAATGATGAAACCTATTGGAGATAATTTATGCAATAATTTTAAGATTACAATATTAGATTTTCCAGGTTTTGGAGAAAGTGAAGAACCAAAAGAAAAATGGAATATTGAAAAGTATTCATTATTGTTAGAAAAGTTTAGTAAAGAACTAAACATAAAAAAGCCTATAGTGATGGGACATTCATTTGGGGGAAGAGTAGGAATTCATTACTCATCTAAAAATCCTATCGAAAAACTAGTTTTATTCGGAAGCCCTTGTATAAGAATAAAAGAAAAGCTATCATTAAGTGTCAAAATATTAAAATTTTTAAAAAGGCTTCCTGGAATGAATTCATTTGGAGAGTACATGAAAAAATACATAGGATCTAGAGACTACAAAGCTGCTAGTCCTATCATGAGGCAAACTTTAGTAGAAGTAGTAAATGAAGACTTATCAAAATATGCTAGAGAAATTGAAGAACCAACTTTATTGGTATGGGGAGAACATGATACAGAAGCGCCTCTAAAGGATGCCCAAGAATTGGAAAAAATTATGATTGATGCAGCACTTATTGTGTTACCAGGAACACATTATGCATATCTTGAAAATCTATCTCAAGTAATAGCAATATTAAATAGTTTTTTAAAGGAGGAATAAAATGATACTTGCATTATTTATTTTTATAATATCTTTTATATTTGTAAATAAATATAAAACAAAAAGATATCTTCATATGTTACAGCAAAATCTATATAATGAAAATAATCGTTACTTAAAATGGTTAAAAAAGAACATAAAAACATTTTTAGATTATGAATTAATATCAATAGCAATATCCTTGATTGGAATATTTGTAATTTATGATTTAAAAATCATTTCAATAATTGGAGTTATTATTATATCAATAATAAATATAGCATTAGGCATAAAATGGAAAAATAATATTAAGAATGATCAAAATAAAAAGAAACTAGTTATTACTGCAAGAATAAAAAGATTAATTACAACAATATCCATTTTATTTATTATTCCTTTTATCTTTTTAGGATTACATATTGATTCTGATAAAGAAATATGGATTATATTATGTATAATAAATATTATGACCTATTTAAATAGTATAGTTGTGTTTATTGCTAAAATTATTAATACTCCGATTGAAAAAGGCGTATATATCTATTATAAAACCAAGGCACAAAATAAACTTAAGAGTATGCCAAATTTAAAAATAATAGGTATTACCGGTAGTTATGGCAAAACTAGTAGTAAAAATATATTAGGAGATATATTAAATATAAAGTATAACGCTCTCCCAACCCCTAGAAATTTAAATACATATAATGGGTTAATAATGACAGTTAATAATAATATGGATAAATTTACCGATATTTTTATAGCTGAAATGGGAGCCTATGTAAAAGGGGAAATTGCCGGACTATGTAAATTGGTAAAACCAAAGTATGGTATTTTAACTACAATTGGAACTGCTCACTTAGAAAGTTTTGGAAGTGAAGAAAATATTGTACAAGGAAAATTTGAATTAATTGAATCATTGCCACATGATGGTTTTGCTATACTGAATGCTGATGATCCAAAACAGGTAAACTATAAATTAAAAAATAAAGTTAGAATAATTTGGATAGGTATAAATTCTGAAGATGCTGATGTGCGAGCGACAAATATTAAGTGTTCAAACAAAGGAACAACATTTGATATTATTTTTAAAGATGATTCCAAAAAGTATTCTTTTGAAACAAAGTTATTAGGAAATCATAATGTATATAATATATTAAGCGGAATAGCTTGTGGAAGAGAATTTGGGATTGAGACAGAGGATTTAATACAAGCGGTTAAAAATGTTAGACCAGTAGAGCATCGATTAGAATTAAAAAAATTAAACAATTTTTATATGATTGATGATGCATATAATTCAAACCCAGTAGGAGCAAAGAATGCAGTTCAAGTATTAGGAATGATGCCAGGAATGAAAATAGTTGTTACCCCGGGAATGATTGAATTAGGAAGCAAAGAAGATGAATATAATAAAACTTTTGGAGAACAAATTGCTGAAGTTGCCGATTATGCAATTTTGATAGGAGAACAGAAAACAAAACCAATAAAAGAGGGGTTATTAGTAAAGGGATTTGATAAAGAAAAAATAATAGTATTTAATGATGTAAGAGAAGCATATCCTTTTATTGGAAATTTAGCAAATGATAATGATGTATATGCATTATTTGAAAATGATTTACCAGATACATATAACGAAAAATAGGAGAGTGAATATATGAAAATTAGAGTAGGAGTTATTTTTGGTGGAGAAACAGTTGAACATGAAGTAAGTATAATTTCCGCTATACAAGCAATGAATAAAATGGATGAAGAAAAATATGATATTATTCCAATCTATATAACAAAAGACAGAGAGTGGTATACAGGAGATATGTTAAAAGATATAGAAGTATATCAAGACTTTGAGTTAATAAAAAAATATAGTGATAATGTAGTTCTTTATTATAAAAATGGAAGTTATGTATTACAAAAGAAAAAGGGTTTATTTAAAAATGTTGTAAAAGAAATCGATATTGCCTTTCCAATTACTCATGGAACAAATGTAGAAGATGGGGTTTTACAAGGTTATTTACAAACAATAGGAATTCCATATGTAGGACCAAATGTTTATGCAGGGGTAGTTGGGCAAGACAAAGCATTTATGAAAGATGTATGGAAAAGTGCTAATCTTCCAATTAAGAATTACATTTGGTTTTATGATATAGATTATAAACAAAATGAAGAAGAAATATTAGAAAAAACTAAGAAAATGAAATATCCTTTAATTGTTAAACCAGCAACAACAGGATCAAGTGTAGGTATTAGTGTTTGTCAAAACGAACAACAACTTAAAGAAGGAATTGATGAAGCAATTCAATATGATGGTAAAATAATAATTGAAGAAGTAGTAGAAAAACTAAAAGAAGTTAATATTGCAGTAATGGGTAATTATGAAAATCAAAAAGTTAGTGAAATAGAAGAAGTAATCTCAGCAAATAAATTTTTAACATATACTGATAAGTATATAGGAAATGGAAAAAATGGAAAAATTAAAGGCGCAACAAAAGCCGCAATGAAATCTACATCCAAAGGAATGGCATCGGCTAATAGAAAAATACCGGCAGAGATAGATGAAAAAATGCATAAAGAAATAGAAGATATTGCAATGAAGGCTTTTAAGGTATTAGGAAGTTCAGGTAATTCAAGAATAGACTTTTTGATAGACGAAGAAGATAATAAAGTATACATTAATGAAATAAATTCTATCCCAGGAAGTTTAGCCTTTTATTTATGGGATGCTAAAAATACTAATTTTAGTCAAGTATTAGATGATATGATCAATATTGGAATAAAAGATTATAAAAAGAGAACAAGCAAAATTCATTCATTTGAAACAAATATATTAAAAGGATTTACTAATGGGCTAAAAGGAACTAAGGGAGTAAAAGGAAAATTATAATAATTTTTCTTTTTTTTTAAGAAATGTGCTATACTAGTATTACTAGAATAGAAGGAGAAAATATGATGGAAAAAGTTAAAATTAATAAGGGAATACTAGCACTTATAATGATTACAAGTATTTTTGGAAATTGGCAAACAATGTTGATTATTGCGGTTTTACTATTGTTGTTTGCAAACATTGAAGAAGATTCAAAAAAATTATTAGTATATGTTATTGCATTCTTTGCAGGAATAACATTATTTGGTTTGCTTTGTGATTTGATTGTACAAGGAGCTGATTCTTTAATTAATGGATTTACGGAACTTATAAATATATTAAATATTTACTTAAACGATGCGATTCAAATAAGTAAGCTTCGACTATATTTATTTACACCTATTTCTAGCTTAGTAAAAATATTTGATAATATTGCATCATTCTTAATTATATTTGCAAAATTTTCATTTGTTGTCTCTGTACTTATAAATAAACCAAGAAGTAACAACCCTTTATTTAATATGATAAATAAATATATGGATAAGTTCATGAATTACTTTAATAATTTTTCAGTACAACAAGATTCAGTTAACACTCAATCTAATGCTATGAATCAACACATTGCTAATGATCAACCAACTATGACTTCAACAACTAATACAATGGATAATGCTAATTCCAATAATAATTCTAATACTATATAAAAAAAGAGATTTATCTATTTCTTTTTTTTTGAAATAAAAAAAACAACCAAAAGGTTGATTACAATTAAAAATGGTGGGCTGTTAGGGATTCGAACCCTAGACCCACTGATTAAGAGTCAGTTGCTCTACCAACTGAGCTAACAGCCCATTTACAAATCGCATATTTATTTTATCGCAATTTAGAATAGTTTACAAGTGTTTTTTTAAAAAATATTAAAATATAAAAAAATAAAAAAAGGGTTGACTTTATGATTAAAAGTATAGTATTCTATAAATGCAGTTGAAAAAAAAGAAAAAAACAACTTGCAAAAATAAAAAATACATGATACATTATATTAGTACTAAACAGATGGACCTGTAGCTCAGTTGGTTAGAGCACACGCTTGATAAGCGTGGGGTCACAGGTTCAAGTCCTGTCAGGTCCACCATTATATGCCTCAATAGCTCAGCTGGTTAGAGCACTTGACTGTTAATCAAGGGGTCCTAGGTTCAAGTCCTAGTTGGGGCGCCATATGGCGAGTTGGTGAAGTGGCTTAACACACTGCCCTTTCACGGCAGCATTCACGGATTCGAATTCCGTACTCGTCACCAAATTGAAGAGCAAGCACCATAGAAAGGTGTTTTTATTTTAAAAAAAGGTGGAGTAAGTATGAATTTTTCTTTAAGTGAAATAGAAAGATTAGAAAATGATTTGAGCCAAAAACATAAGGTATTTAGAGAAAGCATAGATAGTCTTCGAGAAGAAATTGATAGTATGAGCCTTTACTGGAAAAGTGACGATACAAATACGTATGACAATTATAAGACTTCATTTGATAAAAAGTACCAGGTATTAATGGATAATATAATAATGATAGATAAATTACTTGCTAAAATTAATGAGAAAAAAATATTACTGCAGGATTCTACAAGAGAAATAAACAGTTATTTTGATTGAGAGGAAGAATATGAAAGATTCAATTAATATAGAAAAAATTAAAGAAAAAACAAATAGTATAGATCATCTTCAAGAACAGGCTATTTCTAGTCTAAATGATATGAATAATATAATAAATGATTTAGTAAATAGTGGAAAAGGTATATGGGATGGTGAAGATGCACTTGAATTCAAAGAAGAATGGAACAGTAAAATGGAAACATTACCTTCTTCAGTTCAAAGTATTTTTCAGGAACAAAAAGAAATATTAAACAAAGTGATTTCTAGAATGGAAAAATCAAACCTTGAATAAAAAACAAAAAAAGAACAAATGAAATATGTTGACAAAAATACTATTTTTATGCAATAATATTTTTGCAAACAAGTAAAAGGTAAGAAATGTGTAAGCTGGAGTAGTACTCAAGAGGCTGAAGAGGCGCCCCTGCTAAGGGTGTAGGTCGGGCAACTGGCGCGAGAGTTCAAATCTCTCCTACTCCGCCATTATAAAAATAACCTTGAAATATCAAGGTTTTTATTTTTTTATAAAATAAACTTGAATTAGAAATAAAAATGTGTTATAATAAGCAACGTTTAGGTGATGGTATATGAAAAAATAGAAGTATTTACGTATAAAAAAGAATTAATTATAATTAAACAACTAAACAAAAATAAGTAAAAACGCTTGCATTATTTACAAAACTATGATATAATAAGCGACAGTTAGGGGGAAAAGAAAATGAAAAATATTATGAAAAAAATTATGGTTCTCTTAATTGCAGTAGTGGGAATCATACCAGTGATGAATGTATTTGCTCAAAGTGATATGAAAGTAAATGAAAAAATACACTTTACAGCTGGAAATAGAAGAAATACTGTATTTAAAACAAATAAAGGTTATGCTTATTGTGTAACACCAAAAAGAGATGGACCAAATAAAGGAACGGTATTAAAATATAAAGGTAAGATTACGAATGGTTATGTTATTTATTTACTTGAGAATGCTAACACTAGTACATATAATAATTATTATGCAACTCAAATAGCAGTATGGCACTATTATAATAGTAAAGAAGTTACATCTATGTCAAAATCTCATGAAATATGGAAAAAATCAAGAACACTAATCTCAAATGCAAGTAGTAAGAAAAACTATACTGGTATTCAACCAACTATATCTATATCTGGAAATAGTGGTTTAACACTTACAAGTGATTATAATTACTATAAAAGTGGTGCATTAACAGTTACAATGGCTAATGCAACAACCAATGCAACATTAAAATTAGAAAATGCACCATCAGGAGCAAGAATAGTTAATGCATCTAATACAACCATTTCATCAGTAGGAAACAAAGGAATATTCTATGTTTTAATACCTAGAACATCAGTAACAAAAAGTGTAAATTTCAAAGTTACTGCATCAACTAAAGGAAAAGCATCAGTTGTAAACTATTACTCAACTGGAAATGGTAAAATCCAGGATTTAGCAGTTTTAGAAAAAGAAGATAAAGTTGCTGTTACATCAAAAGCACTAACAGTATCACCAGTAAATATTTCATGTAAAGTAGCAAATGGAAAATATTATGATAAAAATGGAAAAGAAGTTGATAAAACTACTTACTCAATTCAATGTCAAACTCATAAATGTGAAAAGGTAGGATCAGTTTACTTTGGAATTAATGGAGCCCAAGTATCTGAAACAAACTTCTATGCACAATGTTTCCCAAGCTGTGGAATAAAAGATGGAAAATATTATGGATCAAACCATAAAGAAACAACAAAAGAAGGATATTATACACAATGTTTCCCAAGTTGCGGAATAAAAGATGGAAAATATTATGGATCAAATCATCAAGAAACAACAAAAGAAGGATATTATACACAATGTTTCCCAAGCTGTGGAACAAAAGATGGAAAATATTATGGAAAAGACCATACAGAAGTAACAAAAATCGAATTTGAAAAACAATGTAAAACACATAAATGCGAACAAGTAGGGGACTCTTACTTTGGAATTAATGGAGAAGAAGTATCTCAAAGTGAATACATCAAACAATGTTTCCCAATTTGTGGAACAAAAAATGGTAAATACTATGGACCTAATAGAACAGAAGTAAGTGAATCTGAGTATCGTAAACAATGCTTCCCAAGTTGTGGAACAAAAGATGGAAAATATTACGATAATGATGGAAATGAAGTAACTGAATCTGAGTATCGTAAACAATGCCTTCCAAGTTGTGCAGAAAAAGATGGAAAATATTACGACAACGATGGAAATGAAGTTACTGAGTCTGAATATCGTAAACAATGTCTTCCAAGTTGTGATGTGAAAGATGGAAAATATTATGACAACGATGGTAAAGAAATAACAAAGGAACAATATGATATTCAATGTGTACCACATAACTGTGAAAAAGTAGGAGACTCTTACTTTGGAAATGAAGGTAAAATTGTAACTGAAGCAGAATTTCAAGCACAATGTATTCATAAATGTGAGATTTACAATAATCAATACTATGGATTAAATGGTGATATTGTAACTGCAGAAACATTTAAAGAACAATGTGAAGCACAAGTAGTTCCAGTTCCAAATACAGCAGTAGGATCTGATTTTGTATCAATCATTATGGGATCAGGAATGCTTGGAGCAGTAGGTGGAGTTTTATCTCACTATAGAAAAAGAAAACATGCATAATTTAAAAGAGCAATAGAATTGCTCTTTTTATTATGTTCCGGGTTAGGAACATAATAAAACCACCTGCTTTGCGGGTGAGACTTGAAGAAGCG
>Ga0256404_1008592_pt1 | contig 15231 bp, 10 predicted proteins | sample RumenRJG_01DNA_FD_185990 | JGI IMG/M metagenome (GOLD analysis project Ga0256404, IMG submission 185990) | Bovine rumen microbial communities from Lethbridge, Alberta, Canada - RJG_01 | ecosystem: Host-associated > Mammals > Digestive system > Stomach > Rumen | place: Canada: Alberta | collected...
ACGTATACTTCATCTTCTAGTTTCTTTAACACTACAAAGATACAAATAAAATGTTAAATAGCCAAGCAAAAACGATATTATTTTCTGATTATCAGAACGTTACATTTATTCAGTGAACACTATTTAGACAATGTGAAGGAGGAGGCCAAGGACAATATCATCCGCCTTCGCAACCACCCTTGCATTGCCCTTTGGTGCGGCAACAATGAGTGCCAGGACGGATGGTACAATTGGGGATGGAAGCAGCAGTATGAGAAACTCGGTCAGGCCGACAGCGTGTGGCAGGAATATAAGAACATCTTCTACGACGCACTGCCCAATGCCGTGAAGGCCTACGACCCCGATGTGGCCTACTGGCCTTCGTCGCCATTTGGCGACTATGGCCACGGCAGCAACGACCACGAGGGCGACCGGCACTACTGGGAAGTTTGGCACGGTAAGAAGCCTGTGACCAATTACAACCAAGAGCGTGCGCGCTTCTTCTCTGAATATGGTATGCAGAGCTTCCCGGAGTTTGCTACGGTGAAGAAGTTTGCTCCCGACTCCACCGACTGGAACATCTATTCCGACGTGATGATGGCTCACCAGCGCGGTGGAGAATATGCCAACCATCTCATCGAGACCTATCTGACCAACGAATACCATCAGCCCAAAGACTTCCGCCAGCTGCTCTATATGGGCCAATTGCTTCAGGGCGACGCCATGAAGACTGCCATAGAGAGCCATCGCAGGCAGAAAGGTTATTGCTGGGGCACGCTCTTCTGGCAGATCAACGACTGCTGGCCTGTGGCCTCCTGGTCGTCTATCGACTACTACGGCCGTTGGAAGGCCGCGCAGTATATGGCCCGCAAAGCCTATGACGACATCCTCGTCTCGCCCATCGAGCAGAACGGGAAACTCGAGGTGTATATCGTCAACGACCGCCAAAAGGCCGTTACCGGCACGCTCACCGTCAGCCTCATGGCCATGGACGGCCGCGTGCTCAACCGGCAGCAGAAGAAGCTCAGCGTGGATTCCAATGTCGCGCTCTTCTGCTGGAGTATGCCCGTGGATCAATTCTTAGGCGACAATGAGCGGTCGAAAGTGGTCGTGCGTGCCGTTTTCCAGGCCGACAAGACCTACGACAACAACTATGAGCTGCTGAAGCAGAAAGAGATGTGCTATCCCGACGCCCACATCACTACACTTATCAGCCCGGCCAAGGGAGGCGTAGACATCACCTTGCAGGCCGATGCCTTTGCCCGTGCCGTCTGTCTGAGCATCGATAGCGTATACCATTGCTTCAGCGACAATTTCTTCGACCTCCTCCCGGGTGAGAAGAAGACCGTGCACGTCACTACATCGGTGCCATTCAATGACATCAAGAAACTGCTGACCGTGACATCCTATAAATAACAGCATACAAGCCCAATGAGAAAGATATCAAAGAAAAGAGTGGCCATAGCACTCGTCCTACTGTCAGCGCTCGTCACCATGCCCGTGTTGACCTCGTGCGGCTCAAAGCCCTCCCACGCCACGCTGGTCGACGAGCAGCCCCACATCTTCCCCGACTACGCGGGAACGACGATACCTGTAGACATCGCGCCCCTCGACTTCAACGTTGTAGGGGATAGCATACAATCCGTCTTCGTCACCGTAAGAGGATCCAAGGAGGGGGAGATAGAGGCCCATGGCGATTACGCCGACTTCGACGTAGACGACTGGCACAAGCTCACAGAGGCCAACAAGGGAGGACAGCTCACCTTCACGGTCTATACCCGGCAGGGCGGAGAGTGGAAACAATACCGCGACTTCACCGTCGAGGTCTCCAACGACCCACTCGGCGAATGGGGACTCACCTACCGGCTCATTCCCCCGGGCTATGAGGTCTACGGCAAGATGGGCATCTATCAGCGCGATCTGAGCAATTTCGAAGAGACGGCCATCTTAGAGAATACTGCCGTGCCGGGGGCCTGCCTCAATTGCCACACGAGCAACCAGACCTCACCCGACCGGTTCACCTTCCACATCCGTGGCGACCACGGGGGCACGCTTATCTCCGAGCAGGGACAGGTTGAGATACTCAAGGCCAAGAACGACTCGCTGAAAAGCTCGATGGTCTATCCCTATTGGCATCCCTCCGGACAGTGGATCGCCTACAGCACTAACAACACTCATCAGAGCTTTCATGCCGTGCGCGGAGAGCGCGTCGAGGTTTTCGACCAGGCTTCTGACGTGCTCATCTATCATCCGGCCACGCATCGGATCGTGCTCAATCCCGACGTGATGACAAAAGACCACTATGAAAACTATCCCGTCTTCTCGCCCGACGGGCACACGCTCTACTTCGTCTCAGCTGATGCCTGGGATATTCCGGCCAACTATAAGCGCATCAAGTACAACATCTGTCGGGTGGGCTTTGATCCGCAGACGGGCCACACCGTGGGCCGGGTGGATACCATCTTCAACGCGCGCGGGATGGGCAAGAGCGCCAACCATCCCCGGCCTTCCTACAACGGCCGCTTTCTGCTTTTCACCATGAGCGACTACGGCTGCTTCCCCATTTGGCACAAGGAAGCCGACCAATGGCTCCTCGATCTGCGCACCATGAAGGCGAGACCCCTCGACAAGATCAACAGCCCCAACACCGACTCCTATCACAACTGGAGCCGCAACAGCCACTGGATCGTTTTCACCTCGCGCCGCATCAATGGCTACTACACCCAGCTCTATCTGGCCCACGTCGACGACAACGGCCGCATGGGCAAGCCCTTCCTGCTGCCCCAGCGCGACCCCGGCCCCTACTACGACCGGTTGCTCTACAGCTACAACACCCCCGACTTCACCCTCAGGCCAGTAAAGCTCGATGCCCGCAAGACAGCCAACCGCATCATGGACAAGAGTCGGGCGCAGACCCAAATCATGCACAATTGATCATTTTCCCGCCGTCCATCACCACTGTGTGAGGGGCGGCGAGTTTTTAATACACAACCTTTGATCAACATCCAAATAATCATCTCTTATCGAATATATCATATAAGATACTTCCCCGATGTCAGCAAGATTGCCTGATCAGCCTTTGCAGGATTATATCAGCCTGCACTGTTATGGCAGAAGCATCGTATTGCATCACCAAGCAAGCAGGAATCATAACTGAAGCGGATAAAAGATGAAGAGAAGGGGCAAGAAGGTTACATTCAATTAGAAAAAAACTTTTTGGGAATCCGTTTTTTTTTGGTTTTGGATACCCAATTTTAGCCATGTCTATAAACAAAAAGCCCCACCCTGAGCGCGCTGTTCTTATGGGAAGCGGGGTGAGCATGTTGCTGCAATGATACTACTTTTCTTTTAATCAAAAATATTCCCATTGTTTTTTATTTGCTATGGAGAATACAGACTGATACTTACAACCATTACTTTTATTTAGTCCATTCCAGGTGCTCACTCTATGGAAACCTCATGGATTAATTTATGATGCAGCATTTTTGTGGTCTAAGAAAATACAGCTATCTTTGCATTTGGTTCAGAAATATGAGTGGGCCTATTAAAGCCGTTAGAGCAATTCCATTAAGATCGAATCAACCCACATGGCAACCATGGTAGGCACTTACGCGATATCATCAAGGTCGGCTTATCAAACGCCCTCGAAAGGCTTTACTTGTTGACTGAATGACATGACCTAATCGCTCTTAATATAAGACATACGACAATGATAAATAAAGTCCTACAATTCTACAACTACGATAAGGCACTTGCCTACTTTGAAGACCAACTCATGCACATTCATCAGGCGCCAGTGAAGCGTTCCGGCTTCAAGGCGGTTGCTAAGCCAGTGTTGTTGCTTACCGTGCTGAAGGCAATTGATAACGGAACTATCAGCGCAAACCGTTTTGATTACAACCTGTTGGAATCGCACTACATCGCACTCTTCAGACAGTATTTCATACAAGCCCGCCAGGAGTCGCTTACCCCTATGTACTATCCTTGGTACTTCATGAGCCATGATGATTTTTGGCATCTATCTTGGCAAGGTCATGAGCCTATCAGAACGGAGTCGCCTTCTGCCGCCTTCATTCGGCGCAATACCACCCATGCTTTCTTTGATGATGACTTGTGGACGCTTATCAGCCACCCTTACTATCGCCAAGAATTCATGCAATTCATCATAGACAAGAAGATAATAGCACCGTTGTCTTCCAACACGCATGACCTTGCCGCAGACGGTTTAACGCTTAAAAATTTATTAGCGTTACTTATAGCCATCTGATTATTTGAATACGTAAAATAAAAACAAGAGGACACTTAGTTTTAACTGTCTCAGCACAATCAGTCCTTCTGAATTCCACATGAGTTTTACATGGAACCAGAAGGCCTGTTTATATTGCAGAATTTAAAAAACCACAACATTTGGAAAGGAGCTACCTAATTGGCAAATAGGAGAAGTTCTTTGACATGGAATAAATGCCTGACCACTCACTTTCAGAAATCTTCAGGTTCATCGTCTTCCTGTGGATTATCTCCTTCTGATTTGGGCTTTAAGAATTCGAGGAATAGTTGCATAAAAGCCCCATCCTTGAAGAAACAATCAGGTTGTTCCTCCATGCGCTGTTGGATATAGTCAAAACCAAAGTTTGCATACTCATCCATTTTTTTGCCAAGCTTTTCCACAACGGTCCGTGGAGAGATGTCTCCCTTGTCTAAAGCAATGAAGTCAATGTCAGTACGAGCGATGAGAGCTGCAAACATATACTCTTGTAACATTTTGTAAGAGACCCTTCCAAGTTTGATGTCTTCGTTTCCACCCCAGTACATGATATGATGTCCAAAAGTCTTTACCTTCGACTTATCCTCAGTAAGCGGCTTAGTCTGGTTGAAATACAGGCCAATGAAGAAGGCTATGATGAAGATTTCATAACCAGGCCCGAAAATTTTGCCACGTGTGTCAATGAACTGCGAATAGCGCTTTCCATAATCGGTAAAAGCACCCATAATGGAATCCTCATATCGTTTCTCCCACTTCGGGTCGCGCCTTGTCCATAAATTGAATAGGTTTTCCATCACTTTATTTCCTTTACATTTGTGCGGATGGTGGCAAGGTTTTCCTGGTCATAGCCATCCTGTTTCTTAATTTGATAAACTTTTGCATCAATACCATTGATTGCATCCATATCCAATTCGCCATGATGGATGAAGTCTTTCGTCACGATGATGCACTGGTTGTCAATTCCACTAAACACCTTGTAGAAGTCCTCTTCCTTTTCGTCACCAAAAGACGACGTTGCCGCATCAAAGATGAGCGGATAGGCCTCGTCGCGTTTCTTCTGCGTGAAATCTCGAATGGCAAAAAGTACTGAGATATACATCAACGTTTCCTGTGAACCCGACATCTTCTGAATGACAGTCCCGTTGCTGCTTAGAAGCTGTATGGACAAGACGACTTGGCCCTCGTCATTCCAGGCTCTGTGGATATGTACACGACCGTGAAAGTCGGAAGTGCTGAGCACTTGAAGCTTTTCATTGGCTTTCTCTTCTAGACCCTGTAGAAATGCCGTGAAATTATCGTCTCTTGCTTTCTGGAAGGCCTTGGCTATCAAGTCAAAGACATGGTGTACATCTTTGAGCACCTTTACTTGGCTATTGGCTGGGCTGAGGTTGTTGAGTTGCTTTTCAAGTTCCTTTTTACGGGATTCCAGCTGTTCTTGTTCCTTTTCGAGTTCGACAATTCGCGTTTTGGCTTGTTCACGTTGGTCGAAAAGGCCTTTAATATCTGCAAAGGTCTTTTTAAAGACATCCTCGGAAACGCCCACCTTAATAAGCAGTCTGGCTTTCTCTTCCTTTGCATTCTGCACTTCCTCCACCACTTTTTTCAAATCTTCACGTCGCATAGCTACAAAGTTGAGTTCTTCATTGATGTCATTGGAAATCTGCGACACCTCTGCCTCTCTGTTGCCACTGAGCGATATGCTGAGATTGTGCAAGTCTTCAATATAGTGATTCTTGAAAAGCTCTTTGTCTTCAATGAGTTTCTTTTGTTCTTTTCTCATTAGGTCAGCCTTGACATGTTCCTTGTAGTCATTCAGCTTGTCCGACATGAACTTATACGCCTCAGAGCCTTTCTCAACAGGCCGTCCGCATACCTTGCAGATACCGTCGTGAAGCATCTCTTCCATGGTCTCCTCGTCAGGCAGATACCATGGTAGGGGCGCGGTGCCGTTCTGTAAAGCGCCCAAAATCTCTTGCTGCGCCTCAATCTTACCCAGCTCCTTGTTTTTCTGTGCGATAAAATCTTTCTCCTGAGTGCGTTTCTCCTTGCTTAGAGCAGACACCTTCTGTTTGAACTCTCCGAAGACAGGCTCAAAGGCACAGAGAATCCATAGTTTGTCGAGTAAGGCGGTATTGAAATTGGTACGCTCTATCTGCACCTTCAGTCTCCTTGCTTCGGTTTCTTTCTCCTCAAGCCGTCCAGAAATATCCTTATACTTCTGCGAGGATTCCTTGGCCTGCTCCAAATTTTCGAGCTTGCTGACATACAGATTCAGGGACTCTTTCTTGCTCCTTATTTCCCTTCGCTTGCTGTTGAGGTCATCCGTTACTCTCTCCAGTAGATTTTCTAGTTGCTTGGCCTCGTTGGCAACCTTCTTGTCGTTGGTGCATTCTTTAAGATACTGCCTATTGGATTTTTGTTCGAAAGAAGCCGTCATTTCAGCTACGCGGTCGAACTCCTTGACATTGGAAAAAGTGTCCACCAGCTGTTTCAATGCCGTGGCATCGTTGAATACGTTCAGTGTACTCTCACCCTTGAATAGGCTGAAACGCCTGATGAAAGCATCATAGTAGCGTTTGACAAGCATTCCACCTCCGCCTATTACCGGCTTTCGGTCTATACCGTCTGACTCATAACCAAGGAAAGATAGCTTGCCCGTAGAAAACTTATTCTCACCTTCCCTTGTGATGGTAAACGACTTCTCTATGGTCTTGTCACCATCATGAAAGAAATCAAGAGCTACTTTCACTTCTTCCGTTTCTCCGATCGCTAGCTCACTACGTCTCATCTCGGAAAAGTTGACCTGACTATTGTCGCTCTCCATCAACGTTGTGTTGCACAACCACTGCAGAGCCTCAAAGAATGTAGTTTTTCCGTCGCCATTTCCCCCTACGATAAGTGTGAGGCCTTTATTACGGAAGTCAAACTTATTGTCGCCGTAGTAGCTTCGGAAGTTTTTGATGTACAATGTCTTGAATATCATACCTTACGCTTCAAATAGTCATTTACTTCTTTATAGATGGCATTCTCTGAGCCATCCTCGTCGACTCTCTTGATAATGCGGGCGACAGCCCCCACTATCAGGTTGTCAGAATCCATAGCTGCTTCTATAGAGGGAATGCAGGCAAGGTTATATTGCCCCAGCTCCATCAGCTCTTTATTCAGCAGCACTGCCTCCAACATCTTGTTGTTGTTTGAAATATTACCCATTGGCCTAAAATATTGAAAGATGATAGTAATCAAGTATACTGTCCAGCTCATTGATGGAAGCATCGGCATTCTCGCTGAGCAAGGCAAAATTGCGCACCCTCTTCAGTTCGCCACCCAACAGGCTCCGTTCCATGTTGAAAGAGTCGGAACGCTCATCGACCTCTGGCACGACAACCAGGTCGTGTATGACGGCGTTATGCTTGTCAGGATGTCGGCGCAGGATTCTCCCACGCCTTTGGATGAATTGGCGTGGGTTGCCCGTACTGGCGCAGAATACGGCCATCTCGCTTCTTGGCACATCTACACCTTCGTCCAGGCACTTCATGGAAGCCAGCACCTCCAGTTCTCCTGTGGCGAACTGTTCCAATATCTGCTTTCGGTCTTGTGTGTCGGACGTAAACCTCATCACCGTGGTGCGTGGACTCACTTCCCGTATGACAGACGTGTACGTGTCTATTAGGTGGGAAGTATAGTCATCATCAGGATTGGAAACATCAAAGTTGTCGGCAGTGTCGGCATCGGTTACATTGCCTTCCGGTACATAAACCAATGTGTATTTCAGATTTCCTTTTTTCTGGAATCGGTTATAGATGATTTCTCGGAAGACATCGAGCTTGTTGGCCGCCTTGTGGATGATGCGCTTGCGTTTCAACAAAAGAGCGGTAAGAATATCATCGTCCTTTGTGAAAGTTCCTGAATGGTAATTGAACATCTTTGCAAGTTTCGTGGATATTTCCAGATAGTCCGTCATCTCGGTGTCGGTGAGTCTGACAAGATGGGGATAATAATAGTATCTGCAAAGAAAACCCTTCTCAATGGCTTCCTTCATAGAGAGCTCGAAGGTGTATTTGCTTTCAGCACCGAAGAATTGCCTGATAGCTGCATTGCCTTCATCGTCAAACTGCCGATCGGGCGTAGCCGAGAGTCCTATTCTTCGCCCATAATGTATTGCTTTCAGTCTGTTCTTTATGCTGGTCGCACCCATGTTGTGGGCTTCGTCGGCAATGAGCAACAGCTTCCTTCTCGGGAAGGAGACCAAGTCTGCAAAAATGTTCTCTCGGGAAAAGGAGGCGTACGTGGCAATAATGATATAGGAGTATTGCTCATGCGTAAGATCTGACTCTTCCAATAAAAGCAGGTTAGCAAGCTCTTTTCTCCACGTTTTATTTCTATTTGACACGGTTAGTACATGCAGAAATCCGAATTTTCCACATTCCTCTTTCCATTGGTCAACCAATGTGACAGTCGGCACCAAAATCAATGCTTTGTAATAATGCCGGCTATTGTATATTTCTAATAGACAATTGAGAGCAGTAATGGTCTTTCCTGTGCCTGTTGCCATGGCAAAAAGTCCTTTCTGCCCATTTTCCTTCCAGTTCTTGAAAGCTTCCTTCTGATAAGGCCTCGGTCCTGAAGCAAAAGGGAAATGAGGATGGGCTGTACCGATGGTTACCTGACCATTATTTTTTTCCTTCTCTATTGCTCTCTCCACTTTATTTTTTGCCCTTTGAAGAGATTGCATGACCGTATTCGGCAAGCTCTTCTTCTCTTGGTGATCAATCAGGTTGCGCTCGTCCTCAAGAAGTTGGCATATTTCTTTTGATTGAAAGGCTCCTACTATTCTGGGCTGCAAATCATCGGCATCCAGATATTGCACTGTATCGTCTTCACCAGAGAAAGTGCGCTCAAAATCTTCAACAAATGAGTTTGCGCGTCGAGTATCAGACATGCTGTCCCAATCGCAGAAGATGGACATACTTTCATTGTTTTCGAGCAAGGCTGTACGCGAGAAGTTACAGCTTCCTTCAAAAGCAACTATGTTGGTCGCGTCTGCAAAATATCCACACTTGAAATGAGAAATACCCGTTCCTCCCTTAGGAGCTATTATCTTGATTTCTATACGCCCTTGTCTGATTAGCCATGACAGGCATTCGAAGAAGTGTATGCCTCTTTCGTCAAGAACTTCCTTTATACCTTCAAGATTATTCAAATCGAGTGCGGGAATAGACAGATTGGTTGACAGCCCATTCTTAATAGCCTCTTTGTCTTCCACAGACAATATGTCATTGATGACCATCCGCATCCTTCCCCCGTTATAGAGAAAATCTGCAAATCCATCGGACAGGAGGTTAATAGCGGACGAAGAGAAAAAGCCCAGTTTCAAGTTAAACGACGTAGCATTGCACAAACCTTCCGAGAAGAAACCGATTGGCTCCCATTTGGTACGTGAAACGTATCTCCTTATATCTGAAAAATAGGCCTCTTTTAGCATAGTCTTTATTATATGAAGCAGTTTGCACACATGATCTCATCACCGAAGATATCGGCAAGAGTGGTGCCCTTATTTTGTTTCTTATTCTCTTCCTGTCGGCGAATGACATCGAGCTTGATTTGGCGAATGCGCTCGGGTTTGATCAAATCTGCAAGGCTCTCACCTTGGTTCCAGGTGTAGCCATCCTTTTCAAAGGTCATTGCCTTTTTGAACAAATCTGGATGCTGCTCATAAAGCCACACCCACTCTATCTTCTGTTGATAGAAGCAGAAGTAGCAGCCACTACGACTGCGGCAATAAGTTCCCTTCTTTCCGTCAACTTCAAAAGGAATCTCCTCATAGTATTTCGGCACTCCGACACCACTTTCGCGAAGCAACCTAAAGACATCAGCCTTGACAATAATATCTTCATTGTCAAGAAGAGGGAACCCATCCTCCGTCAGTTTCCCCACTGGATAGTCAGTCGTATGGAGAAACTCAAACACTGCATGGTTAAACATCTTTACATCAAAGTCGAGCAATGCATTCAACTTCTTGGAGTAGTAGAATTGCTTGGCGATGGGTCGGCGTACCACTTCCATCAAGTCTTCTTTTATGAACCCATCGGGACAGAGATGGTCATATATCTCTGTTATCTGACTAAGGTTCTCGTTATGAAGAAATTTGTTGACTACATCCAAGCTCCAAATATTACGACGGAAAGGAAATATCGACTGAATATTGGGTTTAGACGAGATGTATCCATCCCTGTCCTCATCCCCTCGTATACCCACATAGGAGATCGCCATATCGTCGCCGACAAACCGTTCAAACTCATCGAGTTTCATCTTTTTAGTGCACCATCTTGCCTGAGGCGAAGGCAAAAAGCCACCCATAGACTTCAGAAAGTGTTCAAATGGAGTTGGCTCAGGACTCCCCTCCGCAGCTCGTAAGCGAGTGATATGCCCCAAATAGGCACCGAGCCGATCTATCAAAAGTTCTGTTTCGGCCAACTCACACCCTGTGTCCGAGTTGTAGTATTCGATCTTCAGATTGGGATATTTCTGTTTCAGGTAAATAGACAGTGCAGCACTGTCTTTACCACCAGAAATCCCCAAGATGTGTCTTATCTTCATTTGCTTGTCCTTTCTTTTAAGATCCTCAGCAGGGTTGACACAGCTATGTCGTCATGTCCCTTCAACACGCGGTTTATATCCATTTCTAATGTCTCAACCTTTTTCTTGTCTTTGTCCAGCAATCGATAGGTCTGAGACTTGATGATGGTTCCATCTTTGCTGACCATATCGAAAGAAAAGACTTCATCGTTATCATTGCCATCCACTTTTGAGATGTCAACGTATTTTTCACAGGCTTGGAACAATGTTATCAACTCTTCGATAAGCTTTTCCTCTTGATCGTCACGAAGTCTTTGCAGTGGCTGATCTAAAGCTGTATAGCAAATGGACTGGTACCATTCCGTTCGATTATCGAATTCTGCCATTGCATGATTGTAGAATTCTTTCTGTCTGTCAGTAAGCAAATAAGTCTTGATAGAGGAGAGACGCTTCCTGATCTCCACGACATATTCATCATACTCATAGGAGGACAATCCAAGTACATCCACCAACCGCTCTTCAATGCGGTCTATCAGTTTATTATAACACCCTCGCAATTCACGGACAGCCCGGTTGATTACGTTGGCGTATTGTTTAGCGAACTCATCTGAGCCCTGAGCCTCTTTGTCATAACCCAGCGCTGCGGGAAGGTCTTCAAGGAAGGTCTTCTCCGGGTCTTTAGCTTTAGCAAGGATGTCTCTAAACCGCAATGTCTCTATGTGATCAAACTTTCGCGTGTGCTTGGCATAATCGTTCAACCTTCTGTTATAAAAGAAGAAAAACGGCTTGATTGTATCAACGAACTGGTTGCTCTTTATTCCACCTACGGCCTGAAGATTGACGAACTTCCTATATTGATTGAAGAATTCCATTCTTACCCCAGACACATCAAAAGCCTTTATAAGATACTCATTTGGATGTTTCTGTAGCAATTCGAAGAATTCGATGTTAACCTCTGGTATATAGGCACCATTTTCCCCATAAAGAGAATAATCCTGTCTCTTTATGTAGAGGTACGTAGGTATCCAAAAGTCCAGAAAACCGCCCTTTATCTTGTACGGCTGAGATGAAAGTTTCTTTATCAATTCTGATATTTTCCTTGGCTTCGATGTTGTTGTTTGCAAGAATTCCTCGCAAGCATCCCATAACGACATAATTCCAGAATTGAATGGCTTGTCTGTGAAACTGCCATCAACATGCAACCCAGTATTCTTCAGCAAAGAATAATAGATTGTTTTCTCTGGGGGGAACTTACCAGCTTCAAAGCCGAAGTCAACCAAGTCACTATTATTAACCAACGCTTGCAGGTATTTGGCCTTTGCGCTGGAGATAGAGCTGCTCAACTTGTTTTTATTAAACAATTCGTTGATCATGACAGGTGTCTTTGAATAGACCGTGTCACAGACTCTTGAGAGTAATTTGTTGAAATCGCGTTGAGAGTTTATGGTTATTTCTTTGCCTTTGAATATCCAAGTGACATTTCCATTATATCCGAACAAGCTTTCCTGGATAACCTTGTTCAACTGCACTTCCTCATAATCACGCAGATTATTGATCTCCTTAATAGCCACATGGTCAGCTTGATCTAACAGTACGTGTCTAAGGATATAGTCATATTTATCTATCTGATAAAGATGGTCTACAATTTCGTCGGTGTTGTTGAAATAAGCATATATGATAGCATGTTCACAGTCCTCACTCATTTGCTTTACCTCTTTGAGGTATCCTTTTTTCGAAGAGAAAAGCAATTCTATAAATCCATCCACATCATCTGTGGGGATCATATCCACAACCTCATCACGAATCTCATACTGAAAATATCGTGGCGTACCAATATGATAATAATAAGCTTTCACCGGTGAAACCTTTTTAGCGAAAAAGTCCGATAACTCCGCAATATAGGTTACTGGTCGGCTAACCACGAGCCCAGCTTTAGCTATTTCTTCTTCTATATTAACGTCAGTCCCTTCAAAGAGGATTAAGCGATGCTTATATTCCGCGTAACGTATAATTTTGTAACGCTGTAGCGTATGAACAATTTCATTGGCATTATCAATATCAAGAGCATACTGGGCATAAGCGGAGAATTGCTCTTTCGTCATAGAAAAGGACGCAGTACCCAAAAGGTTCATCATTCCTATAGTCTTGATTATCTTGGTCGCGTCGACCATCATTTCTTTACTGTCCCACGATTGCCCCTCAACTCTTTCCAAGGCTATCTTCATCGCACTCCAATTCATGGAGTCGGCATTAGCATCCTTAAGAAAGGAGTAGAAGTTATAGATGACGTAGTCATACACCATCTGGAGATTGTACGTCAGCCTGTCTGACGGCTTAAACTCTTTAAGTGAGTTACTTCCCTGAGCATGAAGGAAAGAGAAGAGAGATCTTTCATTCTGCCCATATCTCTGAATAGCCTGGGTGATACTAAAAGCGGAAAAAGGATCCAGTGGGTACAGGCTCTTAGCTGCCTCAAAAGAGAAATCCGAAGAGACAAACTTCGTATCTATAGCAAGTTGATGAAGGATGCATAGATTAGCCTCCTCTGTTTCAGTCAATGAATATTCTTGTTCATTATTTTGACGAGCAGCTAACATCAAGATCTGCTCTACAGGTTCCACGAACACCACTTCCTTGAAGCGCCCATTCACCTTATTCCATTCGTTGCGCTGAGGCTGGGAAAGCCCCTTTGCGTAAGCACTGAAGTTCTGATGAAGTGTAGTCAGCAAAAGAACTTTCCTGGTAGGAACATTAGCGAACTCAGCCAGTTTTTGCATAAAATAGAGTTCGCTTTCCGGGTCTTTCTTTGCAGCGTGTTCAAGCACCTTTCCAAACTCATCAATCATGATGACAAGGAAAGTGTTCTTTGCATTCAACTTGCTGCAATATGCTCTAAGAGCGTCAAGTACGCTTGCCGTATTCCCTTCTATGTTTATTTTACGAGACAGCAGAAGTGGCAAAGAAGCGTAATCCCCGACAATGTTAAGTGTCTCTACTTTCTCGCAACCCAATACGTCTATATTGTCAAATATATATTTCTTCTTGCTTCTCCCTGATAGATCATTTTGAAGAGCAATGAGAAAACTGGACTTCCCCGTTCCGTATGTACCAATGATAGTATAGGAATGAATGCCCGACTGGTATCCATTCACTATCTCTGCCAATACTTTCTTGGCATTAGGGGTCACGATATATTGACTTCCTTCAGGAAATCCTGTCTCTATGTTTGCTGAAAGACTAAATTGATTCATGTGCGTAATAATTGTCGAGGAAGTATTGTGCTTTGCAATCTTTTAAGAACTGCAATTGCCTTACGCCCGCTACATCGCTATAATGCATCAGTTCCGGGTAAGTCTCACTGGCTTGCTGCAACAAAGAGATCGTTTCCATGTCGCTCAGACAGAAGACGAGACCCATATCCTGTATAGATGAAAAATCGACGCTTAGGTTTTCTCCTTTCCATTTGATAACGGCGTAAATGAATATGTCCAAAGGAAGAAGCCGCTTGCCTTCTATATTAAATTGATAGCTTTTGCCTCCGTCTGAGGTCCTGATCAAATTGAGGTCGAGTAAGAGCGCAGTGTAGTCCTCATTGCTATGTGAGTTTTGGGGCTCTACATAATTCTGCAACAATACAGCCACATCCTTCTTCGTAGTGTTCTCGTTGAAGGACTTTACCCGTTCTGCCTCTATCATATAACGTCTGACAGTATTGACGACCTGCACTCGTGTAAATTCCTTACGTTCTTTTTGAAGACGCAAGAAGACCCAATTATAAATAGTGGCCTCTTCACCCGTGACTAACAGGAAGTGCAAAAGCCATAATGTTCCTAAATCCTCAATGTAAGGGTCTGTACCATCCTGGTCATTGAAAAGGTAATGTGCAATAGGTGTAAGTTCCTCTTTGGAAGTAAGCATGAAAGCTCGCATCCAAAAACGAATAGAGGACACCATATTCTTCCCAACGCCGAGTTGCACTACAGCATCGGGAGAGTTGAAATTATAGCCATGTATCAAGAAGTCATAACCCTTTTTCAGCCATAACGACTTACAAGAGAATGACTCATGGCCGGAAAAAACAAATTTATTAGTCATTGTGGAAGGGACTTTATTGTTTTATTTCAGCCTGAGGAAAAAGAAAGCGCATCCACTTCCTTCTGCTTCCGTAACAGGCCGTCCCTTCCACAGTTAGCCCAACCAAGAAAGCTTTAGGAAAGGATACGCCTATAACAGGCGACTCCCAATTCCTATGCTTCTTGGTCGATTGTCATTTTTGGAAGGGACAATTTGTTACGAAGCCTTCAGAAATCAGATATCGCTATCTAATTCACCCATAAAATCAGTGCTCAACATATATATGCATTGCACCAAGCACAAAGGTACAAAAAAAAATCTTTGCGCAAAAGAATCTC
>Ga0256404_1008594_pt1 | contig 15230 bp, 8 predicted proteins | sample RumenRJG_01DNA_FD_185990 | JGI IMG/M metagenome (GOLD analysis project Ga0256404, IMG submission 185990) | Bovine rumen microbial communities from Lethbridge, Alberta, Canada - RJG_01 | ecosystem: Host-associated > Mammals > Digestive system > Stomach > Rumen | place: Canada: Alberta | collected...
TATTCGCTTAAATGCAGCTCTAGAACATGTGGTGCTCTTTATTGGTAATGTATTTAAGTACTCTATAAATCCTTCTACTTCAGCATTTGTAACCTTTGAAATATCATCAATTTCATGCTCAACACAGTAATTGTATAAGTACCAAAGCGGAGTAATACGATTCTGAAGAAGCATATGTGTAGTTACTTTGTCTCCGTCTTCAAGGTCGTATTTTAGTAAGGCAAATACCTGACGCTTTAAAACCTCAGAAACATTGAGCGAAAAATCAAAGAAAAGCGGTTCCTTTACCTGCGTATATTCAAACTGCTTTGCAATCGCAATGTTCGGATGATATGTAAGGTAAATAAGCTTGTTCTCATAGCGAAGTACATGTGGATGTAAATCGTTCATTGACTGCTCAATGGCATATAGCTTTGCTCTATCAATGATCTTTATATATTCGATTCGCTTTGCTACAAAGGTGTTTGATATGTAGCGTTCAAACTCTACTCTGTCGACTGCATCAATATCAGCTAAGTCGGTGATGTTTCGTAATGCAAGGAAGAACTCCAGCTTGTTTCGCTTGGCTCTGTCCTTGATGACTTCTTTTAACTCAGGAAAAGACTTTCCTCTTAAGCGGATTATCATTTCAAGGGCTGATGCAAAGTGAGCTTTCTGTGTGTCTGTAATTGTTGTGCAAGTTAAAACCATGTTGTAGAAATCAATTGCAGTATCAAGGTCTACGTCATCTAAGGAAGTAATTCTTCGATTCAGTAAGAAGCCTTCAATTAAATCAATACCAGTAGCTTCTTTGTATCCAGTGCGAATGATTTCCTCATGGACGTAAGAATATTCAATTTGAGCTATTTTAAGTGCGCCCATAAGGCAATCTCCTTTCGTGTAATAGTTATTCTTTAAGGATGCTTAGCTACTACTCTTGGCTGTAAGAGAATCTGTCAAGCCGGGGTGAAGATATCTGTATATAGGCTTTACAGATGAGCGAAAGCCATATCATAAGTGCGGCATCCTAAAGGAAGTCGTTAATGTCGACAAACTTCATAGATTCAACGAAGTAGTTGTCGTTTGCTTCGGCAAGCTCGTCATCTTCAACATTTAGGTAAGCTTCTGTAGTAGCAATGTTTTTGTGTCCTAAAGAAGTTGAAATCTGTGCCATGTCCCAACCAGCTTTTCTTCGCTCGTTAGCAAAGTAGTGTCTAAGCATATGGGAATGTCCGCTAATACCACATCTCTTTTCTAGTCTTTCAAATAGGGAATTTACACCGCTTAAGGTAAGAGGCTTTCCCTTGGAAGGACCGCTTTCAGAAACGAATAGGTAATCAGTGTTCTTTCGAAGCTCGGTCGTATCAGTTAAATAAATCATGAGAAGATCAAAGGTGGAGTTTGAAATTCTTGCTCCACGTTCTTCTGCATATTTCGCATAAGCTCCGTTTGGGTTTGTTTCTCTGTAGCGAACAAATACTTTCTTGTTTTCAAAATCAATGTCTGTCGTATATTTAATTCCTAAGATTTCACCAATACGAAAACCGGTTTCTTCTAAAAGAAGAAGTAAAAGCTTGTCTCTTTTGGTTCGAGCAGATGAAATCAAAGTGTGTAAGTCATCTTCTGTAATACTTTTTGCATGGTGCTCTTCTCTGGGAAGATAACCATGAAAAGTCTTTACTGTCTTTGCATACCGAAGTCCAATGGAGTTGGTATATACAAAGGTGGAATCTCTAAGTACCTTAAGAGCTGTACCGTTGTCATATTCGAGGATTACGAAATCGTAAAAATCGAATATGCTTCTTAAGTAGTCGTTTGCCGTGTTGTTGTCAGGGCATTTGCCTGATGTAGTGTGTCTGCCGGCTCTTATAAAGTGTAGATAGCTTGTGAAATGCTCCTGCTGTTCAAAAGCGGAAAGCTCTAGCACTTTGTTAACGGTAAGCTTGTTGTCTTCAAGGTAGTTAAGATACCAGGTGAGCTTAAGAGCTATGTTCTTTAAAGTCTTTTTCTTTCTGCCAAGATTCTTTTTGAATTTTAGATACTTGGTAGGAAGTGGAACAATTGAGTTGTTGGAAGTGTCGCGGATGATAAAGTACACGATTGTTCCATTAGAAATTGAATCAACGATGTATCTGTTCAATCCGCATCACCTCCCTTCTCAATCATTTGCGAATCAGAATCTACGCTGATAAGTCATCTTCTGTGAACGACTCATATCTTTTGCTTAAATCAACGCGCTTAATCATGTGGCCGGTTTTGTAAACGTAGCCAAAATCCATGAGATCTAAGTAAAGCTGGCCGTTTTCTTCCTTTGTGACGAAGCCATACTCATCAGCAATGGAATTCATTTCATCCATTGATAAATTGGTAAGCTCGCAAAACTGCTTTGGTGTAACCCAAATGTGTCTAAGCATATGTGTGTCCTCCTTTCTTAAAATCTGTATGTAAACTCCGGTTGGAGTTGATACCAAAAGTTCTTTTGTGATATCACCTATGGATATCATGGAAGAAGTGGTAAGTGTGGATGCTGTATCAGGTAAGCATTTATAAGTGGTTGCATCCGATTTACTTCTTATCCCTCTACCTTATATTTGGACCGAGTCAGGACTGATTACTAAAAAACTCGTGTAAATTTTTAAAACAAATTTCAAAAAATATATGGGCTTATGCCCTTTCATAAAACATATGGGACAGTTCAGGTCTGAATCTGCAGAAATTTATCCCTCTATATACATTTGGGGGTCTAAATCGCTCATTACTAAACTGAAGCCCAAAATTTTTTCTTACACCCTATATATGGGTTGATATTTCATTGATTACTAAAAATAAACCAATGTTTTATAGAATACAGAATAGGATATATTCTATATATCTTTTATTAACATTATACACAGAAAATACAGGAATGCAACAATAAAATATATTCCATAACACAATAAAATATATTTTAGAATATAGAAAGGCGCATTTGAACAGAGTTTCGAGTAGAAATAAAATATATTTTAATGGGACAAAATATCGATTCCGTAGTATAATAGGGCTTAAATGGAGGATTACGCATGAAACGAAGTGTAGAACCAGATTTTAAGTTTGATAAAGACAAATTCGGCGAAGCATTGATGGCTGCAATTGGTACAAGAACTGTAGCGCAGTTTTCAAAAGATGCAGGTATAAGCTATGCATACTTAAGTAAGTATAAGAACCTGCGCGAAGATAAAACGCCAACACCGCAGACATTAAAAAAGATAGCCCTTGTATCACAAGGCCCATCTTATAAAGAGCTTTTAGAAGCTGCCGGATATGATTCAGATAAATATGAAGATGATGATATCAGTGCGACTATGGTAAATAGTGAGTGGTCGCCAATGAATACTCTTCTACCGACACTTTGCAGAACTAGTTTTAAGTGGCAGTTTGTAAGTGATGGAACAGCTGGTGCACCACTCTGTGCAAAAGTAGAAGGCGCACCATTTGAAGCGTGGTACTTTATTCCGGTTACAAAGGATAACGTAACAAAGGAAGACATCCTTGGCATTCTCGGAAGCAAGGAAGCTGAGGTAATAAGTTCAGATTCAAAGGTAACATTTCTTACAGCAAATGAGGATGTTTACAATCAGATGAAAGACATCGAATTAAACCTTATATCGCTAAGAATATCTGTAGCACTTGTAAATAAAAACGATGGATTGATTGGAGAAGAAAGCTACTTAAAAACAAGTGTAGTGCTTACAGACACAGATAAGGTGTACGTATTAACGGACAAGGGTAATGATACAATTACACCATTAACGTTATGATTAAAGACTTCAGAAAAGAGGAATACATATGGCTAAGAAAAAAGAAGAAAAATCAATGGAAACTGTCTTATGGGATGCTTGTAATAAGCTCCGTGGATCTGTTGAGCCATCAGAATATAAGCATGTAATTTTGTCGCTTATATTCTTAAAATATGCAAACGATAAGTTTGATGAGCAAAGAGAAAAAATGATTGCGGAAGGAAAGCAGCCGCAGTTTCTTGAAATCACATCTTTCTACACGAAAGATAATGTTTTCTTTATACCAGAAAATGCAAGATGGGAATATCTTATGAGCCAGGCTAAACAGGAAGATATAGCCATTAAAATTGACACAGCGTTACATGAAATCGAGATGAAGAACCCATCTTTAACCGGAGCCTTACCAGATAACTATTATTCAAGGCTTCAGTTAGATGCCGGTGTATTGGCTTCACTTCTTGATAAGATGAATCAGATTAATTTGAAAAACGAAGCAGACAAGGATGTATTCGGAAGAATCTATGAATATTTCTTGTCTCATTTTGCTATTCAGGAAGGCAAGGGTAAAGGAGAATACTACACACCTAAGACAGTTGTAGCACTCCTTTGTGAGCTGATAGAACCATATTCCGGTATTGTCTATGACGGAGCTTGTGGATCTGGCGGTATGTTCGTTCAGTCTATGAAGTTTATTGATGAGCATAAGGGTAATAAGAAGGCTATTTCTGTATATGGACAGGAATATACTGCCACAACAAGGAAGCTGGCACTTATGAACCTTGCTATTAGAGGTATAAATGCAAATCTTGGAGATAAGGCTGCAAGTACTTTTACAAACGATCTCCACAAGGATCTAAAGGCAGACTTTGCTCTTATGAATCCACCTTTTAACCAGAAGGGATGGAGAGAAGAAAATGAATTAACAACAGATTCAAGATGGAAAGGATATGAGTTACCTGATACAGGAAATGCTAATTATGCTTGGATTCTAAATATGGTAAGTAAACTGTCACAAAACGGAACAGGTTGTTTATTGCTTGCGAATGGTGCATTGTCGTCTGATGCGGTTGATTATCGCATTAGAAAACAGCTTATTGAGAATGACCTTGTTGAAGCAATTATTGTACTTCCAAATAGAATGTTTTATTCAACGGATATTTCCGTAACCATATGGGTGTTTAATAAAAATAAGCATACAAGAACTGTTGAAAAAGGTGATAGAACTATACATTTTAGAAATAGAGAGAACGAAGTTCTATTTTTAGATCTTCGACACAAAGGACATCCTTTTGAGAAGAAGTATATTGAGTTCACAGAAGAGGACAGAAGAGAAATAGTTGAAACATATCACACTTGGCAAACAGAGGGCTATATCTCAAAACAAGTTGATGAAAAAGAATACTGTTATGCTGCAACAAAAGATGAAATAGTAGAGAAAGATTATTCCCTTGTAACAAGCAAATATATCGAGTTTGATAGAGATATAGAAGAAATTGATTATGCTGAAGAGATGACAAGAATTCAAGGAGAATTAAAGAGTTTATTTTTACAGGAAGCTGAATCAAGAAAAGCTTTAGAAACCGTATTGGAGGAATTAGGTTATGGAATCAATGGTTAGATTAGGTGATTACATAGAACCTGTAACTCGAAGAAATACGGAATTAAAGTATGGCGTTGATGATGTTATGGGTATAACCAACACGAAAGTGTTAATGCCTACAAAAGCTCGTTCTGAATATGCAGACTTGTCAAAATTCTATATATTGGAGCCAGGTGAGTTTATATATAATCCAAGAACATCCCGGAATGGCGAAAAGGTCGGTATGGCTTATAACAATACAGACCATAATATATTATTTACATTCAACAATAACCCTTTTAGAGTAAGGGAATCTAAAAAAAATGATTTAGATAGTGATTATTTATATTTGTTTTTTTTGAATCCTGAATTTGATAGATATGCAAGATACAATTCGTGGGGAAGTGCAACTGAACTGTTCACATGGGAAGATATGTGTGACACACTCATTAAACTTCCATCCCTCGAAGAACAGCAGAAGATAGTCAGACAGTACAAGACAATTACGGACAGAATTGGTGTTTTGGAGAAGATAAATGAGGAGTTGACGGAACTGTGTAAGGTTCAATTAAAAGAATATAAGTCTATCGTAGAAAATGCTAAAAGTACTTCCTTTATTCCAATTAGAGATTTAGTTGAATCAAATACAGCTAATTATTCAAGTAAAGATAAGTTTGAAGAGATAATATATCTTGATACCGGAAGCATAACAGATAATTATGTTTCTGAAACACAAATTATTTGCCCTAAAAAGGAAACTGTGCCAAGTCGATGTAAAAGAAAGGTAAAAAGTAGAGATATTATTTTTTCGACTGTAAGACCTGGCAATAGACATTTTGGCATTTTGTATAATCCTGAAGAAAATTATATAGTATCGACAGGATTTAGTGTTCTTTCTATCTCGCAAGATAGAATATCATCAGAGTTTATATATATGTGGCTTACTTCTGATGAGATATTAAGCGATTTAAATGAAATTGCAGAGCTGAGTGTAACTACATATCCAAGTATTTCTAATGATGATTTAATGGATGTCGTAATCGAGGTTCCAGATGATTATGACTTTACAAAGCTGAATGAGATTTTGTATTCCTCAATGTTAACTATAGATGAGAATAGTAAAGAGTTAAGAAGATTGAGAAAATTGAAAGAAATTTATTTAGGAATGAAAATATAGAAAGGAGTGTGTCTTATGTATTTTCAAGAAGCGGATCTTGAAAACCTGATAGTAGATTTAATCAAAAATAAAGGCTATGAGTATGTTCATGGCGATAGCCTAAACAGACAATATGAAGATGTACTCCTTGAAGATGATCTTAAGGCTTTTCTTTCAAAGAAATATGCTGTAAATGGCATTACTACCGGAGAAATCAACAGGATTATTATGTCCTTAAAAACAGTATCATCTGCCAATGTATATGATGCCAATAAGACAGTATTTACTCGCATTGTAGACGGGGAAACCTTTGTTAGAGAGGACAGGTCTCAGAAGGACTTTTGGCTTCAGCTTATTGACTTTGATAATATCGAAAACAATATATTCAAGGTCTGCAACCAGGTAATTGTAAAAGGACCGCAGATTAAAAGAATTCCAGATACCATTATTTATATTAATGGACTTCCTATGGTTGTTTGGGAGTACAAGTCTACTATTCGTGAAGAAGCTACAATCCATGATGCCTATGTGCAACTTACTACCAGGTACACAAGAGATATTCCGGAATTGTTTAAGTACAATGCTTTTGTTGTAATTTCAGACGGGACCAATTCAAAGATGGGTTCTTTGTTTGCTGATTATGAGCATTTCTATGCCTGGAGAAAAGTCGAAGAAGATGATGAGGAAAAAGACGGTATAGATTCGCTTTTCACAATGATAGATGGTCTTTTTCGTAAAGACAGGCTAATTGATGTGATTCATAACTTTGTTTATTTCCCGGATGATTCTGTCACTAAGGAAATGAAGATTGTTGCCAATTATCCGCAGTATTTTTCTGCTACAAAACTTCTGAAAAATACTCTGATACACAAGAAACCAGATGGAGACGGAAAAGGCGGAACCTACTTTGGAACAACCGGCTGCGGAAAGTCCTGGGGAATGGTTTTTCTTACACGACTTCTCATGCGTTGCCAAGAGCTGAACAGCCCTACAATCGTTCTGATCACAGACAGGACCGATCTTGACGAACAGCTCTCTGATAACTTTGTACCTTCTAAGAGGTTTATCGGAGACCAGGAAATTACAAGCATTGAATCCAGAGCAGATTTAGGGGATAAGCTCCGTGGAAAAGCTTCAGGTGGCGTTTATCTGACTACAATACAGAAATTCACGGAAGACATCAGCCTTTTGAGCGACCGCAGCAATATTATCTGTATCTCGGACGAAGCACACAGATCACAGCTTAATCTGGATCAGAAGCTTGTTATTGATAATAAGAAAGGGGAAGTCCGTACTACTTACGGATATGCTAAATATCTGCATGATTCCTTCCCAAATGCTACTTATATCGGATATACAGGAACGCCGATTGACGAAACTATTGATGTATTTGGTCCTGTTATTGAAGAATATACCATGCGTGACTCCATTAAAGACGAAATTACAGTGCGTTTGGTTTATGATGGAAGATTTGTAAAGGCAACTCTTGATAGCGAGAAAATGGCTGAAATTGAAGCCTATTATCAAGACTGCTTAAAGCGTGGTGCAAATGAATACCAGGTTGAAGAAAGCAAAAAGCAGACCGTCAGCATCCGTTCTATTATCGGGGATCCGGATATCTTAAAGACTGTTGCAGAAAACTTTATCCAGCACTATGAAACAAGGGTAAAAGAAGGCTCTACTGTTGCCGGAAAGTGTATGTTTGTTTGTGCTGACCGTTATATTGCATACGACTTCTATAAGATTGTAAGGGATCTTCGCCCTGAGTGGGTAGAAGAACGTAAAGCTCCAGAAGGAGTAGTTCTTTCCGAAGAAGAAGATAAGAAACTTAAGCCTATGCCTATGATGAAGATGGTTATGACAAGGGGCAAAGATGATCCGAAGGACCTCTATGACCTCATAGGTACGGATGAATCAAGAAAAGAAGCAGCCGTTCAGTTCAAGGACATAAATTCTAACTTTAAAATTGCAATAGTGGTTGATATGTGGCTCACAGGCTTTGATGTGCCATTTCTTGATACTATTTACATTGATAAGTTGCTTTCACAGGAACATAACATCATACAGACAATTTCCCGTGTAAACAGGGCTTATCCGGGAAAAGATTCTGGTCTTATCGTTGATTTTATTGGCATCAAGTCCGGCATGAACCTTGCTTTGAAGAAGTATTGCAAGTATGACGAGGATAATATCGAAGGCATAGAACAGGCTATTATTATCGTTAAGGACCAATTAGAAGTTCTTGATAATATGCTCCATACGTTTGATGCTAAACCATATTTTGAAGGATCTAATGCCGATAAATTAAAGTGTCTGAATCAAGCTGCCGAGTTTATTCAGCAAACGAAAGAGCTTGAAACTCGCTATATGGCTGGTGTTAAACGAATGTCAAAGGCATTTAAACTTTGTAATGGCAGCAAAGACTTTACCAATGATGAAATGGACCATATTCACTTCTATATGGCGGTTAGAAGCATTATATACAAACTGACAAAGGGTAAAGCCCCTGACACAGATCAGATGAATTCCGTTGTAAAGAAAATGATAGCGGAAGCCATCCGTTCAAATGATGTTGAAGAACTCTTTACTGAGAGTACAAACGTCCTTGCGGGCACTGTTGATCTATTCGACAAGCGTTATCTTGAAAAAATCAATAAGATAGCTTTGCCAAATACCAAGGTGAAAATTCTTCAACAGCTTCTTTCTCAGGCTATTGATGAATTTAAGAAGGTAAATAAGATAAAAGCGATGTCTTTCTCTGAGCGCCTTCAGGCAGTTGTAGATAGTTACAATTCAAGGACGTTGGATGATGCTCAGATTACACAGATTATGAATGAAGTGTCTGAACAGCTTGTAGATCTTATGGAAGAGCTTAAAGCAGAAAAGGATTCCTTTGATGAACTGGGAATAAACTATGAAGAAAAAGCCTTTTATGATGTGCTTGTTGCAGTTGAAGACAAGTATGACTTTGACTTCCCAGATGATAAGAATGTAGAGATTGCAAAACAGATATATCAGCTAGTTACAGAAAAAGGAAAGTATGCGGATTGGACTAATCGAGCTGATATTAGAGCAGAACTTCAATGTGATATTATAGAGCTTCTTGCAGATAATGGATTTCCGCCTAAACCAGAGGGGACCATCGAAAATTATGATGAAGTGTATAATGAAGTTTTAGAGCAAACGGAAAATTTCAAAAAATACTATGATGTTTAATCTTTATAGATAAAAACGCGGGGGTGTTTGATGCAAAATATTACGGACATAAAGCGAAGAATAAAAGAATTGGGGCCTGCAGAATTTCAAGAATTTTGCGATACCTTTTTATTCAAAAAAGGATATGGAAATGTTCATGGATACGGAATGAAGGCGGGGACTGCCAAGACAACAACGGGTAATCCAGATACATATTTCAGGAAAGAAAATGGTAAATATGTATTTGTTGCTTATACTATGCAGGAGCATAGCTTATACGCAAAACTTAAAGAAGATATTGATAAATGCTTGGATGAATCAAAAACAGGTGTTAAAACAAGTGATATTGAAGAAATAGTGTGTTGCCATATTTCTTCAAACCTTAGTGCTGGAAATGATAAAAAATTACATCAGCTATGTGAGTCAAAAGGAATTAAACTAACGATATATGGGATAGATGAGATAGCAAATCAGATTTTATCTAATTATCGTTCAATGGCAAAAGATTTTCTAGGACTGAGTATTGATACAAATCAGATTCTTATGATAGATGAATTTGTTACTCAATGTGATGCAAATGGAATGTCGGCACCTTTAAATACAACATTTCAATTTAGAAGCAGAGAAAAAGATGATATAGAGCAGCTTTTATTAAGGAATAGTGTTGTAATTGTCACAGGAAGAGCGGGTGTTGGAAAGACACGTTTAGTTTTAGAAGCAATTAAAGACTTTTCTCTTAATTATGGATATAAAGCTTTATGTGTGAAAAATAAAAATCTTGGAATATATGAAGATTTAGTTTCTGCAACGGAACATCCAGGAAAATACTTGTTTTTTATAGATGATGCAAATGAACTGGCTGATATAAAACAGATTCTATCGTATATTACAAAAGACTATTTGGGTTATGATGTTAAAGTGATTGCTACTGTTAGAGACTACGCTAAAGCAGGCGTTCTAACCGAGGTACAAGACTATATAGAGCCTAGTGTTGTTCTGATAGAACCATTTTCAGAAGAGGAAATCAGTTCTTTTTTGGAAGAAAACTTAGGCATAAAGAATCAAGATTATATAGAAAAAATCGTAGAAATAGCAGAAGGAAATCCGCGAATAGCATATATGGCAGGAAAGCTCGCAATAGAAGAAGAGTCCCTTTCAGCTATATATGATGTATCTCAACTTTATGATGCATATTATAAACGACATGTGGATGCAACAATAGGTAAGGATCAAGATTTATGCTTTGCTGCTGGAATTTTGGCTGTGATTAATGCTGTAATGTTAAATAATCTTACGGCATTGCAAGACACCTTAAATAATTATGGTATTACAGAAGAAAAGTTTAAGGAAAAAATTCAAGAATTATCTCAACTGGAGGTGGTTGAGATACATTTGAATCAAGTGGCAACTTTATCGGATCAATGTTTAGCAAATTATATGCTGTATTATGTTTTCTTTCAAAGAAAAATAATTTCTTTAGAGGAAATACTAGAAACAGGGTACAAGCATTTTAGAAACGGCGTAATAAGATCATTAAATACGATATTGAATCTTTTTGTAAATACAGAGACGAAGGAATATTGTAGGCAAGAGGTCTTAAAGGTATGGGACAAGTTTAAGAAAACGGACGATAGTTGTTATTATAAATTCGTGGAAGATTTTCACATTTTTCGACCTGAAGAAGGCTTTCTCCTTGCAAGTGATTGGATAAAGCAAATAGAACCTGAAGAAATACAATTGGAAAATGTCGACTATAATAAAAGTCATTTTGGTGTGAATGATAGCCCATTGAAGTTGTTACAGGGATATAAGAATTCAGAGTACATAGATTATGTGATAGAGATATTGCTTGATTATTGTGCGAGAAATGAAGCAACGTTAGTTACGGGATATAAGTGGCTTGAAGATAATTATGGAATAGAAGTTGATTCATATAAGTATAAGTATTTCACTCAAAAGAAGGTAGCAGACGTACTGACCAACTTCATTTTGCAAGGAAATACAATCGCGATAGCCGTTGGAGTGCAGTGGGCGAAATATGCGTTAGGATTTAATTTTAGACCGTCCGAAGTAGGTAGAGGTGGTATATTACGATTATACCATTTTGATTTAGAATATACAGAGGGGGTGGATGAGTATCGAGCAGCATGCTGGGACATGCTCATTATGGTAGCAAAAAATGATTTGTGGCGAGAGAGAATAATTGGTCTTATTGAAACGTATTCCAGAGAATTGTACGGAAAACCAAACAGGGTGATTGTTGAAAATGATAAACAGCATGTAGAAGAATTATTGGGATTATTAGCGTGCGATAGAGTTTGTTTCTTAAGAATGCTAGAGCGACTTTTGCTAAATGCGGAAAAAAATGATGTACATTATGACGACAAATGGAAGAAACAATTTTGCGGCTCGTTATGGAATTTTTATAAACTACTTGAAGATGAATTTGTGATGTCCAATCTTAGTTATGAAGAATATCAAGCATATAGAGAAAGTCGTTTGCAAAAGTATGGAAAAGAGTTATCGAAGGAAAAGGTTTCAGAAGTAATTACGGCAACGGAAGAAATTCTTTCAGATATACCGGATGGCCATGATGCATATTCTATTAATCGTGGGTTAGAGCTGATTGTAAAAGAGTTTGATACGGCGTTGATGCAAGAGTTTTTCGATAAACTTATAAACTGTGAAACAAGAATCTCGATACATCCTTGCGTAGTGCTAGATGTATTGAATAAGCAAACGAAATCAGATGACTTACTTGAGAGATTGAAAGAATCCACATTCTCTCGAAAAAATGAATGGCTTTTTGCTTTTTTTGAGACATTACCTTGTGAGAAAGTTAATAATTACTATTATGAGGAGTTTATAGAATTCTTGAAAAGTGATGAGGATAAAAGCGTTAAAGAATCATCCTATAGAAATCTAAGGGTTCTTGATAAGTTTTTAAAGATAAGACCGGATATATATCCTACAGCTTGCGAAATTATTTATAAAAAAAGAGAGTATAGTCCGTTCATTGCTGGAATATATCTTGAACTATTATTTCATAAACAAGTTTTTTCTCCAGAAGAACTATTAGTGTTATTTGAAGGTAACAAGGAATTATTACAGGACATATATTTTTATGCCTTGTCAATTGGACGACTAGAGGATTACACCGGAGAATTTTTACGAGAATTTATTCGGCTTGACGAATCTTGGTTAAAAAAATATGCGAACGTTTTTTGGCATACGAGAAGCAATGATGATTTTAATCGAAATGGTGTCCTGTGGGAGTCTGATAACTATATTAAGTATTATGATTATTTGTTCGAGAGTTTTCCTGATGACGAAATGTATGACTGGGAAATATGCAATAGATTTAAAAATGTATTAGTTCATTCTGCCGGCGATGATTTAGTTAAAGAACGTCAAAAAGAATGGCTTGTACATTTAATTAAAGAAAAGGCATATTCGGACAAGATTGACGTTATTTTTGACTTGCTTTGTGAATTGAACGATGATTTGAGACGTGTGGGTATTGAGACTTTTTTACAAACGAATGATGATTATGAAGTGTTTGATAGGATAAGATTATTACCGAATCACTGGAGTGGAACAGATAGCTTCGTTCCAGCGTATCAAAGACAAATAGACTTTTTAGAATCATTATATCCGCTTGTGCCAGGAGTGAAGTATTTGAAACATAAAACAAGAATTCAAAAAGACGTGGATATGCTCAAAAATATGATAAAACATGAAGAGGTTGAGGTGATGTATCGACATCTTTATATGTAATTGTAAAATGGCCTGGGCGATTAAGCCCAAGCCATTTTTTTATCTTCTGCGACCGCGTCTTACAATGTTGTGGTCAATCGGCTGACAGCCATGAGATTCTTCCAATGATTTCATTGTGGAAGGAATATTACTAAGCATCTTGTCCGCAGTGGCAAGTGCTGTTGTGAAGCTGTCTGCTACTTCTTCTTTTGTTAACTCAAATTCATTTGAAGTCAAAGCTCTTAGCATATCGACTTCTTTTTCAGGGCGGAAAGTGTTCCGCTTTGACTGAGCCAATGCAAGAATCATAGGAGAAGTTGACTTGATTAGCTCTGAAAGTTCATCTAGCAGTCTATATTCGTCCTGATATTCAAGAGTTATCTGCTTATCAATCCACGAATCCGTTCCCTGAGATGGAAGGTACTGAGTTCTAAGTGTGTGATCGATTGCGGCAATTCTAGTGCGGATATCTTCAATATGCTCTGCCACCCTATCTGCTTCTGATTCAAGAGTATTGCTCTTTAGTCCACTTCCGAAACCGAAAGACCTAAGCTGTTCAAGGCAGTGACTAAAGGTTTCGCGGAGCTTTTTACCCCAGTCAACGATTCCTCTAGTTCGTTTCGCTGTTTCATCAACTCTTCGGCCAAGTCTCTCAACTGGCCATTCTCTGAAAGTGCCATTGCTAGACTTTCCTCCAACTGTGCTATTCTTTTCTGCTGATGTTCTATGGTCTGCATCTGGGTTAGCGTATTCTTCTGTAGCTTTTCGTACTGGTTCTTCCAATACTTTGCGTTCTCTGATTCCTTTGTCTGTGATAGCAGTCCGCTCTGCCTGAACTGTTCTGTTTCTGTTAAAAGCATCTTCTAAAACCTCCTTTGATAATTCGATACTATATGTTTCTGCTAAGTTCTTATCTCTAAAAGATTTGCCGGTTTCGATGTGAGTAAAGGTGACATACTTTCTGTTATCTTCCCATTTCACTTCATAACCGTGCTCTTCCATCTGAGCGATAAATTCTTCTTTGCTCGTTGCGGTAGTCATACAAGCAAGGATTGCGCTGATGCAATCTGTCTTCAAGCTCTTCTTTCCATCTGTAGTCATAAGACGATAATCTCTCTTGTCGTAGGAACGGATAGTTCCTTCCTCAATATCAGATCCATCAAAGTGTTTTCCTTTGACACAGACAGATAAGCCATGAGCTTCACAGATTTCATCATTAATCTTTTTCATCTGTTTAAAGTCTGCTTTGGACAGATGAACTTTACTTCCATCGATGCTGTTTACAGAATTTACTACTACATGGCAGTGACAATGATCGGAGTCGATGTGGCTCGCAAGAGCGCAGGTAAATCCGGGAAAGCATCGTTCTGCCCATTCTTTACCAACAAGCAAAGTCTCTTCTGGAGTTATCTTTTCATCTGGATGAAAGGATATAACGAAGTGCTTATACTGTCTTCCACCAGTCTTATTCCAAAACTTCTTTGTTTCTTTGAACTGCTGATACACAAGATCGGCAGTAACCTTTTCTTCAAAATAATCTCCGGTTACAAGCTTAAGCTCTTCAGTGACTTTTTTATCTTTGTAGATATAGTCAAGGGTGTTACTTAATGCTGCTGAAGATTTAGCTCTCGTATTAATAGCTTTAACGACTGACATAGTGGTAATACCTCCTTTCCGGTTTCATGTATATCGTTTGCAAGTTCCTTAAGTTCATTTTCATTTGCTGGCTGATTATATGTATTTGCAATCTTAGCCATCTGGTTACAATTGATGCCAATACCTTTGAACT
>Ga0256404_1008595_pt1 | contig 15230 bp, 18 predicted proteins | sample RumenRJG_01DNA_FD_185990 | JGI IMG/M metagenome (GOLD analysis project Ga0256404, IMG submission 185990) | Bovine rumen microbial communities from Lethbridge, Alberta, Canada - RJG_01 | ecosystem: Host-associated > Mammals > Digestive system > Stomach > Rumen | place: Canada: Alberta | collected...
TAGGTGTATGTGGTGAAACAGGAGGAGATCCTAAATCAATTGAATTCTACAACAATGTAGGACTTGATTATGTATCATGCTCACCATTTAGAGTACCTGTTGCACGTCTTGCTGCTGCTCAAGCCGCTATCAAGTCTCGTGGTCAAAAGTAATCCCTTATAAATAAAGGGTTTGCAGAGATTTGCCTTATAGCAAAAATAGAAAAAAATTAAAATAAAAAGACTGATGAAGCGAATTTGGTCGCACATTGGTCTTTTTTTGTGGCATATGAAATAATCACTATGAGGTGGTTAAAAATGTTATCATTACGTTCAAAACCTGAACTAAAAGATTTATCTCAAGGTTCAAGAATTGCATATGTAAGATATTATAGAGGAATGACTCAACATCAAGTTGCTGATATGTTAGGAGTGCAACATGATAATAAAAGAAGAATCATGACAAGGTATGAAAAAGGAGATAGAAATCCCAAAGAAGAAAGAACTAGAGAAATAGCAAAGATATTAAATGTAAGCTATAATTCTATAAAGCAATATGATTTTAAAGATATAAATGATATATTTTATATTTTAATGTGGATGGAAGAACTATATCCAAACTTTGGATTTAGAATGGATCTTCCAAATAATAATAAATTTAATAATGCATTATTAGAATGGAATAACATGAAAGTAATGCGAAATAATAAATCAATTTCATATGAACAGTATTTAGATTGGAAACTGTCTTATGAGTTTGATGATTGCAGGTAGAAATACCTGCTTTTTTTATGCAAGAAAGGAATGATAATTATGCCAATAATGAAGAAAAAAGTTTATGAAAACTTTACTGTAGTAGATAACTATTATATTGATGATATTGAATGTAAGCCAGAATGTATGGGCTACTTAACTTATATGTTAAGAAAACCAGAGAATTGGAATTTTACATTTAAAAGTATTATGAAGGACTTAGGAGTAGGTGAAAGAAACGTTAGAACTAACATACAAAGATTAGAAGCTCTAAAATACATCAAAAGAGAACGTTCTAGAGATGAAAATGGTAACTTTATATGGATTTACTATATTTATAATAAACCTTATGATTTGGACCTTAATAAAGAGAATTTACCATATGTACGCTTTGGACATGTGGATGGTGAACATATCCAAACCGACCAGATAATAATAAATACTAATAATAATAAAGATAAAAAAGATAAAACAGCAGAAGCTGAAATAATTCCTGATGAAATTAATCATAATAAATTAACTCAAGAGTTAATAAATTTAAAATATATTGATGAGAAGGACCAAATGAGTCCTTTTTATTTTGACAATCTATTTAATGAGTATTTATTAGCAGGTAGAAAATATGTTGAGCTATTTAGTGGAATTCATTATATAGTCCCAAGAGTAATATCTAACGGATTTAAAGATGAGAACGGAAACGATATAAAAAATAGATTTGCATATTTTAAAAGTGCTTTAGAATCAAATTTTTCCAAACTAGAAAATTTAGGAAAAGATTTATATCCTGATGATGACAGTTTATGGAAGGATTTTGAAATATAGAGGGGAGGTGAATGGATGAATAAATGTGAAGTAATTGCAATTGCGAATCAAAAAGGTGGAGTTGGTAAGACAACAACGACATTTAACTTAGGTGTTGCTTTAGCTAGTAGTGGAAGAAGAGTTTTATTAGTAGATGCAGATCCTCAAGGAGATTTAACAACTTATATGGGCTGGCATAATGCAGATAATTTACCAATAACTCTTTCAACTCTTATGGCTAGAAGTATAAATGATTTAGATATTAATTCAAATGAAGCTATATTACACCATAACGAAAACGTTGATTTAATACCAACCAATCTAGAACTTGCTTCAATGGAAATAAGTTTAGTTAATGCTATGAGCAGAGAATATACTATGAGGAATTGTATTGAAGAATTAAAACCTAGATATGATTTTATTTTGATTGATTGTATGCCTAGTTTAGGAATGATAACAATAAATGCTTTAGCTAGTGCTGATAAAGTAATTATTCCAGTTCAATCTGAGTTTTTAGCTGCTAAGGGAATGAATCATTTAATGAATACTATCCTGAAAGTTAAAAAGAATATTAATCCTAGTCTAGATGTCGCAGGTATAGTTTTAACAATTGTAGATGGTAGAAGGAATTTATCTAAAGAAATAAGTGAAGAATTAAAAGAATCATATGGAAAAGTATTTAAGTTATATGAAACTCAAATTCCAAGAGCAGTTAAAGCAGCAGAGTCATCTAGAATGGGAGAAAGTATTCTTTCATATGACAAAAACAGTAATGTAGCTAAAAGCTATATAGAATTAGCAAAGGAGGTTTTAAGTGATGAGCGAATCAATAACAAAACAAAAGATTCCAATGAGCTTCAATCTAGATGATTTTTATACCACTCAAGAACAAAGAGATGATGAAAAAAAAGAAAAGATAGATGAAGTTAGTGTTTCATTAATTGATAATTTTAAGAATCATCCATTTAAAGTATTAGATAATGATGAGATGAAAACTCTTGAAAATAGTATTCAAAATAATGGATTGATGGAAGCTGTAATAATCAGACCTAAAAAAGATGGAAGATTTGAAATGATATCTGGTCATAGAAGATTAATGGCTTGTAAAAATTTAGGATTAGAAACTATTCCTTGTAGGATTAGAGATTTAACTGATGATGAAGCAACTATTTATATGGTAGATAGTAATCTGCATAGAGAAAAACTATTACCATCAGAAAAAGCATTTGCTTATAAAATGAAGTATGAAGCATTAAGGCATCAAGGGACTTCGTTACCACAGGACTCAACTTTGCGACCAGTGGTCACGAAGTTTAGATCTGATGATATTTTAGGAGAAGAACACGGTGAAAGTGGAAGACAAGTTCAACGTTATATAAGATTAACTAATTTAATTCCTAAATTACTGCAGATGGTAGATAATGCAGAATTAAAAGAAATACCAGCGATTGCATTAAGACCTGCAGTAGAATTATCATTTTTAAAAAAGGAAGAACAAAAAATGTTAGCTGAATATATTGAATATAATTTTGTAACTCCTAGTCTAGAACAAGCAATTAAATTAAAAGAATTGAGTAGAGGTGGAATATTAAGAGAAGAGAATATAGAAAAATTACTTGATGTTCCAAAAGCTAATCAAATACAAAAATTTAAAATTAGTGAAGATAGACTCTTCAATGTAGTTCCTAAAAACATTGAAAGAGATAAATTAGAAGATTTTGTTATTAAAGCTTGTGAATTTTATTCTAAGCATTTAAGAAACAAAGAACGTGAAAGATAGGTGATTTAGATGACATAAGAGTTAAACGCATCTCATTTATACATTTGCGTTTTTTGAAATGATTCATATAATGCTAGGTAGAAAGGGATGATATCGTGAAAAAGAAAATTTTTATTGCTATACTAGCAGTAATAGTAGTTGCATTTTTATCAGGATGTATTATTTTTAGAGATGAAATTGGAAAAGTGAGACATCACATTTATCCAATTAATAAAAAGTATGAAGAAAAAAATACTGATAATGATATAGAAAAAGCAACTAAAATAAAGGAAGAAGAAACTTCTACACAAACTGTGCAGAAGTCAGAAGAACAAAATACAGAAACAAAAAAGAAAGAAGAACAAATAGAAAACAATTCAAATAAAAAAGAACCAACTAAAACCAATTCAAATAAAACAACTGAAACTTCTAAAAGTACACCTAAGAATAATACTCCATCAAATTCAAATAATAATGGAGCAGGAAATACTAATAATAGTGTTAAGCAAGAAGAAAAACCAGTTGTAGTTCAAAAACAACCATGGGAAGAATTAGGATTAACTGAAGATCAATATAAGAATCAACCAATGTATTCTTGGGAAGAAGTTGATTTTAAAACAAAAGATGAATGCATGAATTATGGAAATGAACATGCAGAATATGGATTTGAATGTTCTGAAGTAACTAGTTGGACAAGAAGTCTCGGATGGGACTATAAAACATTTTAAAAAATAGATAGGATGCGTTAGGCATCTTTTTTTATTGGAGGGATAATAATGAAAAGAAAAATAACAGGACTATTGTTACTATTAATTACAATAGTCGGTGTAGTTTTTGGCATAACAAAAGTTAATGCTGAAACTTATCAAGGAACAATAAAAGAGGGAGCTTGGATCCCTGGATATTGGATAAGTAAAAAGAATGGAAGTACAATAAGCTATCATCAAGCTAGATGGCTTAATAATTCAGAAGGAGAAGCAATTTATTGTATTCAACCATATGTAGGAATTGTAGATGGAACAACATATACAATTACAAATGAAGATATGCAAATACTTGCAGGATTATCACAAGACCAATGGCAAATGGTAACAAGATTAGCATATTATGGTTATGGTTATAACGAGAATGGATATAATCATAGCGATGCAAAATGGTACGTTGCTACTCAAATGTTAATTTGGAGAACAGTTGATCCAGCAAGAGCAAATGATATGTATTTTACTAATGGATTAAATGGAACAAGAAATGATAGTGTTTTAGTTAGTGAAATGAATGAAGTAAAAGCACTTGCAGAAAGTCATGCAGCTAGACCAAATTTAAATGTACCTAGTGAAGCAATTATTGGAAATGAATTTAATGTTTCAGATAGTAATGGAGTATTAAATAAATTTAGAGTAACTAATGTAACTGGAGGAACTGCTAGTATTAATAACAATACTTTATATGTTAATCCAACTGAAGTAGGAGATATGAAAATAACATTATCTCGTGAAGCTAATATGGCTCATAAAACAATTTATTTATACTTTGCTACTTCATCTCAAAACTTAATGAGAAGAGGAGACTTAGATCCAATTAACATTAATCTAAATGTTAAAGTTTTAGGTGGTAAAGTAACAATCAATAAAGAAGATAAAGTTACAAAAGAACCACAAGGTGAAGCTACTTTAAAAGGTGCTACTTATGGAATTTATGGTGAAACTGGAACATTAATAGAAAAAATCACTACTGGTGATGATGGAAAAGTTACATCAGGATATCTTCCAAAATTAGGTAAGTTCTACTTACAAGAAATATCTCCAAGTGAGGGATATAAATTAGATAATACAAAATATGATTTTGAAATTACTAAAGACAGTTTAGAACCATCTGTAACTGTAAAAGAAGAAGTAATTGAGAATCATTTTAATTATGTAAAAGTATATGCTAGTGATGAAACAGGAGTTATGACTCCAGAAGAAAATGTAGATTTCGCAGTATATAACAAGAATAATGAATTAGTTATGAATTTAACTACTGATAAAGATGGAATTATTGAATTCAAATTGCCTTATGGAACATATACATTAAGACAAATGACTTCTCCAAAAACACATAAGAAAATGGATGATTTAACTTTAACAGTTACAACAGCTGATGTAAAAATAAATAAAGTTATTTCAAATGGAGAATATAAAGCAAAACTTAGAGTAGTTAAAATTGATAAAGAAACTAAAGAAGTAATTAAAAGAGCTGGAATCAAATTCAAAATATTAGATACAAAAACTAATGAATATGTATGCCAAACAACATCATATCCAAAAGCTACTATTTGTGAATTTGAAACAGACAAAAACGGAGAATTTATAACTCCATTTGTACTTAATAGTGGAACTTATAAATTAGAAGAAGTAGATCAAAAAATAGATGGTTATTTATGGAATAAAGAATCTCACGAATTTACAATTGATGAAGATGCTAATTTAAGAACTGATTCTGAATACGGAGTAATATTTGATACTGATTTTGAAAATCAAAGAGTTAAAGGTGAAATAAAGATTGAAAAAGTTGGTAACAATGTTCAAGTTGCAGAAGAAGGATTAATATTATTCCAAGAACCATTAGAAGGTATTAAGTTCTGTGTATTTACTAAAGATGGTAAAGAAGTTAAATGCGGAACTACTGATAAAGATGGTCTATTAACATTTAAAGATTTAGAATTAGGAGAATACTATGTTCAAGAAATTGAAACATTAGAAAACTATGTTTTAGATCAAACAAAACATGAAATAACTCTTAAATATAAAGATCAATATACTCCAGTTATTACTTATGAAACTATATTAGAAAACCATGTTCCAACAGGTAAACTAGAGTTTACTAAAACTGATTTTTCAGAATCAAAAACATTACCAAATACTACAATTGAGATTTATTCAGAGAATGATATCTTAATTTATAGTGGTAAAACTGATGAAAATGGAAAAATAGTAATAGATAAATTACCTGTAGGTAAATTCTATATTCTAGAAAAAGAAGCTCCAGAAGGATATAAATTAAATGAAGAAAAAATGTGGTTTGAAATTAAGGAAGATGGAGAAGTTATTAAAGCTACAATGAAAGATGAACAAATAATTGAAGTACCAGATACTGAAAAGAATAAAGATTATAAAGAATTAATAGGTGGTATCGCATTAATGTTAATCGGAACAGGAGTAGTTATTTATGGAATCAAAAGAAATAAAAAAAATAAATAAGAAGCATAAAAAAAGAAAGAGCTGGTTAATTGTAATCGGCTCTTTAATTATTCTTCTTGGAATATTTGATGTTAGTTTGATGTTTATTAAACCAGCAGTAAAACAAGAACAAGAGGAAAATGCACTAAAAGATTTTTACATTAAAGAAGAACAAAAAATTGATAAAAATGATAAAACCACTTCTGAAGAAGTGAAAGAAGAATCAAAAACTAAAGTAAAATATGATTATATTGCAGTATTAAAAATACCTAAAATTAATTTAGAAAAAGGATTAGTTGCTAAAGATAGTAAATACAATAACATTAATTATGGAGTAGAGATTTTAAAAGAATCAGATAGTCCAGATGTTATAAATGGTAATGTTATTTTAGCCGCTCATTCAGGTACTGCTAATATTTCCTACTTTAGAAATTTAGATAAAATAAATGTTGGTGATGAAGCTATTATCTATTATCAAGGTAAAACATACAATTATAAATTCGTTAAGATTTATGATATAGAAAAGACTGGTAAAGCTAATATTAAAAGAGATAATAATACTTCTACATTAACATTAGTTACTTGCAGACATAATACAAATAAGCAAATTATCTTAATTGCAGAATTGTTAAAATAATAATTTGTGGTATATAATCCCTTATTAGAAGGAGGGGATTATAGTTGAAAGAACAAGAATGTTCAAATGAATATGTAGATACAACTAATAGAAAAAGATTATATTTTTATGCTGAATTATCTAAAATGTTAGTAATGTTCGATAGTTCTGATGAAGAAGTAAATGATTTAATATATAAATTATATACACTTAGTAATAGTTTAAGCGATATAGAACCTAGAAGAAAAAATATTGAATACGAACATGAAACAAAAGAAGATAAACAAGTAGATGAGAACACATTCATTAGAGAAAATGATTCTCATGATTTAAGAATATATACTATTATTGCTACTATTCAAGAAGAATCTACATGGGCTATTAGAGATGCTTTATATGATATAACAGATAAGATTTATCATAAGTTAGATAAGATAATTCATCCTGATTATAGACCAGGGTTAGATTATGAAAGAGTTCGATACTATACAGAGGTTGAATATATAAGTAAAGAAGAACAGAAAAGAATAAAAGCAGAACATAATTTAGATTTCAAAGAAGAAGATTGGAGAGCTTAAAAGCTCTTTTTTTATTGGGAGGAAAAGAATGGAAAGGGAAACAATTATTAGAGAAAGATTCAAAGTCTTTAAAGCACTCATGGGTTATGGATATAACACAGATACTAAAGTTATCAAAATGGATACAGATGAGCTTGTAATGAAGACTGGTTTGAATAGAAGTGAAATTGCTATTGCAATAGGTATTAAAAATGCTTTAAAGAGTAGCAAATTAGTCACTTATTTAAATGGATTGGAGGGGATTGAAGAAACTAAAAAATAATAAATGAATCTAAATAAATTGGTAAACAAATAAGAGTAAAAAGGGAGAGTGATTTAAATGTTAAACCAAGTAGTTTTAGTAGGTAGATTAACAAGCGATTTAGAAGCAAAAGAATTAGAAGATGGAAAGAAAGTTACTAATATGACTTTAGCTATTCCAAGAAGTTTTAAAAATGCCGATGGAGAATATGAAACAGATTTTGTTGAATGTACTCTATGGAACAATATAGCAGAAAACACTGCTGAATACTGTAAAAAAGGAGACATTGTTGGAGTAAAAGGAAGATTACAAACTTCTAATTATGAAAAAGAAGATGGCTCAAAAGTATTTAAGTTAGATGTAGTTGCTGAAAAGGTAACATTCTTAAGTTCTAGATCAAAAGATACACCAGAAAGAGACTAATTTGTCTCTTTCTAATATTATTTTTATAAAAAATAAAAAGAGAGGAACGATAAGTATGAAAGATTATTATGTTAAAGAGGTTTATGGAGTAGAAAGAATACATCATGTAATGGCTACTTCTAAAGAGGAAGCAATATCTATGGTAAGTGAATATATTAGTGATGAACTTGAAGATCATATTATAGAGGAAACTGAAACTGTAGAACCATTAATTGCAATAACATTCGAAGAAGAAAAAGAAGAGATAACTACTGAAAAGTAGTTTTTCTCTTTTACTAGCAAGTACTGAATTTGTATTACATCCACAAATTCTAATCAATGGGGAAATCCCCAATCCCCTTTATTTTAATAGGAGGTAAATTATGGCTGAGATATGTGTAATTAAATCATTTAGATTAACTCCAGAACTTGCATACAAACTTGAAGAATTGCATGAGTTATCTGGATTAAGTCAGTCTGAAATTGTCAGACTATCTTTAACTGGAATGAAAACGATTAAAGAAAAGCCTTCAAAGGAATTATTAAGTTCATTATTAAAACTAAATAATATTGGAAATAATATAAATCAAATTGCACGACATGCAAATACTTTTGATGAGATTGATTACAATACACTAAAAGTATGTGTAGCTAATTTAAATAGTATGGTAAATGAGATTAGAAGACATTATTTATAGATGGCTTATTGCAAAATAAAAAGTGTTAAGAACAATCTTAAAAGAGTAATTGATTATGTTGCAAATAGTGAAAAAACAGATGAAGATATCTATTTAGAATTACATAAGGAACTAAATTATGTAGCAAAAGATTCTAGAACAGAAAATAAATTATATGTTGATGGAATAAACTGTGATCCAACAAGAGCTAGAGAAGAATTTATTAATATAAAAGAAAGGTACAATAAGACAAAAGGAATAATTGCCTTTCATGCAATTGTATCTTATAAACCAGGAGAAACTACTCCAGATGAAGCTCATAGTGTTGGATTAGAAATTGCAAATCAAATGTGGGGAGATAGATTCCAAGTAGTAGTTGCTACACATTTAGATAGAGAGCATCTTCATAATCATTTTATAATTAACTCTGTTTCGATGGTAGATGGGAAAAGATATTATGATACTAGAACCAGTTATGCCGAATTTCGAAGACTTTGTAATCAAATTTGCAAAGAACATAATTTGAGTTATATGGAAGAAAAGAAAACTAAATCAGGAATTAATTATTTAAATTATCAAAAGAAGTCAGATCAAAGTAATTATTCTAAACAAACAAAATCAGATGTCGATATGGCAATAGCTTTAGCAACTTCATACCCCGAATTCATAACTATATTAGAGAATATGAATTATGAAGTTACTGAAAGAGCAAATAAATTAAGTGTTAGAGATTTAGAATATAATCGAAATATTAGAATTGAAAGAAGATTCGGAGAAGACTATACAATTGATAATATAAAGAAACAAATTCTTGGATTATATCTTCCAGAAAAGAAAACTTATTATAAGAATTTTTTTCAAAGAGATAGTGTTATAGATAATTTATTTAAAATGAATTGTAAAGGGTTGGCTATGCGATATATAAAATATCTTAAATTATTAAATAACTATCCAACATATATTAAGACAAACAGAGTTTCTTATTCTATGAGATTAGATGTAATGAAGATGGAAAGAATAAGTGAACAAACAGTATTATTAGCAAATAATAATATTACAACAAAAGAAGACCTTATTAATTTATATAAAGCAATTAAAGAAAAACTACATTATAACCCTGATAATAATGAGTTAAAGAATGAAATATTATTAATAAATGAAATAAGGCGAAGAGAAGAACTATTAGAAGATAATAGTAAAGAGAATAAAAAGGAAGTGGTGATACATGAACCAGTCAAGTGATGCTGCTGAACAAATTGTAAGAATGTCATTACAAGGTTTTGAAGTAGGAGCAAGAATCACAGGTAGCGGTGCGAAAGAAGTTGCAGCTTTACTTTTAGCCGTTATGAAAGATAAGAAAAAAACTGCAGGTAAAACTAACTTAGTTAATATGCTTAAATCTGGTAAGGAATTAAAAGTATTTTCTGTAAGACAAGAAGACTTTAAAAAGTTTACTGAAGAAGCTAAGAGGTATGGAGTTCTATATACTGCTTTAATAAATAAAAAAGCAAAAGATGGAGTAACAGATATTTTAGTAAAGGCAGAAGATGCTTCAAAGATTAATAGAATTGTACAAAGATTCAACTTAGCTAGATTTGATGAAGTTGCTATTCGTGGAGAAATTCAAAAAACTAAGGAAATGAAATCCAAAGGAGTTAAACAAAAACCAATTGAAGACAAGATTAAGGAAGAACTTCATAAGAATCCAATCAAGAAAGAGGAACAGTCAGTAAACCCCCATTTGGCAAAGACCGAAAAAAGCCCTCAGTCAAAGCCTTTCTTGAAAGAGCAAAAGAATTCAGACAAGGGTAGTAAGATTAAAGAAAGACCTTCTGTTAGAGAAAAGTTGGAAAAGTATAAAGCAGAAGTTAAACTAAGAGATCAATCTGAGGTTAAGTCTGAAATTAAAAATAAAACTCCAAAGGATAAAACTAGATGAAAAAAGACATATTAAAAGTTATTGAAGTAGATAAAGTTGAATATGGAATTATCATTAATGCATTAAATGAATTTAGAAACAAGCTTTTACGAGAAGGAGAAGATACTGAATTAGTAGATGAATTTATTATTAAAGTATTGGATGCTCCAGAAAATAAAAGATATGTAGATCGAGAAGGTAGGCTTGGAGCTAGATGAAGGAAAGTAAAGACCAAAAGATTCTTTTTATAATTGGTCTTATTCCTGTAATATGGATTGCATTATTAATAGCTCCTTCAATTAGTGGAGGACTACCAACAATAATTAAGGATTTTCCTAAGACTATGGAGAATCCTTTTTCTATTGTTTTTTGTTCTGACTCAATTAAAACTATTTTAATATTCATTGTTGCCTACATATTAGGAATTGGTATTTATTTATCAACTAAAAGGAATTATAGAAAGAGAGAAGAACATGGTAGTGCAAAATGGGGAGAAGCTAAAGATATAAATAAAAAATATGAGCAAGTTCCTTACTCAACAAATAAGATACTTACTCAAAATGTATGTATTGGATATGATGGAAGAAAACATAGAAGAAATCTAAACACTTTAATAATTGGTGGATCTGGAGCTGGTAAAACTAGATTCTATGCTAAGCCAAATGTTATGCAAGCAAACACTTCATTAATCATATTAGATCCAAAAGGTGAGATAGCAAGAGATGAAGGAAATTTACTTGAAGAAAAAGGATATACAGTTAAAGTGTTAGATTTAATTAATATGGAAAGAAGTCATTGTTATAATCCATTTGTTTATCTTCAAACAGATAATGATGTGCAGAGATTAGTAACTAACTTATTTAAAGCAACAACACCAAAAGGAAGTCAGTCGAATGATCCTTTCTGGGATACTGCTGCTAGTATGCTTTTATTAGCATTAGTATTTTATTTATGGTATGAAGCCCCAGAAGAAGAACAAAACTTTCCTATGGTAATGGAAATGCTAAGAGCAGGAGAAGTAAGAGAAGATGATGATAGTTATGTTAGTCCACTAGATTTGTTATTCAATCAATTAGAAGTTGAAGATAAGAATCATATAGCAGTTAAATACTATAGAGATTATAGAAGTGGATCTGCAAAGACTTTAAAATCAATTCAAGTGACTCTAGCCTCAAGACTTGAAAAGTTTAATTTATCAAGTTTATCAGCATTAACGCAAACAGATGAATTAGAGTTAGAAACAATTGGAGAAAAAAAGACTGCATTATTTGCAATCATTCCAGATAACGATACATCATTTAATTTTTTAGTAAGTATGTTATACACTCAATTGTTTCAACAATTATTCTACTGTGCAGATCATAAACATGGCGGAAGACTTCCAGTTCATGTTCATTTTTTAATGGATGAATTTGCTAACGTAAGTTTGCCAGATGATTTTGATAAGATTTTATCTGTTATGAGATCTAGAGAAGTATCTGTATCAATTATCTTGCAGAATCTAGCACAATTAAAAGCATTATTCGAGAAGCAATGGGAATCAATAGTAGGAAATTGTGATGAGTTTTTATATCTAGGAGGTAATGAGCAATCAACTCATAAATATGTATCTGAATTATTAGGAAAAGAAACTATTGATTTAAATACATATGGAAAAAGTACAGGACATAGTGGAAACTACTCAACTAACTATCAATTAAATGGTAGAGAGCTTCTTACACCAGACGAGGTGCGACTTTTAGATAACAAGTATGCAATTCTATTCATTAGAGGAGAAAGACCTGTAATGGACTTTAAATATGATGTTTTAAAGCATCCAAATGTAGAATTATCTGGAGATGGAAAAGCGAAACCTTATATTCATGGTGAAGTTACAGAATCAATTGCAACTATTGATGTTGATTTAAGTAATGTAGTTATTAATCAAGCAAAAGAATTAACTAAGAAAGAAGAAAAACTATTAGATGGTTATGACATTATATCATCTGAAGAAATTGATAAATATTTTAAGAATAAAGAAGGGATAAAAAATGAAGAAAGTAATTAATAATTTTCAAAAATTTAAAAATGGATTAGGAAAAAAGGGATATAAGAGATTTAAAATATTTGCTTATGTTCTTATGTTATTGGCTATAGGTGGAACTTCAACTGTTGTATTAGCAGCAGATGATCCTCTATCAGTAGTTAATAATTTATCTAATTTTATATTTGGATTAATTAGAGCAGTAGGAATGATTATTCTAGGATTCTCTATAGTTCAAATTGGATTATCAATCAAGAGTCATGATCCAAGCCAAAGAGCAAATGGATTCTTAACTCTAGCAGGTGGAATTGTTATTACATTCGCAAAAGAAATACTTAATATGATTACAGGAGGATAGAAATATCTTCCTTTTAATAAGGAGGTTTAATAATGAGTGATAACTGGATAGTACAAAATATTCAAAATGCATTAGATACATGGAATTCTAAATTAGCAGATATATGGAATCTTGTTACTCAAACTCCTGAAACATTTAAAGGTGGAGCAATCTGGAATGTAATTAAAACAATTCATGGTGGAATGCAAGCAATAGGACTAGCTTTGTTAGTTCTATTTTTTGTTGTTGGAGTAATGAAAACATGTGGTTCTTTATCAGAAGTAAAGAAACCAGAGCATGCACTAAGATTATTTATAAGATTTGCTATTGCAAAGATTGTAGTAACTTATGGAATGGATTTAATGTTAGCAATATTTAGAATATCTCAAGGAATGGTATCAAAGATTATGTCATTATCCAATATTAGTGGATCAACGAACTCAGTATTACCTTCATCTATAATATCTGCTATAGAGGATTGTGGTTTCTTTGAATCAATACCATTATGGGCTGTTACATTAATTGGAGGACTGGTGGTAACTGTTTTATCGTTCATAATGATAATGACAGTATATGGTCGATTCTTTAAATTATATCTTTATACAGCACTGGCTCCAGTACCACTTTCTACATTTGCTGGAGAACCTACTCAATCAATTGGAAAGAGTTTCCTAAAAAGTTATGCTGCTGTCTGCTTGGAAGGAGTGATAATTGTACTCTCATGCATAATATTCTCATTGTTTGCTAGCTCACCACCAGTAGTAGATGCGAGTGCCGCAGCAGTAACTCAAGTTTGGACTTATATAGGAGAATTAGTATTCAATATGTTAGTTTTAGTAGGAACTATTAAAATGTCGGATAGAGTAGTAAGAGAAATGATGGGATTATAATATCTCGGAATATAGTAATATTACGATTATTTAGCAATATCAAAATATAGCAAAGTTTAATTAATGAAAAAATTTTATTGGATAATATCAAAAAAGGTAAAATTTATGATACAATATTATATGACAAGTTAGATATTTCGTATTAATAGATCGAGATATAGATAAGAGAGGTTTATATGATAGATTTAGAATTAGAAGAAGATGAAGGTATAATAGTACAAGCAAAAGATGTATTTAGATATGGTACGAATGATGAAGAAGTAGAAATACAAGAAATGTACTTAACTAATAAAAACTTAATTTGTGTGTATGATAATTCGAGTGGAATATTTTCTAGTGAAAATTTACAAGCCGAAAAAATACCATTAGATGAAATTAAAATTGTAAACGATAAAATTCAAGTTTCAAAAGTTGATAATGATGATTATGGTTTATGTTTACAAATATTATTTAAAAAACAATCAAGAAAATTATTTGAATTTAGTAAAAGCAAAGATATTGATATATGGAAAAATGCTATAATTTCTACTATATCTGGAGAACCTTTTGAACAATCTACAACGAATGAAAATGATGTTATGTCTAAATTTAAAAATGTAATAAACTCTACTAAAAAGTTTACGGATAAAGTGCAAGATACAATAAAAAAATCATCAGATATAATAGTTGGAGCAAGTTCTGAAGTAAAACAAGAGAACAAAAAACAACAATCACAGGAGCACCTAAAACAAGAAACCAAAATTGAGAAAGTTGATGAGAAAATAGATATGGAAGATGTAGTAGTTAAAGAAGCAGAAAAAAAAGAAGAAAAAACTAGTGAAAATGAAAAAAATATTTTTTGTCAATATTGTGGAGAACCTATTCCTGCAAATTCAAAATTTTGTAATAGTTGTGGTAAACCACTAAAAGATAATAATAATAATGAAGAAAAAGAACCATCTGATGATATACAACCATCAAAGAGAAAAGAAGAATATGTGGGAACAGTAATGAAATGTCCTAATTGTGGAGAGATTTTAAAATCTTTTATTGCTAATTG
>Ga0256404_1008596_pt1 | contig 15229 bp, 10 predicted proteins | sample RumenRJG_01DNA_FD_185990 | JGI IMG/M metagenome (GOLD analysis project Ga0256404, IMG submission 185990) | Bovine rumen microbial communities from Lethbridge, Alberta, Canada - RJG_01 | ecosystem: Host-associated > Mammals > Digestive system > Stomach > Rumen | place: Canada: Alberta | collected...
TTCCCCAATGTAGTATTTTGAAATGAGAGCAAAGAACATTCTATCTATATTGTTTATAGCAATATCTCTTAATTCTTGCAGCAGCGACGAACCTCAATGAAAGTGGATGGGGACGGTTCTCTGCAAGCAGAGTGTGGCTTCGCAATCCGCTGATCCACTTTGAGCTACACAAACTAATGCCAACAGTAATAAGGCAGAAGAAAAACAAAGTCTTACAATTTTTTGCAAGAATTTCCTCCACGTCGTCCACAATATAATGCAGTAGCTCAGAAATACAGCTAATACAGACACTGTATACAGCTAGTACAGACGCGGCTACAGCTAATACAGTTCCGTATACAGCTAGTACAGACGTGGCTACAACTGTCTTGCTCCTTAGAATTTTTAAGTACGAAAAAACTGTTAATTGTTTTGCGTTTTGCAAAAAAAATCATACCTTTACAGCCTGTTAATTGATAACTGAATAACGATATAATATAAATAAGACTATGAACAAGAATGAGAAATTCGTTGTTACCATCAACCGTGAAGTAGGAACTGGTGGGCGTACTGTTGGCCGCAAGCTGGCCGAGAAGTTGGGTGTGAAGTACTATGACAAGGCCATTATTAACGGTCTGACACAGAAATTCGGACTCTCCAAAGAACGCATCGAGGAAATCAAGGCGCAGAAGAAATCGTGGTGGAATGATATCAACAACTATTATAATACGCTGGTCAACAGTGCAACTAAGCCCATGGAGGCTGAGGTGAAGCTGGACAATGCCACTCTCTTTGAGACCGAGAAGCACATCTTGGAGGAAGCGGCCTCACAGACTTCGTGTGTGGTGGCAGGTCGTACGGGCTTTATGGTGTTCCGTGAGTGGCCCAATCACCTGAATATCTTCATCCAGGCTTCGTTGGAGCATCGTGTACAGCGTGTCATGCGTCGCCAGAATGTCAGCGAGAGTGAGGCCCGTGAGATTATTGCCAAGATGGACACCAGTCGCGAGACCTATATCAAGAAGTATGAGGACACGTCGCGCTACGATACGCGCAACTATCAGTTGGTCATCTCGATGGACGATCTGAGTGAGGACGATGCTGTAGAGGTCATCCTAGACTATATCAATCGCATGAGTAAATAAGCAATCCAGACTGAGATTACAGAAAAGAATAAGTGCCCAACGCCTCGCGCTGAGCACTTATTTTATGTGTTGTGGATTGATGGCTTAGAAGAACCAGGCGAGAGAAACCTGCCAAGCGTTGAACTTAGCAGAACCCAGTTCCTTGGCAATGCCGGCAGCAGTACCTTCTACCTCACCAGTCTTGCCCAGAGCAACATTGTAGTTCAGCTTAGCCTGCAACTTGCTCAGGACAGTGGCACCGATACCGATATTGGCGCTGAGGTTCGATGACTTCAGCGTCCACTCAGCAGCATCATTAAAGACATCACTCTTGCCACCCAGATTGAAGCCGAACTGAGGACCGGCAAAGGCGAAAATCTCGGCCATAGAACCCAGACCGAAGCCATAACGTACGTTGATGGGAATCTGGATAGACTGTGACTTGATGGTCTCTGACTGTCCATAAGCCTCTACCTTACCTTCACGCTGGTCGTAGAGGGCAGAGGCATCAATGCCCAGCCCCACGATGGGGAGTGTGAACTTCACGGTCGGACCAACAAAGAAACCTGTGCGGCTCTTGACAGAACCGGCGGCATCTTCAGTTGAGATGTTTGACATGTTCAGACCTGCTTGGATACCCCAGCTAAATTGTGCTTTTGAAGGCATTGCGAAGGCAACGGCCAACAGCACTACTGCAAAAATCTTTTTCATAATCGATTGGTTTTAAAAATGGTTTGCTTGTTTCTGTGGGCAAAAGTAAGCAATTATTCTGACATTTCCAACATTTAACCGAGTTTTTTCACTTTTCGCTCTTCACTTTTCACTTTATCAGTGTCTCTGGCGGCGAACAGACATGCGTGCACTGCCTGATGATGACGACGAAGAGCTGTTCTTGCTGCGCGACTTCTTGGCGGTAGCACTGGTGCTGCGGGCACTGGTGTTGCGCTTAGCCTTCTTGGCGGCTTTCAAGTCCTTGGGCGCGTTGGCAACAGAGTCGAGTGAGTCCTTGCGGTGCTTGTCGCCGAAGATGTTCTCCTCGAAGGCTTTCAGCTCGGCCTCGATGCGCTTCTGCTCGGCAGTGAGCTTGGTGGTGTCACCCTCGCACATCTGTGCCAGCGTCTTGCCCAGCATGTTGTTGGTCTTATAGATGGTGCCCTCGTAGCGGTTCAGCGTGAAGTAGTCGTCCATAGACATCGTGGCGGCATTGTTCAGATTGCTGGTCATGACGGTCTGACGACTGAGGTAGGGCTCCAGGTCGGAGTATTTCACCCAGAACAGAGGATATTTAGAGGCTTCACCACCGAAGTCGTCTTCGCGTAACATGACGGGGCAGAGGCTGAGCACTTTGCGGTGGAATGAGGAGTTGGCCTGGTCGTAGTAAGCACTCTCCTTCAGGTAGTAGAGTTTGACCTCTGCTGACGGGATGTCGCTATTCTCCACGCGCAACTTGCCGTCCTTCTCTTCATAGAAGATGTGGTAGTTGTCGAGCACGGTCTTCATCTTAACCTTTGCGGAGTCAGAGAATACCTCGTTACCATCGAGGCGGTACTCATAGACGGGGATATAGCCATTGAGTGCCAGCTTGAAGATATAAGTAAACAGGTTGACCTGCTTATCCATCGGCTCTACAGGGTAGTAGAGTCCACCATTGGCATCCTTGTTGAGGTCTATCTCGCGGTAGATGTCACGGCGCCACACGACATCCTCTGGCATATCGATAGCCGTGGGGAACATCAGTCGGGCACGCATCGACATACCCTGGTTCTGCGACTGAGCACCTGCCTTCTGCTGTGTTTGCTGTTGGCGACGTGCCTTGGGCTGAGCCATTGCGTCTCCAGCCATCAGCGTTATCATCAATAGGAACAATACTCTTTTCATATATCTTTACTTCTTTATTTTCTTCTATCTATTTCTAACTACTTCACAATCACTTCCATCGATGCGTTCAGCTTACGAGGAATACCGTCGGGACCGATAGCGTTGACACGTGAGATGTAGAAACGACGGTTGCGCTGCAACTTACGGAAGGTCTCCTTCTGACGAGCAGAGAAATTGGCGCCCTCAGAAACCATCGGTACGGCATTACCCATGTTGTCGAAGAACACCGTTTCGAACGACTGTACTTTGAAGGCAATGTCGAGGATGCCGTCGTCGATAGCAGCACCGATGCCATCAACACTCATCAGCTGGCCCTTCGACAGACCACCGCCCTTGTAGCGGACAGGTGAGCCACTCTCATCCTTCATAGCAATATATGGTGTGGGGTCGGGCAGACGGCGCACACGGAAGGTGAACTGTCCCATCTGCTGAGGGCGACCTGTATTGGTAGAGGTAACGGTAATCGTTACGTTCTGACCAACGGCAGTAGGACGGGCAATATAGCGACCAGGACCAACAGGTTGCAGGGTGCCTCCCGTCATCGTAGCTTGCACCTTATTGAGAGGTACGCCTGGAACGCTGACGCTCAATGGGTTAGAATAGCCGGCATAGAGCACGTTCATCAGGTCGGCAGAGACTGTTGCCGAGGGGTCAACGACGGTGTATTTCTGTTCGAAGTTACGCTTGATGATTTCGCCGTTACCATTCACCATCTGGATATGTCCGGAGAGGGTGAAGTCGCCCGTACGACCAGTGACAGTCTCGTAGATTCCACCAGGCAGGTTGACTTCCTTGTCGCCAATGAATATCTGTGGTACCTGTGTGGTATCGACAGCAGCCATCACGATATGTGCCGAGAACTTGTCGCCACGAACGATGGTCTGCGAGTTAGGAATGACAAAGGCGTTGAGCGCATTCACACGGATATCCTTGACGTCGATATTGCTGACTAACGTGTGCAGCACCTCACCTTCTGCATAGCGCACGTCGTTTTGCAGCTTTGACAGCAGAGTGACGGCGGCAGCAGCAGGCATCGACTCAAACATATACTCCTGCCAGTTCTTGCCCAGCGTCTGTTCATTCTTAGGAATATCGGTGGTCAAGTTAGAGGCTATCATCTGTTTCTGATGGTAGTCGCTGACCATTGTGAGCATCTTGGCGCGATAGTTGTTGATGGCGTCGTAGAGCTCCTTGCCGCGACCGCGGCTGGGTGACAGCATCACCTGATTAGCAGCCTCCAGGTCTTCCTTGTTACGCAGGTTGCGAGGGTCGCCATTCTTGCCGTCAGCCTCGTGGGCGATGGCCACTTTCAGTTCTTCGGCCAACTTGTAGAGCTTGTTGCTCATCTCCTTGACCTGTTGCGACTTGTCGTACCATTGCTGAACCTTCTGCGGGTTCTTCTTCATCTGTTCGGCAAAGTCGTCGTATATGGCCTGATTCTCCTTGGTGGCGTTGATCGTGGTGCGCTTCAGACTTTCCTCCACAATAGAGAAACCGTTGAGCACCTCGTTAGAGACGTTCAATGCCAGCATCGCCATCAGTACGACGTACATCAGGTTGATCATCTTCTGGCGCGGAGATACCGGTCTTTTCTTGATTGCCATTGTATTCTTATTGTCTTATGGGTCTAATGGGGTTAATGGGCTTTATGAGCCTTTTGGGGGGCATGAGAAACTATGGGACCTGGGGCATGCGGACCTGCATAGCCTCAATCATGCGGGCATAGATCTTGTTGAGCTCGATGATCTGTTCGGCCATGTGGCGTGTCTGCTCATTGATTTCATCGATGGTGCTGATTTGTGCTGAGGCACTCTTCAATTGCATCTCATAGACGCGGCTGATACCTGTCAGCGTGCGATTCAGGTTCTCCATCTCCTCGGAGTCGCGCGTCAGACGCTGGCTCTGGGCAGAAACCTCTGAGAGCATCTCTGTCAAGCGGTTCAGCTCGTCGATGTAGTTAGAGGTAGCTTCCTTCAACTCCTCGCCCATGCCAGGAACCTCTGGTTGCTGAGGAGCAACGCTACCACCGACAACACCACCTACAACGCCGCCACCGATGACTCCACCGCCACCAGCAAAGCTGATGTTGTCGCCAGCATTGCCTTCCCAACGAGCAGCCTCGTCGCCATTGCCTACAACGCCACCGATGCTTCCACCGCCACCGTTGATGACGATGGTACCACCACCAGCTACGCCAGTACCCTGTACAGCACTTCCTCCAACGACGGCAGGTGTCTCGCTACCATCTTCATCTGCCATATGAATGTCAAGATCCATTCCCTCGGTAGTCTTGTCGAACGGACGGTCGAAGGCAGAGATAAAGAATACGAATACCTCTGTACCCATACCTAAGAACAGGAAGAGGTTGGCTCCTGGCAGGTGGGTCAACTTAAACAGCGTACCCAGGATAACGATAGATGCACCCCATGAGTAGGCGTAGTTCAGGAATGTCTGTCCTGCCACGCTGTCCATCCACTTCTGTAAGCGGTAGACGAAATTCAGTTTACTGTATGTAGTCATTACTTCTTTCCTTTCTTTACTTTAACCTTGTCACTGGTGGTGTTTGCCAGCGAGCGCACGCAACGGAAGCCGATGTATGAGCGGGGCTGGTTCTGGTATTCGTATGAGCGCCAAGCAGAACGAATGTAGCTCTCTGGATCTTTCCAAGAACCACCACGCACCGACTTCTTCTTCAGACGGTAGGGGTCTTCTTTGGCGGCATTATAGCGCAACTGTGGGTTAATGTCGTTCATCGCCTCAACACCTGCCTCAGTATAGATGGTTGAGCACCATTCGGCGACGTTACCAGCCATATCGTACAGGCCATTCGAGTTGGATGAATAGATACCCGTACGACTGGTTATCAGGTTGCCGTCTTTGGTATAGTTTCCGTTGTCGGGCTTGAAGTTGGCATAGAAACAGCCATTGCCGCTGGCAACATCTTCATTCTCCCAAGGGAACTCGTTCTGATCCTTGCCACGGGCTGCATACTCCCATTCTGCCTCTGTCGGCAGACGGTAGCGCTGTACATAGCGGGCTGCAGCACCAAGACCACGCAACAGATACTCTGTACGCCAAGCACAGAAGGCATTGGCCTGTTCCCACGTCACACCGACCACAGGGTAGTCGTTGTAAGCTGCGTTCGAGAAGTAATAGCGCATATAGCTCTCGTTGTCAGCGTTGGGGAAGTCGTTGACCCAGCACGTCGTATCGGGGTATATATTAATAATGTACGTGTTCAGGAAGTCCCATGGACCCGTATGCTCACGATTGATGGTCTCGCGAACAATCTGACCTTCGTCGTTGATGTAGGCAGTGTCCTTTGAAATCCAAATCTGTTCGTTGGGGTTTGGGCGCACATCGGTATTGAGCACGCGCTCCTCATGAGTGGTGCGATACTTGCGCTTTGCGGCCTCTGTGTAGTCATAGATTTCGTAGCGGTAGTTCATCTGCTTCCAGTCGAGCATCTTCTCACCAGTTACGGGATTGGTGGTGTAAAGGCTTTCAATGGCACGCTGTTCGTCCTCGTTGGGCTTACGGGGCAACTGCTTCTTCCAATTCAGATGAGGCTTCACGGGGTCACCGTTTTTGTCTTCCTCAATCTTATAGGTCTCGTCGCCTCCATAGGCAGGATCTGCCAGACGCTCGCGCAGAATGGAGTCGCGCACGTAGTTAACAAACTGACGATACATCGAGTTGGTTACCTCGCGCTCGTCCATCCAGAAACCTTCGACTGAGATGTCTCGTACAGGAGTCTGCTTACCCCACAGCGAGTCTTTCTTGTCGATACCCATACGCAGATGTCCACGTTTGATGAGTGTCATACCATAGGGAGCGGGTTCGTTGAAAGCACGACCGCTGACACCAGTAACCTCGCCACCTGATGACGACGCCATCTTGCTACCGAAACAGGCAGTAAGCAGTGTCACCATCATGGCGCAAAGTGCTATGCTAATAATCTTTTTCATATGTTCTTTTATCTTCATCTATCTTCTTAACTTCTTCTAACTTCCCTAATTTCTAAAGAATTCTCACACTCTGATGTCTGTTGCGTCCCTTCTTTTGGAAAATCAGGTCTGTCTGGTAACCCACAAACAACTCGTGGCTTCCGTTGCCTATCTTCAGCACTGAGGTGTAAATCTCGTAACTGTAGCCGATAGTGATGCCGTGGAAGAATCCGCCGATGAGCGCTGTCACTGAATTGGAAGGACTGTAGCCCACTCCCGCGTACATCATTTTCTGCTCGTGTGTGTACTTCAGACGCGTCGTCACGTTTACACGGTGACTGGTGCCGTCGGTATGTGCCAACACGGAGGGGTGTATTGATAACAACGGATTTCGTAGCTGAATATTGTATCCGGCTGTTAAATAATATGCTCTGGCAACGTCGTAGATGGAGCGGTCACCCAGTTCAATGGACGGTGCTGTAGCGTGAAGCATGGACAATCCGGCATACCACGGACCATGTGTATAGTATAGTCCGGTAGACAGATCGATAGCCACACCATTGACGTCTGATTTCGTGAAAGCAGGGTCATTGCCGTTTTCCAGGTCCAGTCCGCTACCTCTGAACTTCTCGCTCAGCACACCTCCCTGAAGTCCAATGCTCAGCGTACCACCAAAGAGACGTAGTTTATAGGCATATTGTGCCATCAGACGCTGGTGCGAGAACAGTCCAATCTGATCGTTTACCAGTTGTAGGCCCACACCGTGATATTGGTTCATAAGGCGAAATGGCATATCGGCACCGAAATGCATCGTTTTGGGCGCATTCTCAAAGCCAGTCAGTGTCATAGCATAGGCGCCCGTCACGTTCAGCTTCGACTGTTTACCCACTGCCGCAGGATTAAACGACGGTTCCATCGCCCAATAGTGGGTGAAGGACGGCTCTTGCTGGGCCCAGACTCCTGTGACCGCCAGCAACAGCAAGGTTATTATCGCTATTTTTTGCTTAAGCACGTTGTTTATAACGACGTTACACCTTATTTATTGTATAAAATAAACAAAACCCCTCCGAATGGGAAGGGTTTTGCTATATATAGGGGTGAGAAATTTACTCAAAAACAAGTCCAGAGGTTGGATATTTATACCAGTCGGTAGCGGCACTACTGTTTTCTGCCCATTCGGCAAATGAGTGTCCAGGCTCATTATAGGCGCCTTTGCTTTCTCCGCCTTTGTTCCAGCCGATAACTTGCCACTCGTAGGGGTACTTGAAATCGCCAGGAACCTTGATAGCCCAAGGCATGTTGCTCTTGTATGCTTCAGCATAGGCGCTACCGTCAGGCTTGTTAGGTGTGATGACTTGCTTGGTCTTGAAACCGTTCTCTACGGTGTGTACCTCCCAGTACGAACCATTATAAGGTTCTACAATGAATACGTCGTAGAGATTCTCGGCAAGCATTTGATTTGCTTTGTTAGCGTCCTTGAAAACAAGGGTGTAAGTGGCAGTCTTTACATCCACATCTCTTTCATAGTAATCACCAAGTTTTACGGTGTTGTAGAAAGTACGCTCTACCGTCCCAGTGGAACTTTTCACGGGATTGATGGCCCAGTGAGCATCCTTGAAGAGTACGATAACCATGTCGTTAGAGATGTTAGGTGATTGGTTCTCATTGAGGAATGTTTCGTCACTCTCAATATTGTGGTACTCTCCGAATCCCTGTCCATCGGGTGATTCAAAACCTTGAGTGACGGTGCAGCTCTCCAAATCAGTTTTCTTGATGCCATCCAAACGTATGGCCGCAGCAAGGGTCTTTGTAGCGCCTACAGCGTCAAGGCTTACTTTTATGGTCAGTGTCTTGTCGTTCACTGTAGGTGTGACAGTCAGCACTACGTCGTTAAAGTCATAGTCGCCAGCATCAGGGAAGTTATCCTCGAAGCAGAAGCGGAAGCCCATTGGAGTCTCCTCACGCTCTTCTTCATCAGGAGTACCTGCATAGGCTGCACCGCAACCCTCATCAGATAGTGTGACATTAGCACCATTGTATGTTGTCATCTTGGCACCAGAAGCTGCATCCAATCGGTAATAGGGTTGTGCACCGACTTCACCGTTTTTTATCTGCTCTTTTGACTTGTCAGAGTAACCAAATTTGAAATGACTATCGCAAGCAACATAGAGATGTCCGAAGTAGTTTGCCGAGAATCCTTGGTTGGTCTCCCAACTGTAAAGACGTTCGATCGTCTTAGCCTGGAAGACGGCATCAGCGCCTGTGGATGGACCGTAAATACCGTAGACATCCTTATTGATAGAGAATTTGGCGGTACCAGTGACATGGAACAACGAATTAGATCCCATCTTGATAAAGGTAGGACCAGCCGCCTCAAAGTCTTTGGTGACGACAGATGCTCCACCATTCAGCTGGAAGCTGTTCTTGTCGGTGTCGCCTAAATTGATGCGGAACTTCTCCGTACAAATCAGTTTACAGTTATTGATGACATCTGTACTACCTGCATTGTAAATAAAAGTTCCAGTTGTATAGGTTCCGTCATTAACCCATGAACAATCGTTGCTATTGACAACAGTTCCGTCAGTCGCTATAACAGTTCCGTAATTGACAAAATGAGCTGAGCCTTCTACACAAACGCCACCACAATTAAGCGTTCCTACATTGATAAACTGTGACGTGCTGTTGTTAAGTGTCAATGGCTTGTTTATATTCATATTAGCCGTATAATACCCTTGAGCACCTTGGATGGTAAATGTGCCTTCGTTATAAAAAACACCAGGACCATAGATGCCCGGCTTATATGAATTTCCATCGACAATTATTTCTCCTCTGTTATAGAGCATCATGTAACTCTGCAAGCCTGAACTGAAAGTAACCTTTGCACCATTTGCAACATACATCTTAAAATTACTGTCACTGATAGCATTCAAATCAAAACAATTGTCTGCAAACGTCAAATTTGCTCCTGGCAAGACGTAAAAAATCATGTTCTTAGAGCCATTGCCTGGATTGGTGAACTTCACAGTCTTAGTGCCACTAACATATAAAGCAAAATTACCATTGTAGAAATTTAGTTCCTGCTTATTTGACGTCTCTGCCAGCTTGTAATTATGGAAAGTGTCCTTCGTGTCATTTCCGTATTGACTAGCGAAAAGAGCATCTGTGGGTATAGCTGTTGCGAAATCCTCATCCTTGGGTGCTGGTGCAAATTGGAATGAAGGTTCAATTCCAGCACGATGTGGAGCATTCTTTGCCGCAGTGTTGTTAATGTCCACCTTCAGCAGACCATCCTTGATCAGTGCGGGATATACAGACATATAGTTCTCTGAGTCGAACAAGGTGACATAAGCCCATGCTTGAGCCAGCGGGTAGCTAATCTTCATGTCCAGCGTATTGCCGTCGGCAACGCGCCCCTCACCATACAACTTCAGTGTTCCTTTATAGCCGATGGGGTTCTCATCATAAATCTTCACTTGATAGGTATCGCCCGTACCTGTATTGACTGCGATACTAGTGTTGGCAACGCCAACAGTGGTCCACTGATGGGTGGGATCAACATTCTTAACGGGAAAGGCTTCCTTGATCAGGTTATCATAGGTGTCCTGGTCAAAAGTGACATCGTCCTTGCATGACGTTACTCCCAGCGACAGCAAGGCCATAGCAATAAACAATTGTTTCTTCATGCGCATACTTTATTATAATGATATCGATATTCGGGTGCAAAGATAAGCAAAAAAAACTAAACTTGCGCAATTTTATAGCAAAAAATTTGATATTTAACGAAATAATTGCTAACTTTGCAGCCGAAAAGAGATGATTCCTATCTTTGCAAACAGATTCAGACCAAAGCGTTTAACTAGTAATAATAATATAATTTTCTGCGTATGAAAAAGTATTTGATGATGGGCGTTGCAGCCATGACAATGGGTATAGCCCTAACAAGTTGCTCAAAGAACGATATTGATTTCTCTCAGAGACCGAGTGAGCACGAGAAGGCTCTTGAACAGTACGCTGATGCATTTGCCAAGACTTTTGGCACTCCTGCTGCCTATCAGACCTGGGGATTTGGATCTGCTGTGACAACTCGTAGCGCAATGCCAAACAGCAATGAGTGGGGAACATCTAGTGGCGCAGGTTATTTGAATTTTCCAAAACCAGCAGACATTACACCTGAGGAAAGAGCCGCTGTGTTAGCTGTGTTTAATGAAAAAGGTGCTACATCTTATACATCTATTATTGATGTAGACAGTTTCTATGTTCAGCAGGTATATTGCGGTCCTAATGGTAGTAAGATGAATGAGCTTGCAACTACAGTTAATTATACACGTGAGAGAAAAGTTATTGCTTGGAACCCATATCAAGATGAAGTTGTTGAAACATCTGTTGACCCATACGATGATATTATTAATAACTTTAATGGAGGCAAGTACAGTGGCAATGGAGAGCAGGGCTGCATGTTGATGTACAATTCTGCAACCAAGGACTTCAGTTATAAGACCTCTCAGGGTGGTGGCCAGCGTTGGTATAACCATTGGCGTATGGAGAAAATTACCGTTAATGGTAAGGTTGGTTATTATGTAGGTTTTGACCATGAAAGTGCCAAGCAAGGTTCTGATGCTAATAACAATGAGTTAGATGTACGTGATTACATTTATAATGATTGGATTATCAAGATTGTTCCAAGTCTTGGATACAAGGAGGATCAGACAGATAAGATAAAGGAAAGTGGTCGCGTAATCTGTGAGGACCTTGGCGCTATTGGTGATTTTGACTTCAACGATGTGGTATTCGATGCTACTGTTTATGAGAGTGGTAAAGCCATCATCACTTTACAAGCTGCTGGTGGTACACTGGAACTCTCTGTCGCTGGCAAAGAGGTCCATGAGGCTATGCTGGGCGCTGAGAATGCCAAGAATGGTTCGGTCTACAAAATGATTAATACAGGTCAAGGTGCTACTGCAGAACCTTATACTTTTGAGGTGACAGGTATCTCAAGCCTTAACAGCATTCCTGTTGTGGTTAAGAAAATTAATGCAGGAGAGGTTACTTCTTATGAGTTGTCAGCTAACATGGGACAGGCTCCTCAGAAAATTTGCGTTCCGACTTCTTTCAAGTGGTGTAAGGAGCGTAAGTCTCTAAAGGATGCTTATCCAGGTTTCAAGAGCTGGGCTACTGGCGATTCACAAATCTGGTCGGCATCTAATGACGATCCCAGCTTACTCTATAACGCTAACTAATATTAGTTAAATAGAAATGAAAGAGCAACTACGCAAGTAGTTGCTCTTTTTTTTGTTCGTTTCATTTTTTTTTGTTACCTTTGCCGCCACTATGGTACTGAATTATATCTGGGTAGCTTTCTTTCTCGTTGCATTCGTCATTGCAGCGGTGAAACTATTGTTCTGGGGTGACTTTGACGTCTTCCCCGCCATGATGGATTCTACGTTCTCGTCGTCAAAGACGGCGTTTGAGATTTCGTTGGGTCTGACGGGTGTGCTGTCGCTCTGGCTGGGTGTGATGAAGGTTGGCGAGAAGGGTGGAGTAGTCAATGTGTTGGCACGCCTGTTGTCGCCTGTTTTCACCAAGCTGTTCCCAGATATTCCCAAGGGCCATCCTGTGACGGGCAGTATCTTTATGAATATTGCTGCTAACATGTTGGGGCTCGATAACGCGGCAACACCGTTGGGCTTGAAGGCGATGGAACAGATGCAGGAGCTGAACCCGAAGAAGGATACAGCCTCTAATCCGATGATTATGTTCCTTGTGCTGAACACCAGTGGTCTGACGCTTATCCCTGTGAGCATCATGGTGTATCGTGCACAGATGGGCGCAGCGCAACCCACCGACATCTTTATCCCCATCCTGCTGGCGACATTCTTCTCTACAGTAGTGGGTATCATTATTACCTCTCTCTTTCAACGTATTAACCTCTTCAATCGTACTATGCTACTGACGTTGGGAGGAGCGTGTACGCTGGTGGCAGGTGTCATTTGGGCTTTCTCGCAGATGGACTCTGACACCATGAACCGCTGGAGCACTACGATAGCCAACATCCTGCTGATGTGTATTATTACAGGATTCATCGTGGCAGGTGTGCGTAAGAAGGTGAACGTCTATGATGCCTTCATCGAAGGCGCTAAGGAGGGTTTTACTACTGCCGTGCGTATCATCCCCTATCTGGTGGCAATTCTCGTTGGAATCGGCGTTTTTCGCGCCAGTGGAGCGATGGATATGCTCATTGGAGGCCTGCGTGCAGGTGTTGATGCCTGTGGTGTTGATGCCCAGTGGGTGGACGCTATGCCTACAGCACTGATGAAACCGCTGTCGGGTAGTGGCGCCCGTGGCATGATGGTAGATGCCATGACGACCTATGGTGCCGACTCGTTTGTGGGCCGTCTGGCATCGGTATTCCAGGGCTCTACAGATACCACTTTCTATATCCTTGCCGTCTATTTCGGTTCAGTAGGTGTATCGAAGACGCGCCATGCAGTAACCTGTGGTTTGTTAGCTGATTTGGCAGGCATCTTGGCGGCTATTGCCATCTGCTACCTGTTCTTTGCATAACTTTTATTTTTATATATATAACAACATTTGAAAACATTTGAAGAACTTGGCGTTAGCGAAGGGATTCGCAAAGCCATTGAGGAGATGGGTTTCGTACAACCCATGCCTGTACAGGAGGAAGTAATACCTTACTTGTTAGGAAACAGAAACGACGTTATCGCCCTGGCCCAGACGGGAACGGGCAAGACGGCGGCATTCGGCATACCCGTATTGCAGCGTATTGACACCAATCGCAAAGAGACGCAGGCACTCATCCTGTCGCCTACCCGTGAGCTCTGTTTACAGATTGCCGACGATTTGCGTGATTTCTCGAAATACATGGACGATATCCATGTAGAGGCCGTCTATGGTGGTGCCTCTATCGAACAGCAGATTCGTGCCTTGCGTAAGGGTGCCCAGATTATCGTGGCTACCCCTGGTCGACTCATCGACCTGATGAACCGTGGCGTTGCTCAGTTAGACAACGTGTATAACGTGGTGCTTGATGAGGCCGACGAGATGCTGAACATGGGTTTCTCGGAGAGCATCGACGCCATTCTGGAGGGTATTCCTGAAGACCGTAACACCCTGCTTTTCTCTGCAACGATGAGCAAGGAGATAGAGCGCATTGCCAAGGGATACCTGCACGACTATAAAGAGATTGTGGTTGGTTCGCGTAATGAAGGTGCCGAACACGTGAACCATATCTATTATATGGTCAATGCCAAGGACAAGTATCTGGCATTGAAACGTATCGTTGACTACTACCCACGCATCTTTGCCATTATCTTCTGTCGTACGAAAATTGAGACACAGGAGGTGGCCGACAAGCTCATCAAGGATGGCTATAATGCGGAGTCATTGCACGGTGACCTGTCGCAGCAACAGCGCGACCTGACTATGCAGAAGTTCCGCCAGCACACCGTCCAGCTGTTGGTGGCTACCGATGTGGCTGCTCGTGGTCTGGATGTCGATGACCTCACACACGTCATCAACTACGGTCTGCCCGATGATATCGAGAACTACACCCACCGCTCTGGGCGTACGGGCCGTGCCGGCAAGAAGGGTACGAGCATCTGTATCGTGCACAGCCGTGAGAAGTTCAAGATCCGCAATATCGAGAAAGTCATTGGCAAGGAGTTCGAGAAGGGCGTCATCCCTTCTGCTGAGGAAATCTGCAAGAAGCAGCTCTACAAGGTGATGGACGAGATTGTGAAGACCGATGTCGATGACGAGGAGATTGCTCCCTTCATGCAGGACATCCAGCGCTATTTTGAGTATATCGACAAAGACGAGCTTATCAAGAAAATCGTGTCGATGGAGTTTGGCAAGTTCCTGTCCTACTATGCCGATGCTCCAGAGATTGAGGAGGTAAAAAGTAAGAAGGAAGAGGGCCGCGGAAAGAGAGAAGAAGGCCGCGGTAAGAAGCAACTGACACCCACCAGCAAGGGCTATAAGAAGCTGTTCATCAATCTGGGTAAAAAGGACGGTTTCTATCCTGGCGAGCTGATGCAGACGCTGAACCGCTTTGTGGGTGGTCGTCAGGAGGTGGGACACATCGACCTGCTGGACACCATTTCCTATTTCGAGGTGCCTGAGAAGGATGCTAAGAAGGTGATGATACAGCTAACGGGCATTCGTTACAAGGGACGCACCGTTCGCTGTAACGATGCGGACGAAGGAGGAAAGCCCAGTAGTCCTAGAGCGTCTAAGGACTCTAGAAACTCTAGAGAGTCCAGAGAGCCTAGAAAGAAAGCTCCC
>Ga0256404_1008597_pt1 | contig 15229 bp, 9 predicted proteins | sample RumenRJG_01DNA_FD_185990 | JGI IMG/M metagenome (GOLD analysis project Ga0256404, IMG submission 185990) | Bovine rumen microbial communities from Lethbridge, Alberta, Canada - RJG_01 | ecosystem: Host-associated > Mammals > Digestive system > Stomach > Rumen | place: Canada: Alberta | collected...
GGAATACTGCGAGATCACCACGGTGCCTCCCGCCGCTGCCACAACGGATGTGCCGGTGGATGCTCCGATATCAACGCCCTTATGATTGGTGGATGCGCCCTCCGTGGGGGACTCGCGGTCTCCGAAATGAGAGGTGATCCGGCTGCTTCCGGGACAGGGCCAGGTAAAGCTGATGTTGCCGACGGTCATCGGTTCAAACTTCTTTCCCTCTGCCTCTGCCTTCTTCCGGGCCTCCTCCTCCTGACGGCGGATCTCGGCCTCGATCGCGGCTATGTTGTTCTCCTCGGCACGGATCGCTGCCTGAATGCCGGCGATGTTCGCCTGCATCTCCGCAGCCTCGTTCTCCGCTGCTTTGATCTTTGCGTTATAGGATGCCAGCTCGTTCGTTTTCTCCTGCTGGAGCTCGGTCACGGAGGCCTGCCGGTTTTCCATCTCGGCCTTTTCCTCCCCGAGAAGCTCCCGCTCGCTCATAAGCTCCTCCTCGCGGGCAGCTACCATTTCGCGGGCAGTCACATAATCCTCGAGTTTATTTCGGTCGTAAACGGATACATTTTCAATATATTCTGCCTGATTCAGCAGGTCCGAAAAACTTCCGGCTCTGAAGAGGATATCCAGCAGGTTTTCATTGCCGTGCTCATACATGTACTTGATCCGAAGCTTCATGGAGGAGTACTGCCGTGCTTCCTCCGCCTTCGCCTCTTCAAGCTCTGCTTCCGTAATGGTGATCTGCTGTTCGACCTCGCCGATCTCTCCCTGAAGGCGCCCGATCTCGCCTTCGATCTCCGCCAGCTCCTGATCAAGCTTTTCCACATAGGCCGCGGCATCGGCCTTGAGCTGGTTCAGTTCCCTGATCTTTGCATCGACCTTGTATTTCTGGTTCTGAATCTCTTCGATCTTCTTCTTGTTGTCGCTGATCTTCTGCTTGGAGGCATCGATCTCTTCCTGCCCGGTCGCGGCATGTGCCGTGAGGGAGCCCGGCAGGGATAATACCAAAGGCACGCAGAACAGGACCGCTGCCAAGAGCGCTCCTGTGATACGTTTCCTGTTTCTGTATTCTTTTTTCCGAATAGTATGCATGCTGTCGGTTAAAGCAATTTGCAGCTTTTAAGCACCGCCGTGATCCGGACGGTTTTCAGATGGCAAGTCTTATCTCGATCAAAGCAGGCGGACCGCCGGCGCAGACAGAACGCGCTGCGCTTTTGTCCGCTTATACCTTGAGATGCTTGCGGATCGTAAAGAAGGATACCACAAAGCCCATGCCCACGCCTAAGATCAGACCCGCCAGTGCCATCGCCGGATAGATCTCGCCGAACGGGATCAGCTGGGCTACCTCACGCAGCGCGCTTAAGGAGCCGGAACTTGAGACACGCTCAGCAACATAAAGCTCCGCCCTGCTGTAGATCACACGGATCAGTATCAGGGGGATCAGCGTTCCGATGAGGCCGATGACCGTTCCCTCTACCACAAAGGGAGCACGGATCATAAAGTTCGTGGCACCGATCAGCTTCATGATCTCATTCTCACGCTTTCTGAAATGCGCTGCAAGGCTGATCGTATTGCTGATAAGGAAGACCGAGATTGCGAACAGGATCATGATGATCGCTGCGGAAACCACATAGATGACGCGGTTTAAGCTGCGCAGGGCGGATACGACCGAATTGGCGTAATTGACTTCTCTGACCACATCGAATCCGCGGATAAAGCGCACCTCCGCCTCCTGGTCTTCAATATTTTCAAGAAAGATCTCGTAGCTGTCGCTCTGGGCCAGAGGGTTGTCATCGGCAAACGCCTCTGCCAGCTCCTCCGCGTGCTCGCCGAAGTAATCGTTTTTAAAGTTCTCCCAGGCCTCATCGGCGGACTTATAGACGATCTCCTTGACGCCCCCGTGCTCCTCCACGGCTTTGCGGAAGGCTTCCTTTTCCTCCATCGAGGCGGACTCATTGAAAAAGACCGTGATGCCGATGGTGGTCTCCGCCTGATATGCAATATGCTGCACATTCGTCACGATCGAAAAGAACAGGCAGAACAGGAAGATGCACGCCGAGATCGTGGCAACGGAGGCCGCTGTAAAGAGCAGGTTTCTCCTGAGATTGGAGACGCCCTGCCTGAGGCAGTAAAGTACAGTACTCATACAGGTCCGCCTCCCTCTTCCTTCTTTTCATCAGAGCTTCCGAACCAGTCTTCCTCGTACTCGTCATCGAGCCATTCGTCATCCTCTTCCCAGGGAGCATCCGCTTCCGCTTCGTCTTCTCTCGATGGAATGGCCCCCTGCTTAAGCTGCCTTAATCTTTCCGGCCCGGGCATAGCAGCGGCAGCCGCCGGTTCTGCGGGAGATTCCTCCCTTTCAGCAGGCTTTCTGCGCTCCTTCGGTCGGTAATCCGAGAAGAAGCTGCTGATGGGCCGGCGCTCCTCCGCGGACTCGCGGTCCTCGGAAATGGTTCCGCGGTCCAGTACGATCACCCTCTTCCCGACGGACTCCACGAGCTCGCGGGAATGCGTGATCACGACCACGGTCGTGCCCATCCGGTTGATGTCCAGGAGAAGGTTCATGATCTCCCGGCTGTTTTTCTCATCCAGGTTGCCGGTCGGCTCATCCGCAAGGATCACGGACGGGCGGTTGACCAAGGCCCTTGCGATCGCCACCCTCTGCTGTTCGCCTCCGGACAGCTGGAAAGGCATGTTTTTGTACTTCGCGGAAAGGCCCGTAAGCTTGAGCATCTCGGGAACATTTTCCCGGATCTCCCTTCTTGACGCGCCGATCACCCGCTGCGCAAAGGCAATATTTTCAAATACATTACGGTCATTTAAAAGGCGGAAATCCTGGAAGACAACGCCGAGGCTCCTGCGGTACTTCGGGATATCCCGCTGACGGATGCGGCTTAAATTCCATCCGTTGACCTCGATTTCTCCCTCGGTGGGCTTCAGCTCACGAGTGATGAGCTTGATCAGCGTGGATTTGCCCGCACCGGACCGTCCCGTGAAGAAGACAAACTCTCCGTCCCGGATCCTTAAATTGATATTTTTGACCGCACGGCTTCCGGTATCGTAAGTCTTGCTGACATTCCTGAACTCTATCATCAGTATTCGATCCTGTCCATGTAGTCCATATACTTGACAACCATCAGCGCGATCTTGAAGGTGATCGCGTCATCGAACACCCGAAGATCGAGTCCCGTCGTCTTCTGCAGCTTATCAAGACGATATACCAGCGTGTTTCTGTGAATAAAGAGCTGGCGCGAGGTCTCGGAAACATTCAGGTTATTCTCGAAAAACTTGTTAATTGTAGCAAGTGTTTCGTCGTCAAACTCATCCATGGATCGATTTCCGAAAATCTCGCTGATAAACATGCGGCAAAGATTGATCGGAAGCTGATAGATCAGACGTCCGATGCCTAAGTTGCTGTAGGCGACCACATCCGAATCCTCATAGAAGATCAGGCCGACATCATGGGCAAGCCTGGCTTCCTTGTAGGACTTGGAAACATCCTTGAGCTCGTCTACCACAGCGCCGTAGGAAACACGGCAGGAAATGCCTGCGCCCTTCAGGACACCGTAGATCTGGTCCGCCATGTCCTTAAGCTCTTCATCATGCGGCGCGGTCCCCCGGACCTCGTGGACGACCACCTGGATGTCCTCGTCGATCCCGGTCACAAACTCGCCGGCCTGTCCTGCAAAGGTCTGGTGAAGGATCTCATTGACCGGGGTCTCCTGTCCCTTTGTTTCGACGATAAAGACGGCCCTCGGCTGCTTGAATTCAATATGCAGCTTCTTGGCACGATTGAAGATATCGATCTGAAGGAGGTTGTCAAGCAGCAGGTTTTTGATGAAGCTGTCCTTGTCCAGCTTTTCCTTATATGCCTGGACCAGGTTCTCCGTCTGCGTAACGATCAGCTTCAGCGCCATGGCGGCATTGGGTGCTCCCTTATCCACCACTGCGACAAACGCGGTCTCCCCGTCATCGCTGATCCTGCCCAGCAGCAGATCTGCCGTCTCCTGCTCGGGGCTCTGGCTGTGTGCAAAACTTCCGATGAGCTTATCGTCGATCGGAGCGGTCTCGCCCCTCGAACCGATCAGCTTTCCCGAAGCATCACAGACTGCCGCATTCACATTTGTGATGTCGGCGATCTCTGTCAGAGTGTTCTGAATGACCTGATTAGAAATCATTTTTTCTCCTTTACGGTCCTCTGATTATGAAAACAAAGTTGTTTGTAACTATTCAGCATAAATCCACTAATAATGTACGACGAATTTAGTCAAATTGCAATATCGATATGAAATATTATACAAAATATTAATGTTTTTTTTGTGCATGATTGAGAATGCTCGGGAATTTCACAAAAGATTAAGAATTTACGGCATGAAATCAGGTTCATTAATTCTCTGAAAAATGTTACTATAGAAACGAAGAAACAATACGAACGCTGTCCGGAGCCCAGTGTCCCGGGCAGATCAAAACCGGAGCACATATGAATGTTTTATTCTACCTGACCCCCAAGTGCGACTGTGCCTATCTCGAGGATCACGACACCTTGCGTCAGGCGTTGGAAAAGATGGAAGCACGGCGTTATTCCGTGATTCCGATCCTTGACAAGAAGGGCCGATATATCGGAACCATCACAGAAGGCGACCTGCTGTGGAGCATCAAGAACAAGTTCCATCTTGACTTAAGGGAAGCCGAGCGCATCCGCATCACGGAGATCGACCGCAGGCGCGATTACATGCCGATCTCGATCCGTTCCAACATGGAAGATCTGATCGAGCTTGCCCTCCGCCAGAATTTTGTCCCCGTATGTGATGACAATGACAGCTTTATCGGCCTTGTCACCCGCCAGGAGATCCTGAAATACTTCAAGGACAAGGTGGATGCCCTCGAAAAGGCATCTGACATCAACGCACAGGCTTAACGCACAGATCCCCCGCTTTGCGAAATGCAAGCGGGGGATTTTCCATGTCTATTCAGTTTCAAAGCTCAGAAATATGCTTCGCAGGCAAACCCTCCCGCTTCCATTTTCGCTTTAATGGATCGAGGCAGAGCCTTTGTAAAGAAGTCATTGAAGCGAAAATGTCGCTGCGGGCCGACGGCCTGCTTCAGCATATTTCATGAGCATATAGTTACAGTAATCTCACTGTGTCGTTCACGCGGTCGAGCTCGACCACATGGTTCTTGTAGAGGTGTCCGAGCGCACGCTTGAACTGGTTCTTGCTCATGGCGTAGGTCTCCTCGATGAATGCCGCGTCCGCGCGGTCTCCGTAGGGAAGGAAGCCGTTGTTGCGCTTAAGCTCATAGAGGATCACATCCGCATCCTCCTGTACGGTCTTATAGAGCTTGTCGCGGATCAGAAGGTCGAGCTTTCCGTCTTCGCGGACTCTCGCTACACGAGCCTCGACCTCATCGCCGTAGGCATAATTCTTAAAGGTCTCGCGGATCGGCACCATTCCGTAATATTTATTATCTACTGCCACGAATACGCCAAGCTCGGGGTTGACCTCGTAGACGAATCCGGTGACACGGTCGTCCTCATGATACGGGCTGTGCCGGTCAAGATGGCTGTAGACGCGCATGCTGGCTGCCTGTCTGCCGGATTTGTCCGTATAGAGCCAGACCAGTACCTCGTCTCCCACCTCCGGCTTATGGATCTGTTCCTTGAACGGGAGCAATACCTGCTTGGGTACACCGTTATCCAAGAATGCGCCGATTTTGGTCACGGCAGCCACTTCCAGGATCCCGATCTCTCCGTCCTTGAGGTAAGGAGCGCGCATGGTCGCCGTTAAGCGTCCTCCCTTGTCCTCATAAAAGAAGACCTTCACTTCGTCTCCGGTCCGCGGGCGCCCGATCTGTTCCGCAAAGGGGATCAGAACGCGGGTGCGTTCCTCCTGTTTCCTTCCGTAAACCCTTTCCAGGATCTCGGCAGGCGCCTCTACAAAGGCACCGATCTCTGAGGTACTGATGACCGGCAGCGTATAAGCCTTGCTGAATGCCGACTCGGGAGCTTTTTCGCGTTCAGGTCTGCCTTTTCGCGAGGAGTCTTTTGAAAAACCGCTGCCTCCGCGGTATCCGCCGCGGTCATTTCGGTTTCGGTCATCTCTGCCGGAGCCCTCACGGAATCGATCCCGGTTCCGCTCACCAAAGCCTCCCTGCTCGAAATGCCGTTTTTCCTGAAATCGGCCTCTGTTCTCAGAGGAATCACGGCGGGCAGCTGCATATCTGTCATGCCCTGCGGCCCGGTCTCCCCCATCCTCGCGGTCCGTTCCTTCGAACCGCCTGCGCGGCTCTTTGAACTTGCCGGAATGTACAACAATGGAAGCTGCGGCATTTCCGCCCCGGCGTCCCTTGCCCTTTCTTTGAGGGGGCTCCTCCTGCTTATCGAAAGCCCGGGCATTTACAGAGTCTGCGGCATCAAAAAAAGTCTCCTCCGTGTCGCAGGGATAGCTTCTTTGCTCCTCCGGTTCGTCACATGGGTAGGCTTTATTCTCTGGATCCTGATTCATCTGGTCTCTCCGTTCATCCGGTCCGGCCGCTTTAAACAGCCGTAAATAGGGTTATGAATGAGCTGACGTCTCCGGATCCTTACAGGATCCATCATACAGGCAGCTGCATCCTGGGTTCTGAGTAGTGCAGAAAGAATAGCCTATTTCAGGACATTTGTCCAGTCTGAATGCATGAAAGATGCCAAAAAAGGACAGAAAACGGCAAAAGCCGCATCAGGAGGAAGCTCCAGGTCCCAGGGATCCGGCCGTCATCAGAGGCAACTATATATACATAAAAAGATTTGAGGGATCATCGCGTTCTCTTTGCGCATGATCCCTCACTTTGAATGTGCCATTGGACTCTACCTCTCTTTCTTCTGAAATCCTTTAGCGATATTCAGTTGTATTTTATCTTAAGGGCTGCCTCTTTTGATCTCTTAATGTTCCTCCTTTAAAAATTTTTTCTGTACTGTTGGTCATTCAGGTATCAGCTTTTCCCTTCTCCTGATCTTTCGTTTATCAGTTCTCCGGTACTTCGTCTGATCCTCTGATCTATGAGGCTCTTCTTAAGTTGTGCATATCATAGCATTGTTTTTATTTGAATACAATCGGCAAATGTACTAAGATTTATACAATTATTTCGGCGTATTTCACAGACCTCAGGATAAACGCGGACATGCCGCGGAGAGTTATCAGATGCCGCTGAAAGGAGCTGTCGCATTAAGACAACGTACACAAATCCCCTTCTACGGTTCCTATCTTCGCTCCGCTCCGGTCGGCGCCAAACAGGCGTCACCGGCGCCTGGCGCCCCGCTCCCGTTTTCGCATTCATTTGATTAACCGAAGTTCGGAAAAGAAGTCAATGAAGCGAAAACGCTCGCTGCAGGCCGACGACGTCCGTAGAAGGGGATTTTGTACGCATACATTTTTCTTATGCGACAGCCCTTTCGCGCACTTTAAAAGACTCTGTTTTTAAAAATCAGCTGAAGTACTTCCTCAGTCTTCCCACTTCCAGGTCGCGACCTCAGGAAGATCTACGCCGTACTCATGGATATACTGCTTATGCTCTACGAGCTTGTCGCTCATCTTCTGATAGAGGTAGGCTCCGCGGTTTCCGAGACGCGGCATGTACTTGATCGCCTCCTGCACGAGATGGAAGCGGTCCACATCGTTCTGGACGCGTACATCAAACGGTGTGGTGATCGTGCCCTCCTCACGGTAGCCTCTGACATGCATCAGGCGGTTATTGTGACGGCGATAGGTCAGCTCATGCACCAGGCTTGCGTAGCCGTGGAAATTGAAGATGACTGGCGTATTGGTCGTAAACAATGTATCATACTCCGCGTCGGTCAGTCCGTGCGGATGTTCATTGGCAGGCTGCAGGCGGAAGAGGTCCACAACATTGATGAAGCGGATCTTCACATCGGGAAGCTCTGCCCGAAGGATGGATACGGCTGCCAGAGCCTCCATGGTCGGTGTCTCGCCGGCGCAGGCAAAGACGATATCCGGTTCCTGCCCCTGATCGTTGGAGGCCCAGTCCCAGATGCCGATGCCCTGGGTGCAGTGCTTGACGGCTTCCGGCATGGACAGCCACTGGGGTCTCGGATGCTTGCTTGCGACGATGACATTGACATAGTCACGGCTGCGGATGCAGTGGTCAAAGACCGAAAGCAGGCAGTTGGCATCGGGCGGCAGGTAGAGTCTCACGACATCCGCCTTCTTGTTGGCAATGTGATCCATGAAGCCCGGATCCTGATGGGTGAAACCGTTGTGGTCCTGCTGCCAGACCGTGGAGCACATGATCAGGTTCAGGGAAGCGATCTCCTCTCTCCAGGTCAGCTGGTTGCAGATCTTGAGCCACTTTGCGTGCTGCGCAGCCATCGAGTCGATGATGCGGGCAAAGGCCTCATAGGTGGCAAAGAAGCCGTGGCGTCCCGTCAGAAGGTATCCCTCGAGCCAGCCCTCGCACATATGCTCGGAAAGCATGCCGTCCATAACGCGTCCGTCCGGAGCGAGATGGTCATCCGTATCATAGTGCTCCGCATTCCATGCGCGATTCTCGGTCTCAAAGACCGCGTTCAGGCGGTTGGAGTTGGTCTCGTCGGGCCCGAAGATGCGGAAGTTTTTACTCTCCTCATTGAGCTTGAAGATATCCCGGACAAACTTTCCGAGATAGGTCATATCCTGACCGTCCTCTGCGCCGTGCTCGGTGACATCAAAGCCGTACTTGCGGTAATCCGGAAGCCTTAAGTCACGAAGCAGCAATCCGCCGTTTCCGTGCGGGTTCGCGCCGATACGGGCATTGCCCTTCGGTGCCAGGGAAGCGATCTCGGGAAGCAGCTTTCCGTTATCGTCAAAGAGCTCCTCAGGATGATAGCTTCGAAGCCAGTTCTCCAGGATCTCCAGATGCTCTTCCTTATCCATGGCAATCGGCACCTGGTGCGCAAGGAAGTTGCCCTCGATGCGCTTTCCGTCCACGACCTTCGGGGCAGTCCATCCCTTGGGGGTCCGAAGCACGATCATCGGCCAGCGCGGACGGGTGTGGTCGTTATTCTTACGCGCGTTCTTCTGGATCTTCTGAATCTTTTCAATGACCTTGTCCATGGTCTCCGCCATCAGACGGTGCATGGGCATCGGATCCTCGCCCTCGACGAAGTAAGGCTCCCAGCCGCAGCCGTGGAAGAAGTCCACGATCTCCTCATGGGACATGCGGGCAAAGAGGGTCGGGTTTGCGATCTTGTAGCCGTTTAAGTGCAGGATCGGCAGCACAGCGCCGTCTCCTACCGGATCCAGGAACTTGTTGGAGTGCCAGGAGGTAGCAAGAGGACCGGTCTCCGCTTCGCCGTCACCGACGGTCACGCAGGCGATCAGGTCCGGATTATCAAATACCGCGCCGAACGCATGCGCAATGCCGTAGCCAAGCTCGCCTCCTTCATTGATGGAGCCGGGGGTCTCGGGCGCACAATGGCTCGGGACACCGCCCGGGAAGGAGAACTGCTTGAACAGCTTCCGCATTCCCTCTTCATCCCGGGAAATGTTGGGATAATACTCGCTGTAGGTGCCGTCCATGTACTCGTTGGCGATCAGGAAGTTTCCGCCGTGTCCGGGACCGGAGAGCAGGATCATATCAAGGTCATAGCGCTTGATCACGCGGTTTAAGTGCGTGAATACAAAGTTCTGCCCCGGTACGGTTCCCCAGTGGCCGACGATCTTTTTTTTGATCATCTCACGGGTCAGCGGCTTCTTTAAAAGCGGATTGTCCAAAAGATAAAGCTGGCAGGCGGAAAGGTAATTGGCCGCGCGCCACCAGGCATTCATCCTTGTTAAAAGTTCTTCGGTGATCGGTCCCTTCTCGGGGATCATGTCCTTTTTACTCGGCATTCAGGTTCCTCCGTAAACTATATAAACTCGTTGTTTTCTTCCGTTCCGCATATACCATGCGGATCCTGTAAATGCAGATGACAGACAAAACGGCTGTTCCTGACTCGCATCAATCATCTGTCTTAAGAGTTTCGCGCTGTACCCTGTGTGAAACGCAGCGCTCAAACAGCCCTGTGGCTCATTGTATCTCTGTTTCGCTGTTTTCGCAAGCATTTTGCTTTAGTACTGCGGCGCATTATAGCCTCTGTATATGGAAGCCGCCGTCCACATCGATATAGTTGCCGGTGGAGTAACGGATCCTGTCGCCGCAGAATACGGAGACCGCTTTTGCCACATCCTCCGGCGTGCCCCAGCGGGCGATCGGAAACACCCCTTTTTCGATCAGACGGTCGTACTTTTCCTTCACTACGCTGGTCATATCCGTCATGATAACCCCCGGGCGGACTTCATTGACCGTGATCCCCTCCGGTGCCAGACGGTCCGCATAGAGGGTTGTCAGCATGGAAATGCCCGCCTTGGACACGCAGTACTCTCCCCGGCTGATGCTGGATACCACGGAGGAGCAGCTCGAAACATTTACGATCGCACCTTTATTATGAGTCCTGCGGCACTCCTCATCAAAATAATCCTGGGCGATCATCTGCCGGGCTGCTGCCTGGGTCATGAACATGTTTCCTTTTGTGTTCGTGCCTGTGACGTAGTCATAGCTTTCTTCCGTCATTTCCAGGAGGTCCGCTCTTACTTTCGGAGCCACGCCGGCATTGTTTACAAGAACGTCGATCCTTCCAAAACGCTCGACAGCTTCCCCTACGATCCTCGGACCGGAGGCAATATCCGTCGCGTCGGCCTGCACATATAAAACCTCCGCGCCTGCTGCTTCTACTGCCCTTATCGCGTCAGCATATTTTTCCGCGGATCCGCGGGAGGTCATAACGATGTTGAATCCATCCTCCGCCAGCTGCTTTACAACGGCAAGCCCGATGCCTCTGGTTGCGCCTGTTACGATCGCTGTTTTTTTCATATCTGTCCTTTCTGCTGTTTAAGGAAATGTTGATTGATCAGCGATTCCTTAAAGCCCCTGCCGCTTCCGATACTCTCTCCACTGGTTTTCGAAAAAGTCATCCGGCTTCGGGACCGGCCGCACCGGTCTCCACTGTGAGACGGCTCTGAAGGCATCTGCCGTGCTGTCCTCCTCGAGGTATGTCTCCTGCACCATGCCGCTGTATTTGCCCCCGTCCTCCCGGAAACGGAAGATCTCAGGGAGTCCTTCCTTTGGCAAAACTCCTTCCGGATCCGTATAGAGACAAGAACCGCGGCTTCCCGCGCCGGAAACGATATAATCCCGCATTGCCGTCAGATAAACGAAGCGGGATAAAAGCATGTCATACAGCCTGAACCAGAGACTGCTTTCCCTAAGCGACGGCCTTGCCATCCGTTTTCCATAGTTCTGCAGGTACTCTCGGGTCTTTTTCAGCGCTTCCGAGATCCCGGCAGGATTCCGGATCATACCGCCGTCCCTGCTCATTTCCTCCGTAAGCTTTTTCCATACCTCCGCAGGTCTTTCGTTTCCCGACGCTTTATACGGCCGGGCGGCAAATGAAAGCGCGTCTTTTCGAAGGCGTTCCATCCATTCCTCATCAGCGGCACCCGGCTGCTTTTCGGGAAGATCGGGAGCTTTGTTCTTCCTTTGGATGCTCCGCATATGGATCTCCTCCGCTGCCCGGATGGCACCCGTCTGTCCGGCATTCAGCGCCGAACCGCCCGGCCGCGTGACACCATGGGAGCCGCAGACCTCCCCGACCGCAAACAGGCCGCGGATCCCGGTCTCCCAGTTTGCGTCTGTCGAAAGCCCGCCGTTATTGTGCTGGGCGCAGACCGCGATCTCCAGAGGCTCCTTTGCAAGGTCTACTCCGTGATCCATGTAAAAAGAAACCGCCGGAGCATTCATGTGCATCAGCCGCTCAATGGGCGTTCCGAACAGGGCGCCGGCTTTTTCAAGATAAGTGTGTGCTTCTTCGGAAAGGCTGTCAAAATCGATGGGCGCTTTTCCCGGATTATCACGAAAATCCAGCCATACCCTGCGGCCCTTTTGTTTCGTCTCCTGATAAACCAGAAGGTCGATCAGGGAGGAACCGCCCCGACACTTTGCTGTGTCAAATGGCCACTGGTAGCCCTTCAGAAATACAAGGGAGAGCATCGTACCCTGATCATCAAAATATTCAGTCAGAAACTCCCTTTCATCCCCTCCGTCGGGATCGGTGGAGATAAAACGCGGAAGCACCTGCATATAGCTGCCGGACACGTTCCAGCGGGGGCGAAGGGATGCCATGCCGAACTGCCACTCCGTCAGGTTTTTCCCCTTCACGCCCGCCGCAAAGGCCATGCCGCTTGCCCCAAGCTGGGAAGCCGGATAGACAGAGTCCCTGTACATGCCTGCGGGGCCTCCTGTCGCCAGTATGACATTGTCCGCCCGGATCAGGAGGTAGGGATCTTTGGTGGCCTCGCAGTAATTGCCGCCGGCATCGGCGCTCTCCCCACAGGAAACGATCAGGTTCAGGCAGAGCACGCCGCATATTCTGTTTTCAAATGTCAGCAGACGGATCGCCTGCGTGCGATCAAGAATGCGGACACCGGTCTCTCCGAGGGCTTTTTCAAGTGCCTCCGTCATCAGCCTGGAGGTGTAGGGTCCCGCACTGGTCGCGCGTCTGCCACGGTCATGATCCGTCCTGTAGCCCATGTATTCGCCGTATTCATTGCAGGGGAAGGGAACTCCCAGCTCGACAAGATTATAGAAGCCGCGCACAGAAAGTGCCGCCTCACAAAGAGCCTGATCTCCATCCACTGCTCCCCCGGAAAACAGGTCCTCTGCCATTAAATGGATGCAGTCCGGATCCTCCCCGGAAAGGGAAAGCTTATAGTAAGTCTGCTTATCCGACCCGGTGTTCCGGCTCGTGCCCGACTTCATGTTTTCCGTGACCAGGGCGGTGTTTTTCTCTCCGAGCTTCCACAGACGAAGTGCCGCCGCAAGGCCTGCGGCTCCGCTTCCGATAACGACATTATCAACACTGATCTCTCTCATGTTTTTCTCTTTCTTTGTTACGGGACTTTGTGATTTGTCCGCAAATGCGGGGGCTCAAAAAATGCCTTGTCATTGGGTACACTTCCATCCTAACCTCTGAAATTTGCCGGAAGATCTGCCTTCTCCTTTAAAAACTCACGGTAATAGCCGCCGTATTCCGCGGCATTCCGGACAATGCAGCCTGTCGGCTTGTGCGCCCGGATCAGATCGCCGCAGCCTCCGCAGGTCACACAGACACGGCCTGGATCAATACGGCCGCTATGAATGATCTCATTGGCAAAATCCGGATCCGCAAAAGCCATCCTTCCGAACAGCATGCCGTCGATCAGGCCCTCCTCCACGGCTCCCGCCGCAAAGAGATCGGCGTGCTGCCTTAAGTAGCTCGGGGCGGAGCCGTAAACGATCAGGCCCGGCACCTCCCTTTTGACTTCTCCGATCCCGTTGATCATTCTTGCGATACCGCAGAGCGGGTGCTCCTTCGGCTCGTACTTTCCGCGGTCGAAGGGCCGGGTCACATGGGTCGTTACGTAAGGATTTCCCATGGTAAGGTCTATGAGGTCAAGCCCGTATTTTTCATGCAGCTCCCGGACCAGTGTCTTCGCTTCGCTTAAGTCCGGCTGCGGTGCCGAATTGATCAGTTCCGCCGCTGTCTTGGGATCGGAGCAGTTTCGCGCGGCAGTGCTTTGTTCATCCTCTTTTGCACTTACACCAAAGCCGTAAGGCCAGGGCAGTCCGTCATAGATCCCGAGCCTGCAGGTCACCATGAAATGCTCATCTTCACAGGGCTTTGCCGCAAGGATGCCGTTCCGGAGGAGCCTCGTCCGGTTCTCGAGACTTCCTCCGTATAAACCCGGCCGTTCATAGGCGCTTAAGAGCTCCGCCAGAAGGTATCCGTGGCAGGCCTTGATGTCAACAGCATCAAAGCCCGCTTCCTTCGCAAGTGCTGCTGCCTCGCCGAACTTTTCTTCAAGTCCTTTTAAGTAGTCGTCGGAAACGATGCAGCTGTCATCCGCTTTGCGGAACTGCTCATTGACAGGATTTCTGTACGCAATGAGCGGCGCCGGCCGGTTTTCCGGATTGGAATAACGCCCGGAATGATTGGCCTGCATGATAAGATACGGAGCATATCCGTTTTTCTTCATGCCGGCCTCCCTGATGCAAGCGCAGAAGCGCTTATACTGTTCCAGATTCTCTTTACTTATAAAAAGCTGCGTGCTGCCGGAACGCCCCTCCGGAACAATGGAGATGGCTTCAAACCAGATGACGGCACTGCCGCCCTCGGCTTCGCGCACATAACGGCGCAGGGTAAGCTCTGAGGGTGAGCCGTCAGGAAGGGCATCCGCCCCCTCCATAGGTGCGATCCCGAGGCGGTTTCTGAGGGTAACGCCGCGAAACCGGACAGGCTCCTTCAGTACAGCAGTATCCGCAGCAAAAGGCAGGTTAAGGCCAAGCTCCAGAGCTCTGCCTTTAAGTTCTTCGATTGTATTATAGTGAAAGCCTTCCATGATCGTCTCCATGTAAAACAGTAAAACGACGCAGCTGTGAGTGGAAGCATCGTGTGCCGCTGCAAAGATACGGCTTCCATTGTTAACATAAGAAAGCAAGTGAACCGAGCCGTTTCATCCTGATGAGTATCCTTTGACTACGACTTCAATTGTCGATAACAACACTGATCGTTTTGTGCAATTTGATAGCAGTGCCCTCTGTTTTTCTTCAATCTATTATGCTATACTTACAATCAGAACACAATAGCAGCTTCGTTTTTATTTCAGGAGGATAATCATGGCAAGCAAGGTTAATTTTTTCCGTACCAGTGATGACGCGATTCTGTACTTTGAGGATCATTCCCCCGAAAAGGGCGATCCGATCGTGCTGGTTCCCGGATACTGCTGCACGACCCACTACTATGACAACAACATTCCGGAGCTTGCAAAAGAGCACCGGGTGATCACCTTTGACCCCAGAGGCCAGGGAGCTTCCTCCAAGGGCCTGCAGGGGCACACCGTGGCCCGCAACTGCCAGGATATCAAGGAGCTTTTAGATTATCTTGACGTAAAGGATGCATGCATGCTCGGCTGGTCCATGGCAGGCCAGTTCGTCATTAAGTACTTTGACCTCTACGGAGCGCACCGCATCAAAGCATTAGGTCTCATCGACTGTCCCTTAGGCGCCATGTATGACGAGCCCTGGAACGCCCACGGCTTAAAGGGCTTCAATACGACCCATCTCACCGATCAGCTCAAGATGGTCTACAACGGCTGGGAGGGCTACTGCAATTTCTTCTGCCACATGATGTATGACG
>Ga0256404_1008598_pt1 | contig 15222 bp, 14 predicted proteins | sample RumenRJG_01DNA_FD_185990 | JGI IMG/M metagenome (GOLD analysis project Ga0256404, IMG submission 185990) | Bovine rumen microbial communities from Lethbridge, Alberta, Canada - RJG_01 | ecosystem: Host-associated > Mammals > Digestive system > Stomach > Rumen | place: Canada: Alberta | collected...
CGAAGGTTATCGCCACCTTTATGCTAGGGAGAGTAAGGGGTATGGCCGAAAATGGAACGGATTCCATGAGTACAGTTAAGGAGTGAGACTATGAGAATTAACCATAATATGTCAGCAATTCGCGCTAACATGCACCTTTCCATTTCGAGCGACAGACTCTCTAAGAGCAGTGAGAAGCTTGCGAGCGGCTATAAGATTAATCATGCCTTTGATGACCCTGCGGGGCTCGCCATTTCAAATAAAATGCGTCTTCAGATTAAGTCACTTAAGAAGGCGACTGAGAATACGGGAAATGGCATATCGGTCATGCAGATAGCTGATGGAGCGCTTGAGGAAGTAACATCTATGATTCAGCGTATGAATGAGCTCTCAGTTAAGGCCGCGAACGGTACGAATTCAAATAACGACAGGCAGAATATCCAGGATGAGGTGAGCCAGCTCATGTCTGAGATAGACAGAATTGCTGAGACTACTGACTACAATACCATGAAGGTCCTTAACGGGGACCTCGACAGGAGATGCATAACTGACACAGATGGTGTAAGCATGCAGAATGTCGGTATGGGGGTAGAAGCCGGGAAGTACCAGATTAAGATTGCAAGTGGGACTGACTTAAACTATCTCGATAAGGAAAATGTAAGCCTTGTTGATAATGACGCTACAGCTTCAAAATTCACGGACGTTACGCCAAAGCCTGTTATTACGGTAGAGGGAACAAATACTAACTTCAAGGAAGAGTCAACAAATTCAAAGAGCGCCACTAATCCGGATGCGTCGAGGACATATGAGGCGACCGGAGAGAGGAAGTTCGTAAAGGGCCGCATGCTTGATGACCCTAGAGTTGTGGTGACCGGAAAAGACGGATTCAGCATGGAATTCAGGCTGGATCTGGATGAGCTCTATAAGAAGAATAAAGATAACATTACATTTAAATATGAGTATTTTGATGGAACTGACACTTACACAAAGACAGTGGTGAATGGTGGAACGGCTACTTATACCGATAAGGCTGGGAATGCTATTACCGATGCGGATATTAAAGCAAAGTTGGATGCCAGTGAACCAGCAAGCGCTAAGTATACCGGCGCCGACATCACCGTCACCGGTACTGTCCTTGACGCGGGCTACGCTACCCTCCAACTTGGCGCTAACACAGGCGAGGATATGGACGTCTATATCCCTAAGATTAGCACCGAGACCCTCGGTATAGAGGATCTCGACGTCACAACCGAAAACGACGCTACAGAGGCAGTGAGGAAGGTCAGCACCGCCCTTGCGAACGTATCAAGCTTCAGAAGCAGACTCGGCGCCTATCAGAACCGCCTCGAGAGCACCTTAAGGAACAGCAACACAACCGTAGAGAATATGACCCAGTCACTCTCAAGGGTTATGGATACGGATATGGCTGAAGAGATGACGGAATATACCCAGCTCCAGGTACTCGAGCAGGCAGGAACCAGCGTTCTTGCTGAGGCAAATCAGCGCCCTGAGACAATTCTTTCCATACTTCAGAGCTGATTGAGGTGAGAAATGACCGCTGAAGAAATAAAAAATTTCAAAAATCGTATAACTTCCGCAAACAGGACTGGTCTAACCGTTATCATTTATGATATAATAGACACTGACCTCACTGAAGCGGAAGAAAAGATTGCGATATCTGACAAGGAAGGAGCCAAGCTTGCCCTTGCCCACGCAAGGAAATTCGTGACGGAGCTCCTTGTCACGCTCGATATGAAATACGAGCTCTCGGATAATCTTGCGAGTCTCTACATTTACGTAAATAAATGCATAAATTCTGCCTACGTGAGTCTTAAGGCAGAAAAAGTAACAGAAGCTGCGCGTATTATGAAGAGCCTCGGTGACGCATTCAGAAAGGTGGCCGAGACGGATGATAGCGCTCCCCTCATGGAGAATACTGAGTCGGTATACGCGGGACTTACCTACGGAAAGGGAATGGAACCTGATGAGGCTGTGGTTGACGCAAATGAGGCAAATCGTGGCTTCCTGGTTTAGAAAAGGTATGTTATTTTCATTTGATAAGAAGGCTTATAGCCTTATATTAAAAACTGCCGTGATCGTCGCGGCAGCTTTTTTTGCGGTACATTTACCTGAAGCCTATGCTTCTGAAAATGCGACAAGCGCGAGTCAGCCTGAAAACGCCTTCGGAAGCGCCGTGAAAAAGAAGAGCTTCAAGATAAAAGCATTTACGGCGGAGGGCGACCTCGTAGAGGTTGATACCGGCGTGACAAGGTCTGCCATAGAGGACTCTGTGCTTACGGCCTCGTGGAAACTGACGGGCTTCAAGGACGATGGGAAGACTGAGATATCGATTTATGCCGATACCGACAACAAGGATTATGACGGTGATCTCATATACAGCGGTACGGGTGAAAAGAGTGGCAGCGCTATTTTGCTTGCCGGAGACCTTGCGACGGACGATTATTATTTTTATATAGAGGCCACAAGAAATGGCGTGACAAAGCGGAAATACACGGGGAAGTCCTTTCCTCTCGTAAATTATGAGGATATTTTGCCTGATTGCTCAGTTTCATTTAACAATGAAGAAGAGATAACAAATGATGACGTTCTTGCGGCTGATGTCTCCTTCGACGGACATTGCACGGTTACTGCGCTTGTAAATGACAATAAGGTCATAGACGCTTCAGGTGCGGTAGGGCGCTATAATATACCACTTTCAGAGGGTGAGAACAGCGTAGAGCTTATCGTTACCGGTGAAAATGGCAAGGGGAGGCATTTTACAGAGGATATAACTCTTGACACGGACCCGCCATACCTCCTTGTTTCGACTGATGTCGATGGGGCGGTTACGAGTGCTGAGACGGTTGATATTTCAGGAAATGTCGAGAAGGGCGCTCTTCTTACCGTAAATGATGAGACTATCCTGTATGACAGCGATGGGAATTTCAGTACCACCGTAAAGCTTGACAATGGTAACAACATCGTTGACGTTAAGGCGGAGGATGAGGCCGGAAATATTAATAATTACCCGATGACAGTCTACAGACGGCAGATCAGGCAGAACAAGAGAAACAAGAAGGCTGCGATATTTGTCGGGGGGTTGTTCGGCATTATTATTTTCGGGTACATTTTCTTCTTTATAAAGTGGATTAGAAAACATCGCCGTCTTGACAAAAAGAAGAATAGAAAGTAGAATATAAAGGTCGGACTTTAATAAAAATATTCAGGAGACAGAAAATGGGAGAAAAAAAACCATACTATATAACCACGGCCATAGCCTATACCTCAGGCAAGCCGCACATAGGCAACACCTACGAGATAATTTTAGCCGATTCCATAGCCCGCTTCAGAAGAAAGGAAGGCTATGACGTACATTTCCAGACGGGATCTGATGAGCACGGACAGAAGATAGAGACCCGCGCCATCGAGGCCGGTGAGACACCGAAGGAGTTCGTGGACGAGGTATCTGCTGAGATTAAGCGACTCTATGATATGGTGAATACCAGCTATGACCGCTTTATAAGGACTACCGACGATGACCACACGAAGCAGGTTCAGAAGATATTTAAGAGGCTCTACGATAAGGGCGATATTTACTTAGGCAAATATAAGGGCTTATACTGCTCTGAGTGCGAGGCATTTTACACAGAGAGTCAGGCCAAGGATGGAAAATGTCCTGTCTGCGGCTCTACCCTTAAGGAAGAGTCTGAGGATGCATATTTCTTTAAGATGAGCAAGTACGCTCCGAAGCTTATAGACTATATAGAGTCACACCCTGACTTCATCAAGCCTGTAAGCCGTAAAAATGAGATGATGAACAACTTCCTTAAGCCGGGCCTCCAGGACCTCTGCGTCTCAAGGACATCATTTAAATGGGGTATCCCTGTTGACTTCGACCCTAAGCACGTCGTATACGTATGGCTTGATGCGCTTACTAACTATATCACCGGTATTGGCTATGACGCTGACGGCAACAGCAGCGATTTATATAAGAAATACTGGCCTGCTGACCTTCACCTTATCGGAAAGGATATAATCCGTTTCCATACGATTTACTGGCCTATTTTCCTTATGGCTCTCGGTGAACCGCTTCCTAAGCAGGTTTTCGGGCATCCATGGCTCCTTCAGGGCGGCGAGAAGATGAGTAAGAGCAAGGGAAATGTTATCTACGCCGACGATATGGTAGACCTCTTCGGCGTTGACGCTGTCCGCTACTTTGTACTCCATGAGATGCCTTATGAGAATGATGGTGTCATTACCTGGGAGCTTATGGTAGAGCGCTACAACTCCGATCTGGCGAATATCTTAGGAAACCTTGTATCGAGAACTATCGCCATGAGCAACAAGTATTTCGGTGGCGTAATAGAGAATAAGGGCGTTAAGGAAGCTGTCGATGACGATGTGAAAAATGTACAGAAGTCGCTTATTGCAACCGTTAAGGGGAAAATGGGTGAGCTTCGGGCGGCTGATTCGCTTACTGAGATATTTAACCTCTTCAGAAGACTTAACAAATATATAGATGAGACCGAGCCGTGGAACCTTGCGAAGGATGAGGCGAAGCTTGACAGACTCGCGACAGTTCTTTATAACCTTGCTGATGGTATTATGACAGGCGCTTCTGTCCTTTATCCGTTTATGCCTGATACGGCTGACAAGATTGCGTCTGAATTTAACGTAAGTCTCCGTGATTTTGATGATCTTTGTGAGGCTGACCTCTTCCCTTCGGGTACTAAGGTTTCTGAGAATCCTGAGATTCTTTTCGCAAGGAAGAAGGTAGAGGAAGTTCTTGCTGAGACAGGTAAGATAGAAGAGAAGCAGAAGGCTGAATTTAAGGAAAGTAACATTAAGGCTACGGAGAATCTTCTTGCGGCAGGAAAGATCAGTCAGGAAGAGGCTGACGCAAAGCTGGCTGAACTAGGCGTAAAGGGAGCTGTACGAACTGAGATTACGGTGGAGCCTAAGGATGAGATTACTTATGATGACTTTGACAGGTGCCAGTTTGTCGTAGGTGAGGTCCTTGAGTGTGAGGCTGTGCCTAAGTCTAAGAAGCTTCTTAAGTTTAAGATAAAAATCGGAACCGAGACCAGGCAGATTCTCTCAGGCATTCATCAGTGGTATGAGCCGGACCAGCTAATCGGGAAGAAGGTTATGGCCCTTATTAACCTTGCTCCTCGTAAGATGATGGGACTTGAGAGCCAGGGTATGCTTCTCTCTGCTGAGGACGCTGACGGAAATGTATCCCTTATGACACCTATGGACCCTGATATGCCGGGCGGAAGCGGCATCTGCTAAGGAGTAATGTATGAAAATCGGAATTATAGGAGCGATGGGTGAGGAAGTAGCTAAGCTCATCGCCCGCGTTGAGAATCCTGCTAATAGCGAGATAGCAAAAAGCGTGTTTACAGCCGGGAAACTCGCAGGTCAAGATGTTGTAATAGTAGAAAGCGGCATAGGTAAGGTAAATGCCGCCCTTGCGGCCCAGGTTCTTGTGGATAAGTTTGGTGTCGACTGCATCATAAACTGCGGTGTCGCCGGAGCTATTGATAACAGGCTTAATATAGGCGATATCGTGCTTTCGGAGGATACAGTCCAGCACGATATGGATACGAGCTATTTCGGTGACCCCGTGGGCATCATTCCTCGTATGAAGGAGAGCTACTTCAAGGGCGATAAGAAGCTTATTAAGGTTGCTAGCGATGTTTGCCATGAAGTAAATCCTGAAATTAGCATCTATTCAGGTAGGATAGCGAGTGGCGACCAGTTTATTTCTGACAGTGATAAGAAAAAGTGGCTAAGTGCAAATTTTCACGCTATGTGCGCTGAGATGGAGGGGGCAGCCGTAGCCCAGGCTGCCTGGTTAAATGATACGCCTTTTCTAATTATCCGTGCCATATCCGATAAGGCTGATGGCAGTGCTGTCATGGATTATGGTGAGTTCGAGAAGAAAGCCATAGAGCATACCGATAAGCTTGTTATGGGGATGCTTGAGAGACTGTGATTTCGCATTAAAAAGAGCCGTGCATTGCACGGCTCTTTTTTGTTGCGAGAAAGATGGTTGGAGGAAATTAAAAAAAATTACAGATATCGGTTAAGTTTTTTTGGGGGGGTCGATATAAATAGTGTAAATGTGATGGAAGGAGGATGAGTAATGATTGCTATATCGTACAATGCCGCGGCAGCAAACGCTTCGAGGCATTTTAAAGTAAATACGAAAGACCAGTCGAAGAACTTAGAGAAGCTCTCCTCCGGTTACAGAATAAACAGGTCAGCGGATGACGCGACCGGTCTTTCGATCTCTGAGAAGATGCGTACCCTCATCAGGGGACTCAGTCAGGCTACAGATAACTGTCAGGACGGAATCTCTATGCTACAGGTAGCTGACGGATCACTTGCTGAAATGACCAGCATGATGCACCGCATGACTGAGCTTTCTGTAAAGTCAGCGAATGGCACCAACTCTCAAAAAGACCGACAGATACTACAGAATGAGATAAAGCAGCTTAAACTTGAGATAAACGGCCAGGTTGAGAAGACAAAGTTTAACGATATTAAGATCTTCGATCCATCGGGAATGAACGGTGTGGCTGATGCTTTTATTGGCACTGCCACCGGTACGCCTGCGGATGATTCCATAACAAATTATTCGTTCGGAGCGGATGGAAACGGAATAAGTATAAATGGCACAACATTTCCATATGAGGATATAAAGAATTCAGCCGGTGAGCCTATGAGCTCGCTGAAAGATGGAACTTACAAACTGAGGTACAACGGTGTAACATTTCCCTTAACCATTAAGAATGTGAGTGACAGGAGCCAATTGACGCAGCTGGTGGGAGCGTTTTCGGTTACGAGTGAAAAGAAGGAAGCCCTTCCAGCGAGAAAGGCAGTAGAATCAGCTTCATTTTCTTTTGATCCTGTTGCTGGCGCAGACATCAAAGATGGCACAAAATTTGTCATAAAGGCTGACAGCGATGGAATAAACGGGAGATTTAAATGGAAAGATCTCTGCCCGGCTTTAGCGGAAGGCAAGGATCTCGGGGCCAACCAGATTACAATATCTGTTCCTATACAGAAGGGTGTAAGCTTTGACATAAAAGTTAATAATGGCGCCAAGCTTGAGCAAGTGGTTGATTCAATAAATAATTTTTCGGCAACGGTGAAAGCAGGGCAGATAAAAGGTATAGACGTTACAAGATTTTTCTCAGGCTATACAATTACAGGAGGCCAGTTGCCGGTTAATCTTACAAGTAATACCAGTAAGACCTTTGACTGGAGCCTTCCGGGAGATCCTGCAAATGATGATGCTTTAAAGGACATCGCAAAAAAGCTCAATTGTGACGTGACTGATCTGACAGGCGGTGACTTAAAAATATATTTTCAGAACAAGAATGGATATAATGTACCGACAGCCGTGCTGACCGCAAAAAGTTCAAAAGGAGGCCAGGGCTCGGTCACTTATACTATGTCTAAGGAAGATAGCGATAGCTTAAAAGCCCTGTTACAGCCGGGAAATGCTTTCCCTATAAAAAGTCATGTAGCTGATGCTAAGTTTAGTTATAAAGGAAGTTCGTTTGTAGGTCATCTTATCGCAATAAGAGATGTCACCGGAACGGAAATTCCCGGGCGTGGGCCCGGCATATTGTTTAACAGCAATAATATTCCTTCGAAGGTGGAATTTAATATTAGTCATGAAAGTGTTCTTAACTCAAATGGTGAAGTGAAGTCAATGGAGGAAGGAAATATTCTTCCACCCCAGTATAAATACAACTTCGATACATTTGAAAGTGAATCTCTTTATGATCCTGACTATCCTAAGAACAAATGGTGGATTCAGTCAGGCGAGGGAACCATGAACGGTATGATGCTTTCCGTGGGGCAGGTTAGCTGTAATCTGCTGGGGCTCGATGATATGGATATTTCGACGGAAAACGGAGCTACTCAGGGCATAAGACAGACGGGAAAGGCTCTTAGGACTCTTAGTAAGATTCGTTCCGAACTTGGAGCTGAGCAGAACCGCTTAGAGCATACAGTGTTAAATAATAAGAACGCGGTAGAAAATACTACTGCTTCCGAATCTCTTATAAGAGATACCGATATGAGTACGGCTATGGTTTCGTTCCACAAGTTAAATATACTTGAAATGACAGGTGAGAGCATGTTGGCTCAGGCAAATAAAAGTCCTGAGGATGTACTGAAGCTCTTGGAGACAAAGTAACGGGGGATAAATGACAGCTACTAATATCAAGGATGTCAGCGACCACATAAAGAAAATGAGATTCCGTCGAAAGGTTTTTGGCGGAGTTGATGAGCGAGATGTGTGGCGACAGATAAAACTGCTCGATGATGATTACAGGAACCTGTACAGGATCCTCTGTGAAGAATATCAGAAAAACATAGAACTTATGAAGCAGAGGAGTAATGGGGAAGTCAAAGCAAGGCAGTAAAAGCACACGTAAGCCAAGTATATGGGAATGGTGGCCGACTGAGAAAGCCATAGAAGCAAGATATGAGAGAGCGGTCTGGCATGAAGAAATAATCTCATTTTTGATGAGATTATTTGCTCTGATAGCTGTGCTTGTGATTCTGTTCCTCATGGTCTTTGGTATATTTACCGAAGATGACATGGAAATGTCGCCTGCGGTGAGAGCCGGTGATCTTGCTATATATCAAAGGGGAATTAAGGAGTTCAGGCTCGAAGATGTGCTCATATATGAGGCTGATGGAAAAGAAAGAATCGGCAGGGTGGTAGCGAGGCCGACCGACACGGTTGAAATTACCTCGGAAGGCGCCGTAAAGGTTAATGGCTACGTCCAGATTGAGGAGAGAATAACCAATGGTACTTCTATCGCGCCAGGCGTAAGCTATCCGCTTACACTTAAGGCCGATGAGTATTTTATAATGGCAGACGCGCGCGGAGATGCGAAGGACAGCAGGCTTTTTGGCCCCGTTAGTAGGGACCATATACTAGGAAGAGTTGCATTTCTTTTACGCATGGATGATTTCTAAAATATGGAACATGGAGGTGCAGAATGAAGAAAATCATTCGGAAAGTTATAGTTACCATGGTTATGGCATCTACTATGGTAACTATGCTGTGGACAAGTCCACCGGGTAGAAACGCAGAGGCTGCGAGTGATGGATTAAGCTTTGATCAGCAGATAAAAGCCAATGATGTAACCGACGGTAGTCATATAAGCGGAATTACGACGCCGGATTTTAAAGTAGAATACAGACTTGATCCCATACTTAACGTTAATTCAAATGATAAGAGGTATGAAACCGACCTTGCGAATTATCCTGTTGGGAGTGTTAAGGATGCTACAGGTGTAATAAATTATACCAAGGAAATTGCTCCGAAGATCACGGATGCATCAGGTATCGCAAGTGAGGAAATTTCCGCTAATGATATATTTAACGGTAAAAAATTTGCGGAAAACAGCAAGGTTTATCGTTATAACGTAAGCATTGTTGGTCTATATGTAAAGGAGAATGATACTACCTGGAGCAGTAGTAACCTGCTTAATTCTCCTGACAGTGGAATAGTTGTTCCGCATATTACGCCGATTATGGATGTTTCGATAGACAGCGATGGTAAGATAGCTCAGATTGCTATGTGGGATTCTTCAGGAACATCTAAGACGAGTGGTTTTGTAGCAAGAAACAGTTCCGGGAACGGTAATCCTTTTATTACTACTGTGTACGCCGATGATGGTTCCGGAGCTATAGAATACAACACCAACGATGTAGTAATTACGTCTGATTATATCGGCGGAAATTGGGACAGTATTCATGGCGGTATATCATATTCTGTGACCTTTACCAACCTGCCTTATTATCTTGTATCAAGCGATGCTGTATTTGAAAGTCTGATTGTTGGCACGAACGCAAGAAGCTGGAAGGCTAAGAGCGGGAATACAACAACTAGTGCCACGGCTGAAGGTACACTTGATCAAACTGATGAGATTACTTTTCATGGTATTCCGGCTGTCGATGGAGCGGGAAAAAAGGTGACTTATTCATCAACCATTCATTTTGAAAATCTTGATAAGGATGAGTCCTTGAAGAAGCAATATGCTTCAGCCATCTTTTATGGGGCTGTCGCCGACCGTATTTCCTCTGTAAGCTCACTTGCCGAATTCGCTTCCTCCGGACAGTCGGTTGGATATGCTAATAAGGCGTATAAGCAGGGAGAATATTTACGTACCATAGGCGCTTCTGAAGTTTCTGCAACAAGCGTAAACGCAAACAGGTTCGTCATTTTTGATCCTGATCAGCTTGTAGTAGTCGGTGTAGTAAAAAATTCTACTCCTGCCGTATTTATGATAATAGCAGGGATAATGATTCTCATGCTTCTCTTAATAGGAAGGAGACACGAGGATAATTACCATTTTAAAAGGAGGTAAATAAAAATGGGAAAGAAATGGACTAAAGTAATGATAAGCGTGGCTTCTGCCGGTATGCTTGCCATAAGTATGCTTACGGCGATGCCAGCAAGACAGGTGAAGGCGGCAAGCACAACAAGCTTTAAGCAGGAGATTATTGTAAATGATGTAACTGATGGAAATCATACCGCTAATGTGAAGATGCCAAAGATTACAGTTACGTACCGCCTGACACCTGTTGTAGATAGCGCAGGCCTGCCTGCTAATGACTCTCGTTACGCGGATAAATTGGATTTATTTATTAACGGCAGCGTAAAGGATTCGACCAAAGTTGTTGAAACATCTGTAGTTATTGAAGATAATGCAGCATCAGATGATGATGGCCATTATGTAAAAGACATAACCCCTGATGAAATTGGCTTAACCGGATTTGTAAATGCCAGCAGGGTATACAGATATAAGATAGAGATTTCGGGTGTTTATCGTGGTGACGATACGAGGGATGACGCACATAATCTGTTAAAATTATCTCAGCATGATTTTACTTTCCCTGAGAATCAGTTAGGAATTCTGGATGTTTCTGTGGATACAGATAAAAAGGTGGCAGCTATCGCCTTCTGGAATTCGACAGGGACCAACAAGCTTGTTGGATTTACCGGTACTGAAGGTGATGGAGCGGATGCCTTTAAATATAACGTAGCGGATCTCCAGATATCATCGGATTATATAGGTAAGAACTGGGACAGCTTACATGGCGGTTTCGTCTATACCGTTAAAATTGATAAGCTTCCGAGCGATACCTTTAAGCAAGCTAAAGATGTGACAGAATGCTTATATGATGATGGACGTAGTTGGGGCGAAAGTACCAAAAATCCCTTTAAAGGGGGAGCGAGTACAAGTTCAATAACTCTTGAAGGTACGTTGGATCAGAATTCGCAAATACTGATTGGGGGGCTTCCTAAAGGCGTTACATACTTAGGCAGTATTGATTTTTCTGGACTTGAAAAAGCTGTGGTAGGTAATACGACGAAAGATTTGAGAGCGAAATATGGTCCTGCTATATTCTTTGGAGCGAAGGTAAAGCGAGTAGAAGGGATTAATGATATGACTTCTTTTGCCGGAAGCGAATATGCCGGAAAGTATGAGTATGATGCCTATGAAATGGGAGAGGATACAAGAGCGCTTGATAATGCAAGCGAGGTAGTACTTGAAAATAATGGTGATTCCAATTCAAGCCGTTTTATTATCTTCGACCCATCCGATCTCGTAGTTGTTGGTGTCGTAAGAAATACATTACCGGCTGTAGGGCTTATATGTATCGCCGGAGCTATTGCGATAGCGCTCTTCTTCACAAGAAAGAAAAAGCTGCCTGTAATTGAGTGATTATTTTAAGAACTTTTACCGGGATCACGGACTGTCGCGATCCCGGTTATGTTATTTATAAGACAGATAAGGAGATGATGACCATGAGGTTTTTAGCAGGATTATCAAGGACCGGAGATAAATTTATAAGGATAATTCTTGAGATAATAATGGTCATTTTCTTCTTGCTTGGCGGATATATTTTGTGGCATACGTGGATGGTTTATCATTCAGCTTTTGACCTGTCGGGAGTGGAGCAGTATAAGCCTGAATTAGCGGAAGAGGGTATGAGCCTCGAAGAAATCAGAAAAATAAATCCAGATGTGATAGGGTGGATATCCATAGATGGCACGCATATAGATTACCCTCTGCTTCAAGGACGCGATAACCAGGAATATTTAAATAAGGATATTAATGGTGATTTTGCCCTCCATGGATCAATATATCTCGATTCATTAAATAACCGAGACTTTTCTGACAGTTATAATATTATTTATGGTCACCATATGGATAATGGTGGCATGTTTGGTGATATTGTAAAATTTAAGGATGAAAAATATTTTGAGAGTCACGAAAGCGGAAACCTGTGGCTTAAGAATAAGACATATAAACTTGAAATATGCGCAATAATGATGGAAGATGCTTATGACAGGGAGTTTACAGGCCCAAAAGGAAAGGATTCCGATATAACGGATTTTATGAAAACAGTATATAGCAGGGCGATTTATTCGAGACCTGTCGAGGTAAGTTCAGCTGATCGCTTAGCAGGACTCCTAACCTGCGACTCAGCATTTACAAATGGGAGAAATATCCTAGTGTGTAAGCTGGTACCGGAAAAAGATGATGATACTGTGCATATATTAAATTAGGCATCCAGTAAATAAACAGATCTAATATTGGACTAGAGCTTATAAGGGATTAAAAGAGCCGTGCATTGCACGGCTCTTTTTTTATTTTGTTACTTTTTCTATTAATTCAGTGATTATCTTTATCGAGTCTGCCTGGCTGCTTTCTTTCATGTTCTTTATATAGGTGTCACGGTTGAGGTAAACCTCGGCGACAGCCTTGGTGAGGGTATCGTTCGTAACATTTTCCTCGGGAAGCATCTTAGCGAAGCCCTGCTTCTCGAAGCTCCTAGCGTTAAGAATCTGGTCACCGCGGCTTGCGTCAGCGGCGAGAGGTATGAGGACGGATGGAATCTTAAGGGCAGCGAACTCGCATATCGCGTTGGCGCCGGCGCGGGAAACCACAATATCGGTTATCGCGAAAATGTCCCGCATTTCCTTATCCACGTACTCAAACTGCCTGTAGCCGATAGTACCGTTATAGCTCTCGTCTGTTTTTCCGCGACCGCAGAGGTGGACGACATCAAAGGCTTTGAGAAGCTCGGGAAGAGCCTTCCTCACCGCTTCGTTTACCCTTACGGCGCCAAGACTTCCGCCCATGACAAGGAGAATTGGCTTGTCTCCCGACATGCCTGTAAACTGAAGGCCCTTCTCCCGGCTTCCCATGAAGAGCTCGCGCCTTATAGGAGTGCCGGTGAGGACTGCTTTACCCTGTGGAAGAGAGCTTAATGCCTCCGGGAAATTCGCGCAAACGTAATCCGCCTTAGGTATGCAGAGCCTGTTCGCGAGACCCGGTGACATATCGGACTCATGAATTATGGAAGGAATGCGTAGTTTACTTGCGGCAAAAACAACAGGAACCGAGACAAAACCACCCTTAGAAAATACTACATCAGGCTTAATCCTTTTAAGCGCTTCGACTGCTTCGTTGTAGCCTTTTATAACACGAAAGGGGTCTGAAAAATTTTTCCAGGAAAAATACCTTCTTAATTTACCTGAGGATATACCCGTATAAGGAATGCCAAGCTCCTCTATAAGGCCCTTCTCCATGCCTTCATAAGAGCCGATATAGTAGACTTCATAGCCTGCCTTCTGAAGCTCAGGTATGAGAGCGATATTAGGGGTTACGTGGCCGGCTGTACCGCCGCCGGTGAGAACTATTTTTTTCATTTCAGCCCTCCGGAAGAAGTTCACCTGATTTTATTGCTTTTAAGGCTGACGCAAGCTGGTCGGGACATGATGTGTTCTTCATACCGCAGTGAATTCCATCGAGTCTTTCTATGACCTCGTCAAGCTTCATGCCCCTTGTAAGGGCACCAATACCCTGAAGGTTGCCGTTGCACCCGTTTATGTAGGCTACATCGGTAACTACATCATCGTCAAGCTTAATATTTATGAGTGAACTGCAGGTTCCGTGTGTCTTATAGAGATAGTTCTTAGTCATTTGTAATTATTCCTCTGTGTGGTCTTCTATAAATTTTTTAACGGCGCTCTCATAGAGCTCAGGATTTACGTAGTAGCTCTCAGCGTGCTTAGCGCCTTCGACAATGATGAGGGTCTTATCCTCACTGCCGCACGCGTCGTAATTTTCGTATACCATATCGGTAGGTACGAAATCATCCTTGTCGCCATGGATAAAGAGCATAGGAACGGTAGCGTTCTTAAGGGATTTAACTGAGTCGCACTGGTCAAATGAGTAGCCATCCATCTTATTGGTTACGTGGCTCACAACATTTATAACAGGCTTACCGTCAAAGTGGAACATGTTCTTAAAGTTAAATCTAAGCTGGTCGGTGAGTCTGCTGTAACCGCAATCCTCTATGATGCCCTTAACCTGCTCAGGCAGCTCGTCTCCGGCAGTGAGCATAACCGTAGCGGCACCCATGGATACGCCGTGAAGGAATATCCTGCAGTCATCACCGAAGCGGACGGTGAGGTATCTGATCCAGCGTTCTACGTCAAAATGGTCATGCCAGCCGTAGCCTATATAGTCGCCCTGGCTGTCTCCGTGGCCCCTGTCATCGACCATGAGAATATTTACACCGAGCTTATGGTAGAATGGGAGCATGAGACCGAAGTCCTTCATCCCGCTTGCCCTGTAGCCGTGAACAAGAATTACGGTTGTGGTTGTATAAACCTCTGCCGGGATAAATGTGCCGTGGAGTCTGAGGCCGTCAAATGAGCGGATTTCTACGCTTTCAGTCTGGATATCCTTTATCCATTCCTTGATCTTCTCGTATTCAGCCTGCTTGTCGGGATCATCCGAATAAACGCCGGGTTCTGGCTTCTTGTTTATTTTGGAGTGTCTGGCTACGCTCATATCGTAGAGATAGCCGATTCCGCCCGCGGCAGCAGCCACGGTTACGCCAAGGAGTCCGATGACTAATTTTCCTTTCATATAAAAACTTCCTTTCTTTGTTGAAGATTAATGTTTCTAAGCTTAGCAGTACTTTCGCTGCTTGTACAATTATACCATCCGGAACGCCTAAAGTAAATAAATAGGTTATAAATTTAATAGAAAAACAGATGTAGAACAGTGATAATCGTAAGCTAGACATTTTTATGGATATGTGGTAAAATAGATAAGATTGTTGTAAAAAAGTAGTTTCGGAGGTTTTACAAATGGCACTTAGGACCGTTAGGAAGTTTGGTGA
>Ga0256404_1008600_pt1 | contig 15221 bp, 17 predicted proteins | sample RumenRJG_01DNA_FD_185990 | JGI IMG/M metagenome (GOLD analysis project Ga0256404, IMG submission 185990) | Bovine rumen microbial communities from Lethbridge, Alberta, Canada - RJG_01 | ecosystem: Host-associated > Mammals > Digestive system > Stomach > Rumen | place: Canada: Alberta | collected...
TAGAAAAAGCAACTAAAAAAGCGCTTGGAGGAGTAATAGGTGGAGGATTTGACCCAATATACTTAATTGCTCAAAGACTAGTAAAACACTCCAATGATGAAGGTTATTTAGTAGGATCTAGAGGATCTGTTGGGTCAAGCTTTGTTGCTACAATGATGGGAATAACAGAAGTAAATCCACTTGCTGCTCACTATCGTTGCGAAAAGTGTAAGATGAGTATATTTGAAGATGAAAATGGAAAAGCTTATGGTGCCGACTATTCCTCAGGATTTGACTTACCGGATAAAGAATGTCCAACTTGTCATATTCCTATGTTAAAAGATGGTCAGGATATGCCATTTGCAACCTTCCTAGGCTTTAATGCTGATAAAGTCCCAGATATTGATTTAAACTTTTCAGATCTTAATCAAGCGAGTGCACATGCTTATACAAAAGTATTATTTGGAGAAGATAATGTATATCGTGCAGGAACAATTGGTACGGTTGCTGATAAAACTGCCTTTGGATTTGTAAAAGGCTACTGTGAAGAAAAAGGCCATACGGATATGAGAACAGCTGAAGTAGAACGGTTAGCAATTGGTTGTACAGGAGTAAAAAGAACAACAGGACAACATCCTGGAGGAATAGTTGTTATACCTGATTATAAAGATGTATCAGACTTTACCCCATTCCAATTTCCTGCAGAAGATGCAACCGCAGAGTGGAGGACGACTCACTTTGACTATCACTCAATCGACCAATGCCTTTTAAAACTAGATATTCTAGGTCACTCTGATCCAACTCAATTAAGATTAATTCAAAATCAATCTCATACAGATATCTTAAAAGTACCATTAGATGACAAAGCAACAATGTCTATTTTTACATCAACCGATGCCTTAGGAGTAACAAAAGAACAAATAATGTGTAATACCGGTACCTTAGGAATTCCCGAATTTGGTACACCATTTACTATAAAATTAGTAGAAGATACAAAACCAACAACATTTGGAGAATTAATAAAAATATCTGGTCTTTCACATGGAACAGATGTCTGGTTAGGAAATGCTCAAGACTTAATTGCCAATAACATTGTTCCATTCAAAGAAACAATTGGCTGTCGTGATGATATTATGGTTTATTTAATGTATCATGGGGTACAACCTTTAAAAGCCTTTAAAATAATGGAATTTGTTAGAAAAGGGAAAGCTTCAAAAGAACCAGATACTTGGAAAGAACATGTAAAAACAATGGAAGAGGCAAATATACCAGACTGGTTTATCGGTTCTTGTGCAAAAATAAAATACATGTTCCCAAAAGCTCATGCAGCAGCTTATGTTATATCAGCTTTCAGAATAGCTTGGTACAAAGTACATATGCCAGTCTATTTTTACGCATCATGGTATTCATCAAAAGCAACTGATGTAGATGTAGAAAATATGATAAAAGGATACAATTCTATAAAAGCAAGAATAGAAGATATACAAGCAAAAGGCTATGAAGCAACAAATAAAGAAAATGGACAAGCTGAATCTTTAAAAGTAGCTTTAGAAGCAACAGCAAGAGGTATAAAATTCTTACCAGTAAATTTATATGAAAGCGATGCGACTGTATGGATTGTAAAAAATGATACAGAAATATATCCTCCATTTAATGCCATAGATGGATTAGGAGATACAGTTGCTAAAAACATAGTGGCCGAAAGAGAAAAAGGAAAATTTATAAGTATAGAAGATGTACAAAAAAGAGCTAAAGTATCACAAACACTAATAGATAAAATGAAAGATATGGGAATATTAGAAGGATTACCAAAATCAAATCAATTATCTTTGTTCTAAAAAGTATAGAATAAAAGTCACCTTCATGATAGAATAAAAGGGAAAGGAAAGAGATTATGAGGAAAAAATTATTATTAATATTTATACTAATATTAGGGATACTAATACCAGTAAATGCTAAAGAAGATAACTTTATAGCAAATGAAAATGTAAAGTTAAAGAAAAACTTTAATCATTCTACTTTTATAGCTGGAAATAGAGTAGAAGTTTCATCTGAAATAGAAGGTATTAATTTTACAGCTGGTAATGATATTACTATGCATAATAAACAAGACTATTTATTTGCAGCAGGAAATAATATTCATTTAGAAGAGGTAACAGTAAAAGATACATTTTTAGCAGCATCTTCGATAACTATAACAGACTCATCAATAAGAGACTTATATGCAGCAGCATCCAAAGTAAGAATTGATTCCAATATAGATGGAAATGTATATATTGGAGCAGATTCAGTAATTATTAACAAAGAAATAAACGGAAATGTTCATATAGCTGCAGAAGAAATAAGAATTGGAAAGTATGCAACTATTAATGGAACACTAAGCTATCCAGAAGATGCTAAAATAAGTATTTCAAAAGAAGATAATATAAAAAAGATTAAACCATACAAAGCAGATACAAAAGTAAAAGAAAAATCTATTCTATCAAAGATAACAGATAAAGTATATTCTACCTTATCATTATTAGTTATAGGAATATTACTAATATTATTATTGCCTAAATTTTTTGATACAATAGGAAAGAAAAAAGAAAATGAATTAGGAAATAATATCTTAATAGGACTACTAGGATTAATAGGTATCCCATTATTCTCATTATTAACTATAATTAGTATTATTGGTCTACCTCTTGGAATAATAAGCTTTGTACTATATATTATTTTAATCTATCTATCTAAAATACCTAGTTCATATTATTTTGGAAAATTATTATTAAGAGATAAGTTAGATAATAACTATTTAATTTTAACAATATCATTATTTGTAATTAGTCTATTAGAATTAATTCCAATGATTGGAGGATTAATCTCAATAATTTGTATCATTACTGGATTAGGATTAATGTTAAGTAATTTAAAAAAGGACTCTTAAGAGTACCTTTTTCTTTAATAGGAGAGAAATATGTTGTATACAGAAATAGTAAATAAAAATAATCCTTATAAAAAGAAGAAAATAAATCTTATTGAAACACTTAACAAAGATAACAACAAAGTATTATTAGAAAAAGAAGCTTTTTATTACTATGAACAATTAAAAGAATATTTAAAAACTATTGGTATTGAAATCGCTATTAATGAAGCCTATAGAAGTATAGAAGACCAAGAAAAAATAGTAGAAGAGTTTAAAAATATTTATGATGAAGAAAAATTATATAAGAAGGTTGCTGTACCTGGACACTCTGAACATCATACAGGTTTAGCAATAGATATTGGTTTAATTTTTGATAAAAGAGAAGAGGAAGAAGAAAATATCAAAATAAGAGAGTCTCTTTATCAAGAAATGCATAAACATTTATCTAAATTTGGTTTTATACTTAGATATCCTAAAGGAAAAGAAAAAATAACAGGATATTCCTATGAACCATGGCATATAAGATATGTAGGAAAAGTACCTGCAGAAATTATTATGAACAACAATTTAACTTTAGAAGAATATATTAATAATTTTCAAGGAGTATTATTTATAAATAAAGAAAAAAATAAAACTTCATTTGATATTGTAAATGAAATATCCCATTTATTTGGAATAAAAAAAGTAGGACATACTGGAACTCTAGATCCTATAGCTGAAGGAGTATTAATTGTATGTCTTGGAAAAGCAACTAAAATAGTAGAATTATTAACTGCTAAAGATAAAGAATATATCGCTGAAGTAGAGCTAGGATATGAGACAGATACATATGATAATACTGGAAAAGTATTAAGGAAAAAAATAGTAGAAGAAAACTTACCAATAGAAGAGATTATCAAATCATATAAAAAGACCTATCTTCAAGAAGTACCAATTTATTCAGCTGTAAAAGTAAATGGAAAAAAACTATATGAATATGCAAGAAATAATCAAAAAATAGAATGTCCTAAAAAAGAAGTAACAATAAAAGAAATAGAACTACTAGAAAAAAATAATAATTCTTTTGCTATTAAAACACTAGTAACAAAAGGTTGCTACATAAGAAGCCTAATTCATGATATAGGACTATCTTTAAATACCTATGCTACCATGACAAGTCTAATTCGTACTAAACAAGGAAATATTTCCATTAAAGATACTAATAAATTAGAAGATATAAGAAATAATAATTTTACTATTCATAAAATAGAAGAAGTACTAGAATATCCTAAAATAGAATTAGATGAAGATAATTATAAAAAAATAAAAAATGGTATGAAAATACCAAATTCTTATAATATAAAAGATAAAGTAATATTTACTTATCAAAATAAAATAATAGGAATATATGAAAAAGATAATAATATTTTAAAAGTATGGAAAAACTTATGATGATTATTTTTCTAATAAAGAGAAATATATGAAATATATACATTCATTAAACTATATGTTTGATATGCGAAATGAAAATAGAAATTTTTCATTAACTGATATAAATGAAAGATTGGAAGATAAAAGCTGGAGAGAAAAAATTAAAAATATTTCTGAAAAATTTGATAAAAAAATACCTGGTGAAACATTATTTGAAATATTTAAAAATGTTGGAAAAATAGAATATTATATTGATCCAAATAATTATCCATATGATAGTTTTAAACTATATTTAACAATTCTACATTCTAATTGGGAACTTGAACAAATAAAAGGGGAACCTATATTTGAAGAGCTTCCAGAAATTTGTATGCCTATCTTTCCTGTAATAGATGACAATTTAGAAAAAGAAATAGCACAAGTAACATTAACGAAAACATTAAGAATGATATTAGAAAACAAAGCAAAATAAAAAAATAGTTGTAAAAGATAAAAAATATGATATAATGATGAAAGAAAGGAGTGGGAATAATTATCCCACTCTTATTATTTAGGAGGTGACTATGAAAGATAAAATTAAAAATTTACTAGATGATTCAATTAAAGATTTAAATGTATTTGTTTATGATGCATATACTAGTACCGAAGAGGGAAAGAAAATTTTTAATATTGTATTAGATAGTGATGAGATAATTGATTTAAACAAAGTAACAGAAGCCTCAAGAGTAATCAATAAAATTATGGATGAAAATGATAGTTTATTAGAAGATGCTGATGAGCTTGATATTTTTTCTAAAGAGAAAGGAGAAGAATAAAATGGCAAAGAAAAAAGAAGAAAAAGTAACAACCGGAATGAATGGAAAAGAATTTAAAAAAGCACTAGATAATATTGTAAAAGAAAAAGATATTGATCCAGAAATAGTTTATAGTGCAATGGAGTTAGCTCTAACTTCTGCTTATAAGAAAAACTTTCATTCTAAAACAAATGTTAAAGTACTATTTGATCGAGAAAATGGAGATATTAAAGTATATTCTTATTTAACAGTTGTACCGGATGATAAAATGACAAAGGAAGAATATGAGGATGCATTATTTGAACGTTATGCAGAAGATGATGAATTAGATACAAAACCTGATGTTGAAGAAACAGAAAATGAAGATAACGAAGATAAAGAAGGAGAAGAAGTTGAAGAAAAGAAAGAAGTTCCAACATTCTTTAATCCGGAAACAGAAATAAAATTAAGTGATGCTAAGAAAATTGATAAAACTCTAGAAATTGGAGATACAATAGATACAGAAGTAACTCCAAAAGATTTTGGTAGAGTTGCTACATCAACAGCTAAACAAGTAGTCATCCAAAAAATAAGAGAAGCAGAAAGAAATAGCATCTTAGAAGAATTTGGAGATAAGCAAGATGAATTATTAATTGGAACAGTAGAATTAGAAGATACTGATAATTATTTTATTAATTTAGGAAGAACAAATGGTATTCTACCAAAGAAAGATTGTATACCAGGAGAAAAAATTGAAATGGGTTCTCAAATTAAGGTATATGTATCTAAAGTAGATAATAATGGAAAAAATATGTTAATTCTACTAAGTAGAAGCCATTATGGATTTGTAAAAAGATTATTTGAATTAGAAATACCAGAAATCAGTGATGGAACAATTATGATTTATAGTGTAGCAAGAGATCCAGGAAACAGAAGTAAAGTAGCTGTTTATTCAGAAAATCCTAATATTGATCCAATTGGAGCATGTATTGGAGAAAAAGGATCTAGAATAGCTAGAATTATGGAAGAATTACATGGAGAAAAACTTGATGTAGTAAGATATGACAAAGATCCAGCAATCTTTATTGAAAATGCTTTATCTCCAGCAAAAGAATTAACAGTTGCAGTAACAGATCCAAAAAGGCTTGAAGCAATGGTTATTGCAGATGGAGATAATTTCTCATTAGCCATTGGTAAAAAAGGACAAAATGCTCGTCTAGCAACTCGTCTTACAAAATTCAAAAAAATAGATATTAAAACAACAGAACAAGCAAGAGAAGCAGGTATTAATTTTAGATAATTATGAAAGTAAAAAAGATTCCAATGAGAACTTGTGTTGTTACCAAAGAAAATCTTCCAAAAAAAGAATTACTAAGAATAGTAAGAACACCAGATGGTGCAATAGAAGTCGATGAGAGTGGAAAAATGAATGGACGAGGAGCATATATTAAAAAGGATTTAGAAGTTCTTGAAATTGCTAAAAATAAAAAAATACTAGAAAAAAAATTAGAATGCAAAATAGAGGATAGTGTATATGAAGAGATAAAAAAAATATTAGAAAAGTGAGGTGTTAATCATGATGTCATTACAAGATTATGCAATGGATGTAGATTTATCTGTTGAAGAAGTAAAAGCATTATGTGATAAAGTAGGAATTTCCTATGAAGATGAAAACACATTATTAGATGATATAAGTATTACTTTATTAGATAATACCATTCAAGAAGAAAGAGAAGATACAGAAGAAAGAAGACTAGAAGAAGAAGTAGAAGATAAAGCAGAAGAATTAGCTTTTGATACTAAAATTGATTTAGATAATCAAACAAGTTTTACAAAAGTAAAACAAAACAAACAAGCAAAAAAGACAGACAATAATAAAAAAGATTTCTTAAAAGAACGAAAAAAGATGTATAAGCATCGTGAAAAATTACAAAGTAATGAAAACTCCCAAGATGAAAATGTTATTCTATACAAAAATAATATGACAGTTACAGATTTAGCAAATGAGCTTGAGGTTGCACCAGTAGAAATTGTTAAAAAATGTATGTCATTAGGAATAATGGCTTCTCTAAATCAAAGTATTGATTATGATACTGCAGAGGTTATTACATCTGATTATAATAAGAGTCTTAGAAAAGAAGAAACAAGAGATATTTCAAACTTTGAAAACTATGAAATTGAAGATAGGGAAGAAGATTTAATAGAACGTCCACCAGTTGTAACGATAATGGGACATGTAGACCATGGAAAAACAACCTTATTAGATTACATTAGAAACAGTGATGTAGTAAGTGGAGAAGCAGGTGGAATTACTCAAGCAATAGGAGCATACTCTGTTAAATGTAATGGAAAAACTATAACTTTTATAGATACGCCAGGTCATGCAGCATTCACTGAAATGAGAGCTAGAGGGGCATCTATGACAGACATTGTTATTATAATAGTTGCGGCTGATGATGGAGTAATGCCTCAAACAAAAGAAGCAATTGATCATGCCAAAGCAGCTAATGTACCAATTATAGTAGCAATTAATAAAATCGATAAACCAGAAGCAAACATAGATAGAGTAATGACTGGTTTAGTAGAAAATGGACTAACTCCAGAAGAATGGGGTGGAGATACAATAGTCAATAAAATATCAGCAAAGTCTGGAGAAGGAGTTGACAGTTTATTAGAAAACATCTTGCTAGTAGCTGAAATGCAGGAGTATAAAGCAAATCCATCTCGTTATGCTTCAGGAGCAGTAGTAGAGTCAAGAAAAGATTCTAAAGTAGGATCAATTGCAACACTATTGATTCAAAACGGAACATTACGTCTAGGAGATCCAATTGTTATTGGAAATTATGCTGGAAAAGTTAGAACTTTAAAAAATGATAAAGGACAAAATATCGTAGAAGCAGGCCCATCGACTCCAGTAGAAGTAACAGGAATTTCAGAAGTTCCAAGTGCTGGAGATAAATTTATGGCTTTCGAGTCAGAAAAACAAGCTAAAGAAATAGCAACATCAAGATTAAACCGTTCAAAAGAAGAAGATACAAACTTTAGTAAAATGTCCCTAGAAGACTTATTTGGTAGAATAAAAGAAGGTCAAAAAGAAATAAAAATAGTATTAAAAGCTGATGTAAATGGTTCTCTTGAAGCAGTAAGAAACGCTCTTGAAAAGATAGAAGTAGAAGATGTTAAAGTATCTGTTATAAGAGGAGGAGTAGGAGCTATAACTGAAAGTGATGTAGTCTTAGCTTCAGCATCAGACGCTATCATTATTGGATTTAATGTAAGAGCAGGAAACACAACATCAGATATTGCTAAACAATATGGTATAGAAATTAAAACGTATGATATTATATATAAAGTAGTTGAAGATATTGAAAACGCTATGAAAGGTATGCTTGATCCAGAATTTGAAGAAAAGGTTGTCGGAACAGCGGAAATTAGACAACTATTCAAATTCTCAAAAGTAGGTTTAATAGCCGGATGCCATGTAACAAGTGGAATGATAAAAAGTAATTTAAAAGCCCGTATAGTAAGAGACGATATTGTAGTTTATAACGGAGAAGTAAATACACTTCAACATGAAAAAGATCAAGTAAAAGAAGTAAAAAAGGATATGGATTGTGGTATTACTTTAAAAAATTGTCAAGATTACAAAGAAGGAGATATTATCGAAGTTTATGAACTTGTCGAGATAAAAAGATAATATGCAAAGTTTAAAAAAATCATTAAAAAATATCATAGAAACAAAAAGAGTAGAAATAATATGGCTAGATGATAATAATCTATTAGTATATACTAAAAAAGAAAATGATATAATAGTTTCAATATTCTATGCTACTGTAGCCGGAACAATAGCAAGTGTTCATGAACAATATTTAAAAACAATCTCAATAGAAGATTATCTCTCAAATGATTGTATAAAAATTAGTGATGACAATAGAGTTATTGCTTTTATAGAAAAAGAAAATAATAATCTATATTTAGAAAAAGTATATTCAATAGATACTCATAATTACTATTTGGAAAATGAAAAAGATATTGTATTTGAAAATAATTTTAATGATAAAAATATTCAATTTATTAGACATTTGGAGGTGCCAATATATGTCCAGTATAAAAATTGAAAGAATTAATCATGCTATTTTAGAAGAAGTAAGTAAAATCCTAATGAGAGAAGTAAAAAACCAAGACTTAAAGTTTGTAACAATAACCGATACAGAAACAACAAATGATTTATCCTATTCAAAGATTTATTATACAGTCATGGATAAAGATAAAAGTCTTATTCAAAAAGAATTAGAAAAAGCTTCTCCATTTATTCGAACTAAACTAGCAGAAAAGATTGATATAAGACATACACCAGAATTAAGATTTATATATGATAATTCTATTTCATATGGAGAACATATGGATAAAATATTGAAAGAAGTAAGAGAAAAAGATTCTAACTAGGAATCTTTTTTCTTTTTTAAAAGAAATAAAAAATAATCTAGATATAAATATTAATCTATGTTAAAATAATATAAAATAGAGGGGATGAAAATGAAAAGAACAATTCTACTTATATTGTTTCTATATAGTATTTTAATACCATTACAAATAAAAGCAAAAACTCCAACAAAAGAAGAAACAATGAAAATAATAGATGATATTGAAAATATTCAAGTAGATGATAATATAAAAATAAAAAGCACTGAAATAAAAAATAATAGTATTATTTTAAATTTAGAAAAAGATGGAAAAGAAGAAAAAATTAAAGTTTATTATGAATGGACAAATACTACATTAAACATATATGGAGGATCTATTCTAATAAATAATAATCAAGTTAATATTATGAATAATGATTATGCATTTTATATTTATTCCATTCTAGAAAGAGAATCTACAATTCCATATGATTATGACAATTACTATAATAATTTAAATATAAAGAAAATAGTTGAGAATAATATTAATTTTAAAGATACAATTTCAGTAAAAGAGAAAACAAATACATTTGGAATTACCTTAGAAAAAAATAATAATATAATTAACATTACTTATCAATATTATTTAGATGGAGATTATCCAATAATTATAATTAATAACGATGAATTATCAGAAAATCCAAGTACAGGAAACTTTACAACGTATACAACGTTTGCATTTGTTTTAATAGTAGGAGTAGCTTGCTACACATACATGAATCCAAAAAAAGAGAAAGAGGAATAGTAAAATGAGAAAGAAAACTAAGAATAAAGATAGCTATAAAGAATGTTGGGTATATATCTTATTATTAACGACATTAGTAATTTTGACAGAGTCTCTAAAGTATTATACCTTTCCAATAGCTGGAGTTAGTCTATCATACTCAATATTTTTGTTACCATTTGTATATTTCATAACAAATTATATAGATAAAAAATATGATTATAAAAAAGCAATATCTTCCATTGCAATCTCAGGAGTATTATTTGTTTGCTATAGTGCAATAATATCATTTGGATTAGGACAAAGACTAATATTATCAAGTATAAGTGGAGAATTTATAGGATACGTAATAAGTCAATTAGTAAATCTAACAATTTTTAATTTTATTCAGAATAATACAAAAAGTCCATTATTACTAATATATTTAAATTATATATTCTCATTAATTGTATATTATATGTTCTATACATTAATATATTTAAAAATGATTCTATTAGATCAATATTGGAAAGGATATTTTTTAACTTTAATAATACAAATAATAATATGCATTCCAATTGCTATTATAGATAAAAAAATTCAACGTGGAACGGAATAAAAAAACTCTAATCATTATTGGTTAGAGTTTTCATTTTCTTCATCATCTTTATCATCTTTTATTTTCTTTGCCATACCAGCAGCTCCAAGACCTATACCAAGGCCATATAACCAGTCTTTATTGGATATTTGCCCATCTCCATTAGAACCATTCTTTTCATCATTTTCTTTATCGTCATAATTGCCTAATTCATCATCATCATCTTCATCATCATCTTCATCTTCATCATCGGTGTTCAATTTATTATTAGCATAAGCAATTCCACCACTGATAGTTCCAATAACACCTAAACCACCTAAACCAGCAGCTGCAATTCCACCAGCAGAAGTACCAGTTCCCGAAGAATCTCCGACTTCTGATGAATGAAGTTTTGGAATAACTTTTTTCGTCTTAGAAATAATTTTATCAACTTTATTTTTTGCTTCTTTTGAAATATCATTTCCAATTAAATCTCCAGGATCCTTTTTATCATCATCCTCATCATCTTTCTCATCACTATCACCCAATATTTGATTTAATTCTCCCATAGCAGCTGAATTACTTCTAGCAACATCACCATTATAAGTTTGGCCAGAAAGGATTCCATTAGAAGAACTACTAGAACCAGTAGTTGTAATCGTACTAGAACCAGTACCCAAAGCACCAGTACCCAAAGCACCAGCACCCAAAGCACCAGCACCTGCAGCAGCAGCTGCCCCAGCACCAGCTGCAATAGCAGAGGCATTATTACCTGACGAATTTTGTGCTCCAGAACCAAAACTTCCTAAACCATTAGAAGTACTTGATGTAGAAGAACCAGATGAAGATATTGTATCAGACACACCACCAGATATTGTACCAATAGCATTAGCAGTACGATCAGAAGAAAAAGGAGAAAGCTCAGTTGCAATATTGCTTAAACCACCACCTAAGCCGCCGCCTGAGCCGCCGCCTGAGCCACCAGGACTACCAGCGCTATTTGCTATTTCTTCAGTTTGATGTTCAGTCTCTAGATAATCATTATAACCATCTTGCAACCAATTATGAAAATTATTGACATTAGTTACATCATTACTTAAATCATTCTTACAAAAATCTAACCTGTCAAGATCTGAAAAATATTGATTTACTCTGGGATCAAGAGATGACCGAAATGTACTGATAGAAGAAGCTAATTCATCAATATTTGCCTCTATATTTGATGAGTTTTGAAGGGACCCTTCAAAATCAACTAGTTCATAATTTACAACATCACTCATAATCAATTTCTCCTTTAATCATCATAATCAACTATATCAGAAATAGTATAAGGTAAATCATTACCGGTCCTTTGAACTTTTTGTTCCATTTCCTTAACATTGTCTTCAGTTACTACACTGTTTTCAGTTGCTGGATCTATAATATGTATTCTTTTAGTAATAGTACAGTCCAACCTACACGTGCCATCATCCAATGCTTCTCTAAAAATGTAATGATAATTTTCCTCATAAATATCATCCAATTGTACCGTTTTATCAGGAAGTATACCAGTAGCAATCTTTTGTTCAGTTCTAGTTTCAACAACGGTTCCAATTTCATTTAATTTGTTTATTTTCTGTTGACATAAAGTTACCCGTACTTTATGTTTTTTTTCAACAAGAGTTTTATTAAAAATTTCGGCCATTCTAGTCATTGAAGCTGGATCATTGAAAATTGGACTAACAGTTTGAAGGTCATCAAAATGTTGACTAGCAATACTTAAATTACCATGTTGATGAGCTGCATCTCCTCCATAATAAAACTTTTTAGAGTTATTTATTTTAGCAAATTCATCCTCAATAGTATTAATCATTTCTTTACTTTGATTCATCTTTGCCATCGCATTATCATAAAATCCAAAAACAGTATTATGTAATTCACCTAAATCAATTTTCTCTTCATATAAAACTCTTTGATCCGTATCAGAAATTTTACCAGATAACAAATTATTAATATCCTTATTATTCATGCTCTTTGCCATTGTTATGCCTCCTAAATTAATTGCTTATTAGTAGGGATTAATGATTAATCCACACTAATAAGAAATTAAAAAATAATTTCTTAATTCAAATTTTGAGCATTGCTCTCTAAGTTTGCATTTAATTTTTGATATTCTTCTAAATTAAAGTTAAATTCTTCTGAAATTGAAGTCATTAAAGAATGAAGAAGTTCATCAGTTTTTTCAGCAATAGTTTTTAATTTAGTATTAAAAGTCTCTGCTGCAGCACCACCATATACATTAGCAACTCTGCTAGCAGTATCTCCAGCTAAGTATTGAAAAACCTCAGAAAACTGAGTTCCTTTTTCTCCAACAAAATCAATTAATTGTTTAACTTTTTCATATTGTATTTGAGATGAAGAACCTGAATTCATAAAAAACCTCCTTAATAATAATTAAACACTATTTTCAAATCTATCCCAAGCTCTTGCTTGTTCGTTCAAGTTATCAGCTAAATGTTCGATTTTACTACGAACTTCCTCAAAAGTTAGTTCTTCTTTTTTTAATTTATCAAGTAAAACCCGAGCTCTATTACCACCCCAAGCAGCAGCGTCACCATCACCTAATTGACTATTAAACTCTTGGTATAACTCTTCTTTTAATTTCCAATAATCTTGAGCTTTACTTTGGATATCTTCAGAAATTTGATACATTGCTGAATAATCTTGTCTTACTCCGTCCATTTATTTCACCACCCTTCAAATAATTTTATATGCAATGAATCTTGCTACAATTCAAGAGTAACAAATTAAAAAACAATTGTAAATAAACTTTACAATTGTTTATAATAACTTTACACATATTACAAAATAAAAATAGATAAAAGTATTAAAACAGTATTATGAAAGATATGCATTGACATGGAAGTGAAAACTGTATTTGTTTTATAATAACTATAGGCAAAACTTGCTCCAAGGGCTCCATATGGAATAATATATAAATAATCAGTTATTGTTTTAGCATCACTAATCACATGGGCTCCACCAAAGAATAGAAAAGATAAAATACACAATATTATTGGATTATTAAAAATATCTTTAAGAGTTTTACGAAATACAATTTCTTCGTTAAAAGGAGCAATAATACCAGCATCAATTACCATAAGCCAAGGAAGAGTTTTAATCATTTTTTGAACGGCAACTTCATTATTAGCACCCCCACCTTTTAAAAAGTAGGTAATAATAACATTTGAAATCATCATTATAAACAAGCCTAACATCCAATATCGAAAACCTATATCAATATTTTCAATAAAATTGTCTTTAAAAATTTTGAATTCTCTTATTAAATCTTTTCTATAAATAAAAAATAAAATAAATAATACTATAGTACTAGAAAAAGTAGATAATAGAACACTTTCTACAGGACTAATATTATGAACATCCATTTTAAATAACAAAACAGGAATATATTGTAAATAAACACTATAAAAAAACAAGAAAAAAACAATTATTCCACGAATTATATTTTTAGTTTTTAAATTAACACATTTCATACAATCACCATTATAAAGATATCATAAAATAGAAAGTTTTAAAAGGAAAAAACAAAAAAACATTGCAAATAAAGAATAAATATAATATAATACAAATATCGCTGGGAAAAACCTAGCAATACCAATACTCAGAGTAAGAGATTTCCGACTTACCCTTGGTAGTGGCGAATAAAAAGAAAGGAAGGAAAAAGAAAATGGCTTTAACAAAAGAAGAAAAACAATCTATTATTAAAGAATTTGCTAAGAATGAAAAAGATACTGGTTCTGCTGAAGTACAAATAGCTATATTAACAAAAGAAATTAATGATTTAACAGAACATTTAAAAGTACATATTCACGATTTCCACTCTCGTAGAGGTTTACTTAGAAAAGTAGGAAAACGTAGAAATTTACTACAGTATTTAGCAAAAAAAGATATTCAAAGTTATCGTGAAGTTATTAAAAAATTAGGATTAAGAAAGTAGACATTTTTTTCAGTGTCTATTTTTTTTTAAAGAGAGGTTTTAGTATGAAGAAAAGTAAGAAAAAAGTATTTGAATTAGACTTTCATGGAAGAAAAATAGTAGTAGAGCATGGGGAACTTGCAAAGCAAGCTAGTGGAGCAGTTTTAGTTCGATATAACGATACAGTAGTATTAACTGCTGCTGTGGTATCAAAAACAGCTAATCTATTATCAGATTTTTTTCCATTGACAATCAATTATCAAGAAAAACTATATTCAGTTGGAAAAATACCAGGAGGTTTTATTAAAAGAGAAGGAAGACCAAGTGAAGCAGCAACCTTAGCAGCAAGAATGATAGATCGTCCAATGAGACCATTATTTCCAGAAGGGTTTAAAAATGAAGTACAAGTTATTTCAACAGTTTTATCAGTTG
>Ga0256404_1008602_pt1 | contig 15221 bp, 23 predicted proteins | sample RumenRJG_01DNA_FD_185990 | JGI IMG/M metagenome (GOLD analysis project Ga0256404, IMG submission 185990) | Bovine rumen microbial communities from Lethbridge, Alberta, Canada - RJG_01 | ecosystem: Host-associated > Mammals > Digestive system > Stomach > Rumen | place: Canada: Alberta | collected...
ATGGAATCGACGACGTTGCGGACGCCGCCATCCGTGTCTGCGTCCGCGACGGGCGCATCGAAGTGCTTGGCGCCGAGGGCGAAGCGGTGGCGGTCTACGACCTTGCAGGCCGCAACGTGGCCAATCATGCGCTGCCAACGGGGGTGTACCTCGTCAGGGTAGGCCACCGTCCGGCACGGAAAGTGACGGTAGCGCGGTAGGAAGGCTTTCTCAGCGCAGCGGCAGCTGGTAGTAGACGCAGTCGGCGTCGCGGTAGACCTCCGTGGCGCCCCAGCGTTGCCAGTAGCGGTGGGTCTTGAGGCGGTGGAGGACGGGAATGAAGAGGAAGTCGTAGTTGGCGCGGAGCTCGGGCATGATGCTCATAATCATGTCGTAATTCAGGCGCGTGCCACGATATTCCGGAGCCACGATGAAGGAGAAGACGGCGGTGTAGCGCTGTGCGTTGAGCGCGGCGAGGAGGTCGGGATTCTCGCGGGCGATGAGCGGGGTTTCCTCCTCGATGCGGTAGTCGGACATGTTGAGCAGGCCGATGGTCTGCCCGAATTTTGAATTTTGAATTTTGAATTTTGAATCCGTACCTGCGTCGGCCTCTTCAACATTCCTAATTCCTAATTCCTCATTGGATACGGCTTTGACGCTCAGGGGCCAGTTGAAGTGGAGGTTGGCCACCCAGTCATCCACCTCGGCGCGGTCGAAGCCGTACTGGCGGGTGAGCCAGTCGACGGTGAGCGGCGCATCCGCCGGGGTCATTCTATGGAGGGTGTAGTTCATATTCATCTGTAGGGAAACAGCGTGCTGTGTCCGCCAACTGCCTGCTGCGGACACAGCACGCTGTGTCCCTAGGTGTTAATTTTTACAGCATTATACGACAAAAGTATCTCTGGGTGGTAGGACAGTTTGGCCTTGCGGAGCCCCTCGAGGCCCATGTCCTCCTCCCTATTCATATATATATACTGCTCGGGGAGGTGGGCGGCGAACTGCTGGTTGATGATGGAGAAGAGGCCGTCGATGTGGCGGTCGGCCTTCTCGACACATACGTCGAAGGTGTCGTGGGTAACCGGGGCGCCGTAGGTGAAGGCTACCATGCTGCCGCCGAGCCAGATGCTTCCGCCGAGCATGCCGAGGTCGTCCCAATGGGCGAAGACGTTCTCCACCACGCGCTGCTCGGCGGCGATGGTGTCGCCATATTCGGGATTGACCTCTCCCCTCTCCTCGCGCCAGAGGGCTTCGAGGCGGCGGCAGTGGTCGAACATGTCGGGCGCGAGGGGGCGGTACTCGAAGTCGGGGTGCTCGGTGCGGAAGTGGTTGACGTGGTTGCGCTTGGCCTTGAGTTTGCCGCCGGCGAGAGCGGCGAGGTCGGCGCGGAGGTAGATGTAGTCGTACTGGTTGCGGCGGGGCTCGACGCTGATGTCGATGCCTTCGCGGCAGGCGTTCTGCTGGAGCTGTAGGGCGGCATCGTCCTCGAGGCCGAGGAGGGTGAGGCGGTGGCCGCTGTCGTCGCAGAGCGCCTGCAGGAGTTCGCACGGCGGCGTGCCGGCCATGCAGAGCATGTAGGCGCGCCCGCCGTCGAGCGAGAAACGCAGCACGGCGGCGTCGGGGAGGATGCAGACCTCGGTCTGGAACCAGAACTGCCAGCCGATGAGGTTGGCGAAGGTGAAGTTGCAGTTGCGGCGGCCGCTGCGGAGGCTGACGGCCTGGTAGGCCTCGCGGTCGGCGAGGGTGAGGGTGTGGAAGTTCAGCATAATGTAGGTGTTATGATTACGTCGACCATGTCGCCGAAGGACTTGCCAATCTTCTGGCGGATGGCTTTCGTTATTCCTATTATATAGCAGATGTTGCCGTCGATGTCTTTGACACCCATGTTGACCACGCTGCCGCTGTAGGGGTGGCCGTCGAAGGTGGCCTCCACCTTCAGCCGTCCCACACCATACTCCTTGCGTATGTCAACAGGCACAACGATATATCCGGCATCCATGTCGCCGTTCTGAATGATGGTGGCTGTGAAATGGTGGGTCATATCGCTATCTGCTCTCCAAGGAAATGTGGGTCAGGCATGAAGAGCATATCAAAGACCATCTTGGTGCGTGCCAGCCATTCGCGGACTGTCAACCTCAGTTTGATGGCACGGAAATCGATGTCGGCAGCATTGTAGGCCACGGCGTCGACGCCAATACGGTTGGCGATGTAGAGTGCACGTTTGTTGTGCCACTGCTGCGATATGATGGTGAGGCTGTCCAGCCCGAAGACCCGCTTGGCGCGCACCATGGAGTCGTATGTGCGGAAGCCAGCGAAGTCAAGTACGATGCAGCTGTCGGGGATGCCAGCCTCAACCAGCGCCTGCCGCATGTCTTCCGGCTCGTTGTAGCCCTTGCGGCTGTTGTCGCCGCTCACCAGCACCTTGCCCACCTTGCCGGCACGGTACAGCTCGGCACAGGCGGTGATACGGTTGTAGAAATAAGGGTTAGGGTTGCCTTTGCGGCCAAGCCTCGAGGTGCCAAGCAACAAGGCCACTCGGCGATATGGTATATCGTCGGTGGTACTGTAACAACGTCCTCCCGAGGAACGGTTCACCCGAACATTGGCTACGACAGTAACCGTCACTCCAAACAGGAGCAACGATACCAATGCAATCAGCAGTATCCGCTTAATCTTCATATCATCTTCAGGAAGCCAACTTCTTTCTCGGTGAGTTCGCGCCAGCGGCCGCGGGGGAGGTCCTTCTTGGTGAGGCCGGCGAAGACGGTGCGGTCGAGTTTGTGCACCTCGTAGCCGAGCGATTCGAACAGGCGGCGCACGATGCGGTTGCGGCCGCTGTGGAGCTGCACACCCACGATGCGCTTGTCCACCTTGCCACCCACCTCGGCATACTGGATGTCGTCGACGTGCATGGGGCCGTCCTCCAATTCGATGCCCTCGAGGAGGCGCTTCATGTCCTCCTTGGTGACGGGCTTGTTGAGTTCCACCTGGTAGATTTTGTAGACCTGCGTGCTGGGGTGCGTGAGGCGCTTGGCGAGCTCGCCGTCGTTGGTGAAGAGGAGGAGGCCGGTGGTGGCGCGGTCTAGGCGACCCACGGGATAGATGCGCTCGGCACAGCAGCCGTCCATGAGCATCATGACGGTGCGGCGCTCCTGCGGGTCGTCGGTGGTGGTGATGAAGCCTTTGGGCTTGTTGAGGAGGAAGTAGCGCGGGCGCTCGCTGCGGAGGGTCTCGCCGCCATAGGAGACCTGGTCGCCGGGGAGGACCTGGTAGCCCATCTCGGTGACGACGCGGCCGTTGACCTTCACGCTGCCGGCGGCGATGAGCTCGTCGGCCTCGCGGCGCGAGCAAATGCCGGCATGGGCGATATACTTGTTGAGGCGCATGGCTCCCTCGGGATGCTGGGCCTTGGGCTTCTGCGGCGAAGCCGCCTTCTTTCTAGAGAAACTAGAATTCCTAGTATCTCTAGTATTCCTGGGATTTCTAGCGGTTCTGGTCTCCTTGTTGTTGTCTTTCTTTATCATGTTGTTGTTCTTTTTGCCATTCTTCGAGTTCGACTTTGGCGCGGTAGTGGCCGCCGAAGTGCATCACGTAGGGCCAGGTGTACTCCTTCTCCTGGTACTTGAGGAAGCGTTCCACCTCGCGGGTGAGGAGGAGCAGGACGCCGAGCTTGCGCTGGTAGAGCCACCGGAGCGATTCGACATCGTGGCGGCAGGCCAGGGCGAAACGCAGGTTGACGGGCGAAAGGCCGTTGCGGACCCAGTCGATGGCGCGCTCGTCGCCGTCGCAGGCGTTGCTGAGGATGGCCAGCCAGGCGAAGTTGTGCTTGAAGAGCCACACCATGGCGTCGTCGTCGCCGCGGATGGCGTTGCTGAAGGCCGCCAGCTCCGGCTGCTTCTCCACCAAGAGCTTGAAGAAATCAATGCGCCCGCTGACGCTCTTGACGAGCGCCAGCAACAGCTTGACATCGTATTGCTCCAGGCCTTGCATTGCACGCTTAACGCCGATTCGGATTAATTATTGCGTCAGCATGCACAATAAATGAATACAAACGACGTTACACGGAAAAAAAAAGGATTATGGCAACACTGACATTGCAATACGACGGACGCAACAAGACGGCCCGCAGCATCGTGGAGATGCTGCGCTCGCTGGACATCTTCCATGTCACCGAGGCACCTGCACGCAAAAGCGGCATAGAGCTGGCGCTCGAGGACAAGACCGCGGGGAGAGTAACCACGTGGGAGAGCCCACAGCAAATGTTCGACACACTGATGGCTCAATGAAATACATAGTCCAAACCACCAAGAAGTTCGACCGAGCATTCGCCCTATGCAAACGCCGCAACTATCCCATGCAGCGTCTGCTTGATGTTGTCAACCTTCTGTCTGAAAACGGCAATCTGCCACGACAATACAAGCCGCATAAGCTGAAGAACTTTCCAGGCAACAACACATGGGAATGCCACATCCAGCCCGACTGGCTGTTGGTATGGGAGCAGAAAGACACACAGCTCACCCTGCTGATGCTCGACACCGGCACACATTCAGACATTTTCTGACAAAGAAAAAATCCCTTATATCGGCCCCCGACAGTCATCCTGCCGGGGCTTTTTTGCTTGCAGCGGAAAAATAAATTTTGCCACGTCGGAGAAAAGTCGTAATTTTGCATCCGATTTCAGGAGTGAAATCATCGAAGCGTTTATGCCTCGGTCTTGTGATAGAAACCTGAGAATCTTCTATGTTGGCAAGGCGGCATTAATGGTTCGCGTGGTACGCGTGGGCTATTATGGCTACATCTTCCAACAAAGGTATTTCTCAGGACCTCTATCAAAGACGTGGTATGATTTAGCACCACGCTTCTTTTTTTAGTAAAAAAATAAAAACGATAGTATGAAACAATTGTCTATTTTCATCGTGGCAATGATATTTGCCGTCACAACGTGGTCGCAAGATACAATAATAATCCGAAATGGGGAAATCAGATTGGCAACAATAAAATTTGTTGATCGTACTAATGTACAATATCAAAACTATCCACAAACGGAAGACGTAACTCATTTGATTGATATTAATGAAATACGTGAACTACGATACCAAGATGGCCGGTACATTAATTTTGCTGTAAGCGATGATGATGGCACGAATCTAACTTCGACAACAAGCACAGAATATTATACACGACAATACAAAAATCCCGCTCACGCGTATCTTATGTCATTTATACCTGGCTGCGGACAATTGTACAACGATCAGATTGCCAAAGGGTTTGTCTTCATTGGGATTGACTGCGCGGCTGCACTGACCTTGGGATTATCCTACGCTATTTCAAAAACAACAGATAATCGAGCAACAGAAGAAACCGCAACAAAAGTTGCACTGGTCTCTTTTATGGCGTGGATAGGTTCTTTCATTTGGTCGAGTATTGATGCCGCAACAACAGCCAACAAACTCAATGTTGCGAACGGCTATGTCGTAAAAACAAGTCCAATATTAAGTTACAACGAAATAGCACCGGGAGATTACAAATTAAATGCAGGTTTATCTTTAAATCTATCTTTTTAATCCCAAACGGTCATTAGGGATTAATGTCTAAATAACCCATCCTTAAAAAGCCGCATTTGGTTTTTTGTCACATATTTAAGGAGGGACTAGATTATGAAATCGTATATGATATGGTTTGCCAGGTGGCGACCTATGATGATGTTTTTTTTCGTCAACTCATGCCCTATCATCGTCCTGAGATTGTAGGCTCAAGCGAGGTGAAAGATTAGGTGATGGATACCATCATCACAGAAAGTGGTTTAAAGCGAGCCATACACAAAGTCAGTCATTCTCTGACCGTCAGAATCGCAGGACAAGACTATACCATCCCCAATTATCGCATTGTTGGAGAACACATTTGGGAGTAGGGTAACTTCTTCCTACCACATCAAAAAAAGCGCAGCTTGATGGCTGCGCTTTTAATTTTATTCACCCGAAGCTTTATACATCGGCTGCGGCATCCGTCGCGGGCCCCATAATTTAATGTTGAACTTCCATTATCACCTCGTCTGCCAAGTACCGGTCCCCATAGGTGTATAGCATGGTGGACGGATCGCGCATCAGGCGATTGACACGGGATTCATAAAACATAGACAACGCCTGTTCATCACTAATACCCATATCCTTTGCAATCATAGTGATTATCCTGCCAATGTTGTTCCACATTATAATGGATCCGTACATATCTTATATATTGTATGATTCTACAAAATGCAGGTATTTGTCTGCCACATTCTGACTGCGTATGCAAATCTGATTGTTAGGTCTATGCTGGGCAAGGTTCTGCAATGCCGTTTCCAAAGGCATAAGATTCGACATATATGCCTCGACGGTGTCTATCACTCGGTCGTTTGCCACTCCACCCTCCACAACGTCAAACTTCCATGTATCGAATTCGCCACGACGGTTTCTCACAATGAAGTCAAGCCATTCAATGTCATAATTCTCAAAACGTTTATAGTGGCTATCTCCCTTAGCCGATTCGAAGTCGAAATCATATACACTAACCACACCTTGTGCCATACGGATACGAGCCATGCGGTCGGCCCAGTCGTCGGCCTGCTTCTTTAGGTCTGTGACGTAGAACCCTTGACCAAAGTCGAGACCGGCACGGCCTTTTGACACGTCCGGGCAATCAATTATCGATGTACCACCATGATATACTCTCATAATGTATCTTTTTTTTCGCGGTTATGCAAGGCTTCCAGCACATCCTCGGTGACAATGGTTCGGCTTTGGGTATGCAAGGTTTCATAACAAGGATAAATAAAATCGGCAAAAAGATTGACCGCCCGCATACGCCGGTACATTTCTACGGCAGTTGTGTTTTCAGCAATAGCCGCCGACTCAACACATGATGCAGCAAAAATATTCCGCAGTTCTGTGCTGTCGGGATATGGGATACCATTTTCCCACATCAGTCCATTCTTCTTATACTGCCGCTTTTCCATGTTTATCCTCTAATTTTGGCGCCGAGCTGGGTTTCGAGGGCTTTTTGGATTTTGGCCATGGTAGTCTCAATCTGTTTGTCGTTTAGGGTCTTGTCCTTGTCCTGCAGGATGAAGCTGGCGGCGTAGGACTTGAAGCCGTCGGCGATGCCTTTGCCCTCGGGCGGCGGGAAAAATATTCGGCGCCGGGCACAATAAATATGCGGCGCGCGCGTTCCATAATGGAAACTGAAAAAGAATGGCACCATGAGAAAAGCACTACTACTGCTGCTGCTGGCTGTGGCCAGCGGCGCCCTGCATGCCCAGACGGACGACACGACCCCTGTGGCTGCCAGCAATGAAATCTATACCGTGGTGGAACGCTCGCCCGAGTTTCCCGGCGGCTACGAGGGGTTGATCCAGTACCTGGCCGCCAACATCCAATATCCCGAACAGGCCAAGGCCGAGGGAGTGGAGGGGACGGTGAGTGTGACCTTCGTCATCGAGCCCGACGGCACGACGTCGCACCGGCGCGTGCTGCGCAGCCCGCACGAGGCGCTGTCGCAGGAGGCGCTGAGGGTAATCCGCGAGATGCCGCGCTGGAAGGCCGGCCGCATGCGCGGCGAGAAAGTGCGCGTGCAGTACACGCTTCCAATCAACTTTGAACTGAACTAGCCGTGAAAGTCATCATCCTCGGCACCGCCTACCCCTACCGCGGCGGCCTCTCGGCGTTCAACGAGCGGCTGGCGCGCCAGTATATGGCCGAGGGGCACGAGGTGGAGATTGTCACCTTTACCCTCCAGTACCCCAACTTCCTCTTCCCGGGCAAGACGCAGTACAGCGACGAGCCGGCGCCCGCGGACCTGCGCATCCGGCGGATGCTGAACGCGGTGAACCCGTTCACGTGGTTCAAGACGGGGCGCTACATCCGCCGCCAGCGGCCGGACTTGGTGGTCACCAAGTTCTGGCTGCCCTTCATGGCGCCGGCGCTCGGCACGGCGAACCGCGTGGCCAAACGCAAGGGGATGCGCCGCGTTGCGATCCTGGACAACCTGGTGCCGCACGAGAAGCGTCCGGGGGACAGCATGTTCGCGCGATACTTCGTGAAGTCCATCGACGGCATGGTGGCCATGAGCCGCTCGGTGCTGGCCGATGCCGACCTCTTCGACCCCAAGCGGCGCAAGGCCCGCACCTTCTGCCCCCACCCGCTCTACGACCACTACGGCGAGACCCTCACCCGCCAGGAGGCCCTCGGGCAACTCGGCCTGCGCGAGGGGCAGCGCTATGTGCTCTTCTTCGGCTTCATACGCGACTACAAGGGGCTCGACCTCCTGCTGCAAGCCATGGCCGACGAGCGCATGGAGCCGCTGGGGGTGAAGCTTATCGTCGCGGGCGAGTTCTACGGCGACCCCAAGCCCTACCACGACCTCATCGCGCGGCTGGACCTCAGTTCGCGCGTGGCGATGCACACCGACTTCATCCCCGACCACGAGGTGAACCGCTACTTCTGCGCTGCCGACCTCGTGGCGCAGCCCTACAAGACGGCCACGCAGAGCGGCGTCACGCAGATTGCCTTCCACTTCGAGCGGCCGATGCTGGTGACCAACGTCGGCGGCCTGCCGGAGATAGTGCCCGACGGGAAGGTGGGCTTCGTCGTCGAGCCACAGGCGCAGGCGATAGCCGACGCCATCGTGCGCTACTTCAGCGAAGACTGGCAGCAGCGCCTGACCGAGGGCGTGCGCCAGGAGAAGCAGAAATACCTCTGGACCAACATGACCCAAGCCATCAACAACCTCCAACAGACATGACCATCCGAAGCAAAGCCCCCCTGCGACTGGGCCTGGCCGGCGGCGGCACCGACGTGTCGCCCTACAGCGACCTCTACGGCGGCGCCATCCTCAACGCCACCATCAGCCTCTACGCCTACACCACCATCGAGCCCACGGACGACGGGCGCGTGGAATTCCTAGCCCCAGACCGCGGTCTGCGCGAAGTGTACGAGAACGCGTCCGAGGTGGACACCGACGGCTATTTCATCCTCCACAAAGGGGTCTACAACCGCATCGTGCGCCAGTTCACCCACCGTCCGCTCTCGCTGCGCATCGCCTCCTTCGTCGACGCGCCGGCGGGCAGCGGCCTCGGCACCTCGTCGACCCTCGTGGTCTCCATCCTCGGCGCCTACGTGGAGTGGCTCAAACTGCCCCTGGGCGAATACGACATCGCGCGGCTGGCCTACGAGATCGAGCGCGAAGATCTCGGCCTGGCCGGCGGCAAGCAGGACCAGTACGCCGCCACCTTCGGCGGGTTCAACTACATGGAATTCCTCGGCGACAACGTGATAGTGAACCCCCTGCGCGTGCGCCAGCGCTACATCGACGAACTGAACCACAACCTGCTGCTCTACTACACCGACACCTCGCACGTCAGCGCCGACATCATCCGCGAGCAGCAGCAGAACGTCAAGGCCAAGAAAGCGTCGAGCATCGAGAGCATGCACCGCCTCAAGGAGCAGGCGCAGCAGATGAAGGAAGCGCTCCTGAAGGGCAACGTGGGCGACATCGGCACCATCCTCAACTTCGGGTGGGAGCACAAGAAGCAGATGGCGCAGAGCATCAGCAACCCGCGCATCGACGCCATCTACGAGGCCGCCATCGCGGCCGGCGCGTCGGGCGGCAAGATCAGCGGCGCCGGCGGCGGCGGTTTCATGTTCTTCTACTGCCCGGGGCTCACACGCTTCGCGGTCCGCGAAGCCCTCGGCCAGTTCGGCGGCGAGACCAAACGCTACGACTTCACCACCGAGGGGCTGCGGACATGGACGCTGTGACTGGGTGGAAGACAAGAAAAACAAGAAATACAAATAAACCAAGATAAAGGAGAAACATAATAAACAACCAGTATTATGACGGTCGATATCACCCTTCTGAAGCAGCATATCTATGATGTGGTGGGGGCACTCTGGGAAGTACACAAAGAACTGGGACCCGGACTGAACGAATACTGCTACCAAGAAGGACTGGCAATAGAACTGTCTGAACGTGAAATCCCGTTCTTGCGAGAGCTTACTTTCCATCCCTGCTATCATGGAGTTGAGATGGATGCTGAATATCGAATCGACTTTCTCTGCAAAGGCAATATCATCGTCGAATGCAAATCAGTGACAGAAATCACCAACACCCATCGTGCCCAACTTTTCAACTATATGCGTCTGCAAAAAACACCCTGCGGGATCTTGGTCAACTTCTCCAACCAAACAGTGGAAATCGAGAGATACTTTTACGACAAATTCGAAAGAAGCATCCTCTCTGTCGACGGAAACACAATATATAGAAAAGACCGTTGAATCATAAATTGTTTTTTTTGTCTTTCTTGTCTTTATAATCAAGCAAATTGTCTTAATACAATGAACCGCATACAAGAGTCTATCGAACAAAGCATTGCCGTCAAGCAGCAGATATTGACCGACGCTGCGCTGATGCAGCGGGTGGCCGAGGCGGCCAGCCTCATCGAGCAGAGCCTCCGTGGGGGCGGCAAGATCCACTTCTGCGGCAACGGCGGCAGCGCGGCCGACGCACAACACCTGGCCGCCGAGCTCAGCGGACGCTTCTACTTCGACCGCCCGCCGCTGAACGCCGAAGCCCTCCACTGCAACACCTCCTACCTCACCGCCGTGGGCAACGACTACGGCTACGACCACGTCTTCAGCCGACTGCTGCGCGGCACCGGCCGCCGCGGCGACGTGCTGGTCGGCATCAGCACCAGCGGCAACAGCCGCAATATCCTCGAGGCCTACCGCGTGGCACAGGAGATGGGCATCCACATCGTCTCCCTCACCGGCCAGACCGGCGGCAAGATGCACGACTGCGGAGGCCTGCTGCTCAACGTGCCCAGCACCGACACCCCCCGCATCCAGGAGAGCCACATCATGCTCGGCCACATCATCTGCGAGCTCGTCGAAACGGCGATGTTTGGGGAGTAAGGAGTAAGGAGGTAAAGGAGTAAGGAGGTAAGAAGGATGAAAGAAACTAAAGAAGTTAAAGTAGATATGCTTGAGGCTGTCATTCTGGCTGGCGGTTTCGGCACACGGCTGCAGAGCGTGGTGAGCGACGTGCCCAAGCCCATGGCTCCCGTGGCGGGCAGGCCGTTCCTCTGCTACCTGCTCGAGAGCCTCCTGCGCCAAGGCTACACCCGCGCCGTGCTCGCCACCGGCTACCTGCACGAGAAGGTTGAGGCCTGCTTCGGCAGCGACTACCGAGGCCTGGCCCTCGCCTACGCCCGCGAGACCAGCCCCCTCGGCACCGGCGGCGCCATCGTCAACGCCCTCCAACACTGCCAGGCCGACAGCGTCACCGTGCTCAACGGCGACACCCTCCTGCTGGCCAACCTCGCCGAACTGCGGCAGCTGGCGCTGCAAAAAGCCACCCCGCTGGCCATGGTGCTGCGCGCCGTGGACGACGCCGGACGCTACGGCGACGTCGACACCGACGCCGACGGCCGCATCACCTCCTTCCACGAGAAAGACTCCGCACACGGCCCCGGCCTCATCAACGGCGGCATCTACCAGCTGCACCGCAGCCTGCTGGCCGACCGCGCCGTGGGCGAACCCTTCTCCTTCGAGCGCGAGGTGCTGCAAGGACGCTTCCGCGAGGAGGCCTTCTACGGCTACCGCACCGACGGCTATTTCATCGATATCGGCGTGCCCGACGACTACCGGCGCGCCCAAACCGAACTGCCACTGCTATGAACGCACTCTTCTTGGACCGCGACGGCGTGCTCAACGTGCTGCGCCAAGGCGACTATGTGAAACACCCCGACGAGCTGGAGCTGCTGCCCGGGGTGGCCGAGGCGCTGCGGATGCTGCGGCCGCACTACGACCATATCTTCGTCGCCACCAACCAGCAAGGCATCGGCAAGGGGCTGATGACCGAGGATGACCTGGCGGCTGTGCACAGCAAGCTGCAGGCGGAGACGGGCCACCTCATCGACCGCATCTACCACTGCCCCGACCTCGAAGCCGCCCGCAGCCCCTACCGCAAACCCAACATCGGCATGGCCCTGCGCGCCCGCCGGGAGCACCCCGGCCTGCGGCTCAAAAGCTGCACCATGGTGGGCGACTCGATGACCGACATGCTCTTCGGGCGCCGCTGCGGCATGCGGACGGTGCTGATCGGGAGCAACAGCGACGTGGCCACCACCCGCCCCCGCCTGGTGGACTGCCACTACCCCACCCTGCTCGATTTCGCACGGCAGGCGGTAGGGGAACGGTAGGGGTTCTGTAGGGTAATAGATAGGCCTTTTCCCATTATTACCCAAAGGGGAGGGGGCAATTGCGGACGGGTTATTCTTTTTCACCTTAATTCCCAAAATATTTCCCACCATGTGGCAAAAAAAACGTACCTTTGCACACCGATACTATATAATATATAATGGCTAACTCAAACATAGACAGACTGATAGTGGTGGGCGACCGCGTGCTGATCGACCCGTCGACGCCGGCGCGGAAGACCAAGGGCGGCCTGCTGCTGCCGGCGGGCTACCAGGAGAAGGAGGAGGTGCAGAGCGGCTACATCCTGAAGGTGGGCCCCGGCTACCCCATCCCGAGCGGCGACGACCACGAGGAGTGGAACCCGACCGAGCGCGAGGCGCGCTACATACCGCTGCAGGTGCGCCCGGGCGACCTGGCGCTGTTCCTGCTCAAGAACGCTGTGGAAATCAAGTACAACGGCGAGAAATACTTCATCGTGCCGCAGGGCGGCATCCTGATGGTGGAGCGGGAGGAGTTTTGAAACTGTGATATACTGAAAAAAATGAGTGGAAGCGAAATCATAGCTATAGTTAATGGCATTATTAACGGAGACCAGCGTTTTGGTTTCCTCAATGGCAATTCTATCGATGTACTGAGAAACCTGCCGAGCGAGTCCGTTAATTGCATAATCACATCCCCCCCTTACTGGGCACAAAGAGAGTACGACATTGATGTAGAGGACAAGGAACTGGAAATTGGCCGGGAAAGCGATCACGAGAGATATGTCCAGTCATTGCGGGATGTGTTTAGAGAAGCCAAGCGAGTGCTCAAGAAGGACGGTTCTTTATGGTTGAACATCGGAGACAAATATCATAACAAGGCATTGATGGGTATGCCATGGAGGGTTGCCCTGTCATTGATGGATGACGGTTGGATACTACGCAATGATATCATTTGGGACAAGATGAAAGGGACACAGAGCTGCCGCGACAGATTTCGTGATGTATATGAGCATTTCTTCCATTTCGTCAGAAGTCCAAAGTATTATTACGATGCCGATAGCATACGCGTCATTTCTCCAAGGAAGCCTAAAAAAATCAATGGGGAAATAGTATCGGCGACCGGCGTGAGCGGAAAACGATATAAGAGGCTGATAGAAGAAAGTACCGAGCTCACAGAGGCCGAAAAGACTGCGGCGTCGAAAGCCCTCGAGGATACACTTGCCCAACTGATGAATGGTGAAATCGTTGATTTCAGAATGACCTTGAGGGGAACTCAGCGTACATATCACAGCGACAATTCCAAAGTCAGCGGACGGGCCAAAGAACTGGAGAACAAGGGGTTCTTCATCATGAAAATGAGTAGCAAGGGATTCTTGCCCTCCGACATTTGGAGAATCACCCCTGAGGATACGTGGCGCAAAGACGAACATTATGCGGTATTTCCCGAGGAACTGTTACAAAATCCGATATTAGCGACATGTCCACGTGACGGAATCGTATTAGACACATTTTCCGGTACAGGAAGCACCATCGCTGCAGCGCTGAAGCTTGGTCGCAAGGGTATCGGTATTGATTTAAGTAACAGATACATCGATATTGCAAAACAGAGAGTGTCAAGCACGTCATATACACTGCCTTTGATATGAAAAAGCCTGTTGTCAAAAAGTTTCCAACAGAAATGTTTGGCTGTCCTTATGTAGGACAAGAGAATGCACTCAAACTTGCATTGCGGCAACAATACTGCAAATACATTCACGGGACTTGTGTCAAACCCCGCAAAAGCGAGCCTGATGTGAAAGTCGGGATATGCAGTGTCGGATACAAAGGTGAATTTCTAAAGGAATTCACACCTGTCATCCTTTGCCCCCAACGACTAAAAGAAGACACCCTTTTCGAAACTATTCGAGAGAAATATTTGGATTCGTGGAAAAATGTAGAATGGATTCCAGAGGTGAACATCGGTGTCGGAGGGAGTGTCGATTATGTGGCTGTAACAAGAGATCACAAGGGTCGAATACTGGATTTTCTCTGTGTGGAACTACAGGCTGCCGGCACTACGGGTTCCCCGTATCAGGCAATATTGGACTACAAAAAGCACGAAAGGTTCTTACAAGACAGTTATCGTTATGGAATCAACTGGGCAAACGAGTTTTCCAAAACTATGATGCAACAAGCCTACAAGAAAGGTAAAATAGTAGAACACTGGCACCGTAAAATCGTCTTTGCCGTACAGGATGTCGCGATGGATTTTATCCGTAGTTCGTCAAACACAAGCCGACTGACAAAAAGCGACGCTTCCCTACCCGTCGATTTCTGCACTTTCAAATTGGTATGGAGCGGAACGCATAGTGCATGGAAAATGCATTTTGACGACATAGTGAGTACTGACATAGAAGGAATAAACCTTATCCTAGGTGGGTCTGACGTGGATCTTTACCCAACAGAAGAGGATTTCATCTTGAACATTGTCAAAAAAGGAATTTCGGATGGCATTTTCGACAGTGAGACATATAAGAAACTGTATTTCAATTGATCCTCCCATACAGCAGAGGGCAAGAATATTTTTATCAAAAATAACAATCAACAAAGAATGCAACATATGACAAGCAACGAGATACGCAAAGCATTCCTGGATTATTTCGAGAGCAAGGGGCACCACATCGTGCCGAGTGCGCCGATGGTGGTGAAGGGTGACCCGACCCTGATGTTCACCAATGCCGGCATGAACCAGTTCAAGGACATCTTCCTCGGCAACGCGCCGGTGCAGCACCCGCGGGTGGCCGACTCGCAGAAGTGCCTGCGCGTCAGCGGAAAACACAACGACCTGGAGGAGGTGGGCCACGACACGTACCACCACACCATGTTCGAGATGCTGGGCAACTGGAGCTTCGGCGACTACTTCAAGAAAGAGGCCATCGCCTACGGCTGGGAGTTCCTGACCGAGGTGATGAAGATAAACAAGGACTGGCTCTACGTAACCGTCTTCGGCGGCGACGAGAAGGAGGGGCTCGGCATGGACACGGAGGCCTAC
>Ga0256404_1008603_pt1 | contig 15220 bp, 12 predicted proteins | sample RumenRJG_01DNA_FD_185990 | JGI IMG/M metagenome (GOLD analysis project Ga0256404, IMG submission 185990) | Bovine rumen microbial communities from Lethbridge, Alberta, Canada - RJG_01 | ecosystem: Host-associated > Mammals > Digestive system > Stomach > Rumen | place: Canada: Alberta | collected...
CAATGGAATGCCTTTAAATTTAAGATGCGTATCACCTTGCGCAAAAGCCAATGTGGTCGCAATCAACATCACCAAACTCAATATAAACTTCTTCATAGTATGAAAATTTATGTTATTTTGCAAATTTGCGTAATAATTATTAGAAGGACAACTATTTTGCCTGTGACTTATTGATAATATATAAAATGTTCCTTGATGGGACGACTTTCTTTGATATCTTCCATACGTGAATCTAGCCTGAATAATTCATATTAACAAAAAAGAAGTTGCATTTCTTGTGTAATTCAAGAAAAAGTATTAATTATAAAGTACTAAAAATCAAATCAATACATACAGCTTCTATGTACAAAAATACAACAAATAATTCAATTGAGCAACATATAACATTATTTTCTTTTTCTTTTTCTTTTGTTTCTATATGCAGTTCCAGGATCTCACATAGGGAGATGAAGAAAAAGAAATGGGCAACCTATCGGCAGGCTGCCCATTTCAGGAATATATTTAAACGTAATACAGATTAGGTGCTACTGTGTGCAACGTGTCGTGCTTGTGTGTCTCCGCCCTTAGAAGCGGAAGCCCATTGTGAGCACGACGCGGTTGTTGTTGTCCTTGACCTCGGCATTCACGCCTGGCTCGGTATAGCCGATGCCCACGATGGGCGAGAAGGCGTTGTACTGGCTGGTGCGCCACTTGTGCACATAGGCCATATCGGCGTAGAAGCCCTTGTAGTGATAGCCAAGACCCAGCGTGAGGTGCTGGATGCTCTTGTCAAACTCATAGGCGGTGTTGTTGCTCACCGTGGTGATGTTGGCATGGTTGTCTTTCACCACGTCTTTCACCGGGCTGGTCTGGTAGCTGTAGCCAGCACGCAGGCTCCAGTCGGGGGTCACGCGGTACTCGCCGCCCACTCTGAAGATGTGGCTTGCTTGCAAGTAGTCTTTCACGCGGTCGGTCACGTCGGTATAGGCATGGCCGTTGTCGTCACACACGCGTATGCTGCCGTTGCCCACATACTCGTAGTCGAAGCTCAAGATGCCCTCGCGGCCCATGACGCCTGCAATGCTGGCAATGAAGTGCCATGGCGTGTGGATGTCGTAGCGCACCTCGTCCATGCTGCCGTCGCCATAGCCGGCATAGTTGGTGCCATAGTAGCCGCCATCGGTGGCCCCGGCAGGTGTCATCTGGAAGGCTGCGCTCGAGGCGTAGCGGTCCTTCATGTCGTAGTAGGTGGGGGTGTGGAAGGCCAGACCCAGACGCAGCTCGTTGACGGGCTTGACGATGACACCCAGCTTGAAGTTGTAGCCGGTGCCCTCGGTGTGCAGGTAGTTCTCATAGCCGTAGTCGGCCGTGCCGTCCACAATGCCTGTGTTGCCGTTGTGGTCGTAGATGTAGGCATTGTTCAGCGTCTCTCCATAGTAGGTGTAGCTCTTGTAGTCGAGGTCGGTGAGCCCCACGGTGGCGCCCCAGAACACGGTGTTGTTGACGTTGCCGCCGAAGCTGATGTTGTACTCATCGGTGTGGCCCGACTGGTCGACTTCAAACTCGCCCGAGCCTGTGGTTCCGTCGCCGTACAGACCTTGCCAGCCGCCGTTGTTGTAGTTGATGAGATAGGAGTTGTACGACAATATGCTGGCCCACGGTGCACTTGTGGAGTAGTAGGGGTTGTAGTCGTTTGTCACGCCCAGGTCGCTCTCGTTATAGTTGCCGGTGTAGCTGGCGATGTGATTGGTGATCGAGGTGTTGAGTGCACCCACGGTGCCGCGGTAGTGACGGTGGAAGTCCATCTGGCGCTGATAGGTGAAGCCGATGTTGAAATAGGGCACCACCTCGCTGCCGGTGCGTATTGTGCCCACATAGCCGGCGTTGTTCACGTTGAAGCGGGTGTCGTTGTCGCTCGACAGGTTGGTCTTGCTCGAGTTGAAGTCGAGGCTCATCGTGATGCCGGCATCGCTGCTGCGGTACACGCCTATGCCGCCAGGGTTCTGCGACAGGGTAGAGAGATCGCCGCCCAGAGCGCCAAATGCACCTGCCATCGACTGGAATCGAGCGGTGCCGCGCAACTCGGTTTCCGAGTTCTTGAGCGCGTCAAATGTCTCTTGTGCTGTAGCTATGACTGGAAGGCTGCAAAGGAGCAGCCCAAATAAAATCTTGTTCATAATGAATAATTGATGATAAGACAATAAATCAAAGGTAGAGAGTTTGTGTGTGTGTGAGGGGGGAAGGAAACTTGTGGTGATGAATGAGGTTGTGGTTGCAAGCCTGTTGTCTAAACTAAAAAAAACTCATGTGCCTCACGCGATGTGGGCAAGGCACATGAGTGATGCCTGCAGTTTGCCGTCACCGGCGACCACCGCCACTGCCATGACTGCCTCCCGAGAAGCCGCCTCCTCCACGGCCGCCGCCCGAGAAACCGCCGCCGCCCGAGAAGCCACCGAAGCTGCCGCTGCTGCGCGACGGGGTGCTGTAGGTGCGCGAGGGCACGCTATAGGTGCGCGAGGGGGCAGTGTTGGTGCGCTCGCCGCGATACATGCTGCCGCCGTCATAGCTGTTGTAGGAACGGGTGTTGTTGACTTGTGGCGTGCGGCCCATCGAGCTCACATTGCCGCGGGGCAGGGAGCTGTAGTTGCTGCGAGGAGTGCTGCCGTAGTTGCCAGTGGCATAGCCAGGACGGCGGCCGCCGCTCACGTTTGCACTGCCCGTACGGGTCGCGACGCTGCCCAGGCCGCTGCGAGTTGCACTCATGCTGCCACGTCCTGGTAAGCGGCCTGCAATGCCCGAGGCACTGTTGCCGGTGGCATAGCCAGGACGGCGCCCGCCGCCTGCCATGGTGCCGTTGCCGCCCCAGGTGTTGCCCATGGGCCGGCGTCCGCCTGCAAAGCGGTCGTTCCAGCCATGATTCCAGCCGTAGTCCCAGCCGTGGTGCCAACCCCAGCCGTAGTCCCAGCCAGGACCCCAGCCCCAGTTCCAGGAGTACCAGGGATCATACCAGCTGCCATACCAGCCACTGTACCAGCCCCACGGGCGATAGTAGCCATACCAGCCACTGTAGTACCAGGGATCATACCAGCTCCAGAACGGGTCGTACCATGTGTTCCACCCGTAGCCCCAGTAGGGATAGCCCCAATTGGTGCCAATGACCAGATTTACTGTGGGTTCGGTGTCGTAGTAGAGGGTGATGAGCTCATCGTCGCCCGACCCGTCGACCACATCGGGATTGTAGAAGCGCTGGATGCGCTCGGTGTTGGAAAATGTGTTTTGGTTGTCGCCGGTCACAGCTGTGGTGTCGGCGGCATAGTTGTCATTGTAGTCGTAGTTGCCGCGGCGGTTGTACTCGTCCTCATCGCGTGCTGCCGACGACTTCTCGACGGTGACCTTGTAGCGCTGAGAAGTGGTGGCGATGCGGCTGCTCGAGCTCGTGGAGCTCGGCGCCGTCTGCACAGTGGTCGAGCGCCGGCTGCTGCTGGAGCGGCCGCTGTAGCTGCTGCCGGCATAGATGTCGTCGTAGTCCTGGGCCACAGCCACAGTGGCCAGGCTCAATGCGACAACGCCAATGGTTGTTAATAATCTGTACTTCATAGTTGTATTTACGTTTAAAATTCTTTTCTTTTTTCTTTGCATTTTAGACTTTGTGCCCCTTGCAAAGTTTAATTTTTTTCTTGTTAAAAGTAGATATTATTTTTCTAATTGTTGTCATGTTTCAAGACAAAACTGCCACTGTGTAAACATTTTTTATCTTTTGCTTGCCTCCTTTGCTTTATTTTAACCCAGAAGCCGTGATGTCTCAATCATATATGTGCAACATCTGTGCCAGAAAGTGATGAATTTGTCTTACCTTTGCAGTCACTGAAAATCGTTTTTATTTCATACAATCAATTGCAATCATGATAAAAATTGGGCAATACAATGAGCTCACCATCAAGCGCACGGTTGACTTTGGCGTGTACTTGACCGACGACGAGGGCAACGAGGTGCTGCTGCCCAAACGCTACCTTGCGGGCGACGAGCGCCCGGGCGACTGGGGCCGCGTCTTTATATACAACGACTCTGAAAACCGCCCTGTGGCCACTACCGAGCGCCCCGTGGCCGTGGTGGGGGAGTTTGCCCTCATGCGCGTGCTCGACGTTAACAAGGTGGGTACTTTCCTCGACTGGGGACTTGACAACAAGGACTTGCTGTGCCCCTTCGGAGAGCAGCGCGTGAAGATGCAGAAGGGCCGCAGCTACATTGTGCATGTGCACATCGACAAGGCTACGGGCCGCATTGTGGCTTCGGCAAAGCTTGACAAGTTTCTCGACAAGGACCGCCCGCGCTACTATCACCGCCAGAAGGTGAGCCTGCTCGTCACGCAACGCACCGAACTGGGCTACCGGGTGATTGTTGACAATCGCTACTGGGGCATGATCTACAGCAACGAGATATATGACGATGTCAACATCGGGGAGCGTCGCGAGGGCTTTGTGAAGCAGGTGCGCGACGACGACAAAATCGACGTTACGCTCGAGAAAATCGAGAAGCTCAGGGTCGACGACCTGGCTGCCGTCATTCTCGACCACCTCAAGCATCACGGGGGCGAGATGCCCTTGAGCGACAAGAGCGACCCTAAGGACATCATGCGTGCATTCAATTGCAGCAAGAAGGACTTCAAGAAGGCTTTGGGACAGCTCTACAAGCTCAAGAAGGTGACCCTGGGCCCTGTCACGAAGCTGGTGTAACCCCTGCTCTGATTGGCACTTTGTGTGGCCGCGCACTTGGCATGATTGTTGTCGTGAAAGCGGAGAGACTGTAAATATAATGGATGCGTTTGTACATTTTTTCGTCCAGTGGGGCTACTTCGGCCTCTTCTTGGGGTCGTTTATCGCTGGCAGCGTGATACCGCTCAGCAGCGAGGCCATCCTGGTGGTGTGTGTGGGCCCGCTGGGGCTCAGCCCGTGGTGGTGTCTTGTGGCAGCCTTGCTGGGCAATGTGGCGGGCGGCATGACGTGCTACTGGATGGGGCACTTGGGCAATATCGAGTGGATTGAGCGCTGGGCCCACGTGAAAAAAGAGAAACTGGAGCAGGCCGAGCGCTGGGTGGAGCGCCGCGGCGCCTGGATGGCTTTTTTTGCCTTCCTGCCCATCATAGGCAGTGCCATCACCGTGGCCTTGGGCTTCTTGAGGGCCAATGCCTGGGGCGTCACCTTTTTTATGGCCATTGGCAAGATGCTGCGCTATGCTGCGGTGATATGGGGCACCCAGGCGGTGGCCGCCCTGTTGTGAAATTCCTTCCCCCTTCACAGCTTGCTGCCTTGCCCTTGTGCACATAGCACACACATTTTGACCTATCGTGAATAGACTTGGGGTGAAATCAATCGAATAGTTTTTATTATTCGGTTTTTTTTGTATCTTTGTAGAGCTATTAATACACCTTCTATAAAGCAACCAACTGATAATGAAAACCAAACAACGCACAAGGGGCTTTGTGGGTGCCATCGTGTCGGCATGTACTTTCGCCTTGTTACCTTTATTCTCGGTGCCGGTCATGAATGCCGGCATGGAGACACCGTCGGTGCTCATCTACCGATTCATTTTTGGGTCGATTTTTATACTGGCAGGCATGATTTACATGCGTGTCGATCTCAAGATTTCGCTCAGCGACTTGTGGCGCCTTGTGATACTTGCAGTGCTCAACGACGTCACGGCGCTCACTCAGTTCTATAGTTTCAAGTTTATCGACTCGGGCGCGGCTATCACGATTTTCTCGGTCTATCCTGTGTTCACCTGCCTCATCATGGTGCTCTTCTTCCACGAGAAGCTCACGCTGCGCACGGCCGTCGCCATCGTGCTGGCCGTTGTGGGCGTTGGGGCTGTATCGGGCATCAACCTGGGCGGAGGCTCCGATGTCGCTCTGCTCAATGGCATCACGCTGGCCTTGGGTGCCGGTCTGTCCTATTCGCTCTACATGGTGCTCGTGCCCGTTTTGCGAGTGGGCAGCATGAACAGCTTGAAGCTCACTTTCTATGTCTTTGTGCTGGGCTTGGGTTTCCTGCTCATCTTCACGCCATTCACGCCTGCGGGCATTCAGCCGGTGGGCAGTTGGAAGGTGGGGGCTACATTGCTCCTGCTTGGCCTGGTGCCCACGGCAATCTCCAATTTCACCCTCATCGTTGGCCTGAGAAACATAGGCAGCACGTTGACCTCGATTCTGGGCGACCTCGAGCCTCCTGTGGCCATGACGGTGGGTGTGCTTGTCCTGGGCGAGTCGGTCACAGCCGTGCAGGTTGCCGGTCTTGTGCTCATCGTGCTTGCTGTTTCGATTATCATCTTGAAGAAAAACGGCGACACTGCACCCGCGCCTGCCGATTAGTTCTTTTCATATTATGTCATTTCAACTTTTAAAAATCAGTAATAAGCAGTAATGGAAAGTCGAGTTCAGTGCAAGAGTCGCACCAAGGGTTTTGTCAATGCCATGATTTCGTCGTGTTCTTTCGGCCTTATCCCGCTCTTCTCGGTACCGGTCATGGAAGCTGGCATGCACACGCCCTCATTGCTCATCTACCGTTTCCTTTTTGGCGCGGTTTTCATTCTCATGGGCATGGCTTACATGAAAATTAGTCTGAAAATCACGTTCGGGCATTTCTGGCGCATCTTGATACTGGCTCTTTCCAACGATGTGACGGCGCTTGCCATGGTTTATGGCTACAACTTCATGCCCAGCGGCGCGGCCTGCACCATTCAGTTTTCCTATCCCATTTTCACCTGTGTGCTCATGATGATTTTCTTCCACGAGAAGCTCACCGTGCGCACGGCCATAGCCATTGTGCTGGCCGTGCTCGGGGTTGCGGCCCTGTCAGGTGTCGACATGGCAGGGTGCGACAGCCGGCTGTGGATAGGCGTGGGGCTCGAGCTGCTTGCCGGCCTTTCCTATGCCGTCTACCTGGTGCTCGTGCCGGTTCTCAATGTGAGCAAGATGGACTCCTTGAAACTCACCTTCTATGTCTTCTTGCTGGGCGGTGTGTTGCTGGTGCTCTTCACGCTGTTCACACCCAGCGGCATCCAGCCCATTGGTAGCTGGAAGATAGGGTTTACGTTGTTACTGCTTGGTCTTGTGCCCACGGCTGTTTCCAATTTCACCCTCATTGTGGGGCTCAAGAACATAGGCAGCACCCTCACCTCGATTCTGGGTGCGCTTGAACCCCTCACAGCCATGGCTGTGGGTGTGCTCGTGTTTGCCGAGCCATTTGATGTGGTCACCTTGCTGGGACTCATCTGCATTGTCGTGGCCGTGCTGGTGCTGGTTGTGAAAAACGTGAAGTGGATGCCTCCCTACAAGAAGCAAGCGAGATAACCCCCGCAATATCAAGCGTTGCAGGCAACTGTGATTGCAGGCTGCCTGTCTCGTTGTTGCCCAGAACGGCCGATGCCCAGAAAAAGAATTTGTCGGTTTTCTTGCGTTTTTGGTTTGAAATGTTTACTTTTGTTTAACGCTACGTTAAGAACCGACATGATTATGAGAAATATCTTTGCCCATCCCCAAATCCAGCGATGGCTCGACCCCTGCAATAGCGCCATGATGTGGCGTGGTCCCCACCAGCATGATGCGCGGGCTGCTCTGTGGCTTTGACACTCGAGAGGTGCGTGGCTCGTTGAGTGCGCTTGTCACTGCAATTCCCATATTATTCAAACCTACACTTATATGTAAACAAGTCAAACAAAATCCTGTTCTTCATCGGCTGTCATTGCCATGTGGCACGCACTCGCTATGTGTGAGTGCAGTGATGCCGAGGTGAAGACTTATTGTAAAAAAGCTTATGAAATAATCTCTACTTTTTCTCATTTCATTTTTGTGCTGTGGCATGCTTGTGCAGGCCAAGACCGTGAATGTTGCTACGGCAGGCACACTCAACCAGTACATCACCACCGACGAGAAGCTCACCACCACCGAACTTGTGGTCACTGGCCAGCTCAATGGCGACGACATGCGGCTCTTGCGCGAGATGGCCGGCGTCGACTACAACGACAATGCCACCACGGGCAAGCTCGCTACGCTCGACCTCTCGCAGGCACGCATCGTGGCTGGCGGCTCGAGCTACAAGGGCTCGCTCATGACCAAGGACAATGTGGTGGGCGAGAGCATGTTTAGCAAGTGTTCCAGCCTGGTGACGGTGAAGCTGCCCAAAACTGTGACCAGTATCGAGACCGATGCCTTCAGCGACTGCTCGGCCATGACCAGCATCGTGTTGCCCGACTCTCTAAAGGAGATGGGCGATGCCGTGTTTGTGGCTACCGGCCTGGTCTCGGTCACCATCCCCGAGGGCATCACGCGCATAGGCGACTTCATGTTCTACTACAGCGAGAGCCTTGCCACGGTCAACTTCCCCGCTTCGCTCACCCAGATAGGCGAGGAGGCCTTCTCGGGCTGTCCGCTCACAACCATCAACGTGGCTCCCGGCAGCCGCACTTTCTATACCGAAGACGGCGTGCTCTACACGGCCGACAAGACCAAGCTGCTGCTTTACCCGCAGGGTCGCACCACAGCCACTTTCACGATGCCGGCCGCCGTGCGCACCATTGGTAGCGCCTCGTGCAAGGAAGCCCAGTTTGCCCATGTGGTCATGAACTCCGGGCTCACGACCATCGAGGACTATGCCTTCGACGGCTGTGCGCAGCTTCAAAGCATCGACATGCCCAGCACAGTGACCAAGGTGGGGCCATTTGCCTTCAACAAGTGCACGGCTGCCACGTCGACCACTATCTCTGCCGGCCTCAAGTCGTTGCCCGAGAGCATGTATGCCCAGTGCCAGAAACTCAACAACGTGGTGGTGCCCGACAATGTTGAAAACATAGGGCTCACGGCATTCAGCAATTGCAAGAGCCTCACCAGCATCACCCTGCCTGCCCGTCTCGACACCCTGGGCGACCTGGCCTTCAACGGTTGCATCGCGCTCACCACGATTCAGTTGCCTCAGCATGTGACCAGCCTGGGCAAGGGCCTGTTCTATGGCTGCAAGAAGCTGGAAAGCGTGACCATGCCCACAGGCATCGACTCGATACCCTACCGCATGTTCTACGGCTGCAACAGCCTCAAGGAGTTTGAAGTGCCCCAGGGCGTGACCACGATTGTGATGTACGCTTTCCAAGGTTCGGGGCTTGAGAAGGTGACGATACCGCAGTCATGCACCTACATTGGCGATGCCGCCTTCATGTATTGCACCAAGCTGGCCGAGATACAAAACTACAATGCCACACCGCAAGAGCTGGGCATGTTCACCTTCGAGCAGGTGCCCGCTTCTTGTGTACTCTATGTGCCTAAGGGGGCAGCTCCGGCCTATCGCGCTGCCGATACCTGGAAGGAGTTTACCGACACGCGCGAGCGTGAGACCACTGCGGTGAACGGCCCCGTTGCCGCCAGTGCCGTCGAGGTGGCCCGCTACAATGCCATGGGGCAGCGCCTGCAAGCTGCGCAACCCGGTGTCAACATCGTGGTCATGAGCGATGGCAGCGTGCACAAGAGCCTCGTGAGGTAGCAACCCACATCCACGCTGTATCAACCATTAGCCCCCTCAGGCGCCGCGTGCAGTGCGCCAGTGGTGCACAATCCACACGCCGTCGAGGGGTTTTTTATATTATCACATAATACACCTAAATGCTTATGTATTTTTCTAAACTCTTATTTTTTGTCGCGGTGGCCAGTGCCGCCACTGCAGCGGGTGCTCAAATCGTTTCGCAAGAAGTCGTTGCAACTCAACGGGCTCAGGTGATGCAACTCGATGCCCAGGCTGCTCAGCCTGCCGGTGTGCTTGAACAGGCACCAGCGGGCTACAAGCTGCCACAAGCCATGCTTGCCGCTACCCAGCAGGTGGCCTACCGTCGCCCGGCCGGGTCTTTCTATGCCGGCATGTCGACCAAAACCAACCTTAAGACTTGTCCCTACATCATTGCCTCGCCTTTCCGCGTCAACACATGGGAAAACGTGTCGCAGAACATCCCCGAGTCCTATGCCTGGAAGTGGAACGAAATCGTGATGAACTACAAGGGTACCGACGACACGCTCACTGTCGAAGGCCGCAACCTGGACCAGTACTACCTGTTGCAATACGACCGCGTGCCCACACTCATGGCCGTGGATGGCACCGACACGCTTGCCTACACCTTGCACTCTTCCTATGGCAGCAAGACCTACTACAGCGATGTCGTGGCGGCGCCCAATCCCAACAGCATTCTCGGCCTCTTTGGCTCCTACGGCAGCTGGCTGAGCTCGAGCAAGTACTTTGGCTACTACGACCGCCTGGGCAAGTACCAGCAGGCCATCACCCACTACAGTGTGGCTGGCGATGCCTCTACCTCGTCGTGGTTTGGCAAGAACGCCAAGGGCAATACCAACGCCTGCGCCACGGCCTTTGAAAAACCGGCCAACCCCTATATTCTCACCAAGGTGAATGCCATCTTCTGCAACGCCAAGTTCTCCAAGCCGGTGACCCTGCACGCCGCTGTGTATCGCCTCAAGGATATCCCCGACACGGCTCATGCCGTGCCCACACCGGTCGAACTCATTGCCAAGGGCGAGGCCGAGCTCAACGAGGATGCCATCCTCTATGAGAGCGGACGCTGGGGCGCACTTGAGTTCCCGCTCAAGGCGGTCTACAATGGTCAGCAATATGACGTGACACCCGAGATCAACTTCCCCATCCTTGTGGTTGTGGGCGGCTACGACAATGATAACATCAGCCAGTTTACGCTCGTGGTTTCTCGCGACGAGACCGACGACGGCTATGGCGAGCTGGGCTACCTGTGCAATATCGACACCCTGGGCAACCTGATCGATGCCCGTGGCTTCCTGGGCAACTGGAAGTCGCTCGTACTGCACTCGGCACCGTCAATTTTCATCCAAACCATGCACACCTATCTCAAGGTGTACAACGATGAGAAAAACGCGCTCAATACTGCCGACGATCTCACCTATCAGGCTCCTGCACAGGGCGGTGAAAAAGATGTGGAGCTCTACTCCTACATGCAGTCAAGCGGCTTGTGGACGGTGACCGATGCCGATACGGGCGGCAATCTGCCCCAGTGGCTCAAGGTGCAGCTCACCGATTCTACAAGTGGCAATAACTATACTGGTCACACGGGCATGCATGTGACGGTCGATGCTCTACCTGCCGGCATCACTGCACGCCAAGCCCGCATCAGGCTGTGGTATCCTGGCAGCGAGCTCGTCTACACGGTGACGCAGGATGGAGGAACCGGCGTGCATGCCATCGACATGCAAGGCTCACGGGCCCGTGTCGTGGGCGGCGACTTTGCCATCGAGGCTGCCCAGGCTACGAGCGTCGACATCTTCAACCTGGCTGGCCAGCTTGTGAAGAGTGCCAGCCTGCCCCAGGGCACCAGCGTGATCGACGGCCAGAACCTGGGCCGTGGCGTCTACCTCGTGCGCTTTGCCAGCGGCACTACGGTGAAGGTGATGAAGTAAGTTTTGCCCACCGGCACAACGTTTCTACGCTGTCCCCCAAAAAAAATCTCGCGAGTTGTGCGCGAGATTTTTTTTTGTACGTCATTCTGTTATGGCCATTTTCAGTGTGTCGCCATGTGCAATCAGCGATAATTGCCTTGGATGCTGTTGCTTGCTCTATTTCGGTATCATGGTGATATCACCTCTTGCGCGAGGCATTGCGCTTACAGGTTGATGGTGAAGCTGTCGGCATCGTGCCAGGCTGGAAATTTCTCGCGGAAGCGGGCCAGTGCGGGCAGTGAGAGGTCGGCTGCTATGATGGGGCTGGTGGCGCGCTCGGTGATGAGCTTGCCCTTGAAGTCGATAATCTGGCTCGAGCCCTCGCTGTAGACGATGCCTTGCGGGTCCTGGCCGCAGCGGTTCACGCCCAGCACGTAGGACTCGTTCTCGATGGCACGCGCGGCAAGCAACTGCTTCCAAGCGTTTTCGCGGGCTTTGGGCCAGTTGGCCACAACCACGAGCAGGTCGTAGGCATTGCCCACGTTGCGGCAGAAGACGGGGAAGCGCAGGTCGTAGCACACGATGAGCTTGATGTTGAAGCCGCGGTAGCGCACTATGGGGGCGAGCGTGTAGCCTTGCTTGTACACGCTGTCTTCGCCGGCAAAGGCAAAGAGATGCCGCTTGTCGTAGAAGGTCTCCTCGCCGTTGGCCTCGATAAAGAAGGCACGGTTGTAGAGCTGGCCGGCGGTGTGGGCCAGGAAGCTGCCGCACAAGGCCAGGTTGTAGTGCCGGGCCAGCTGGTGCAGCGTGGCGATGGTGTCGTCGATGTTGCGCTCGGCCAGGTGGGCGGCGGTGTCGCGGTCGCCCACAATAAAGCCGGTGGTGAAGAGCTCGGGCAGCACTACCAGGTCGGTGCCTTCGGGCACGTTGCGCAGGTTGCGCCTCAGTTGCTCGACGTTGGCGGCTTTGTCGGCCCAGGCAATATTGTCCTCGATGAGTGCTACTCGCAGGTTGCGTGAAAACATAGGCTGGTTTTTAAAATATGGAGTATTGATGTTGATGTGCTATAGTCCGGTGGTGAAGTGATCGGGATAGCGGGCATAGTCGCCCTTGTCGTTGTAGTAGCGCTTGATGGCCAGCATGTCGGCCTCGATGTCGCCTGTGGGGGTGAACAGCTGGTCGAGGCAAGCCACCTTGCGCTTGTAGTCGAAGTAGGCCAGCACGATGGGCACGCCCACCTCGTGGGCCATGACCACAATGCCCTTGTGCCAGTGACTGTTGCGGCTGCGCGTGCCCTCGGGGGTGACGGCGATGGCCAGCCGCTGGCGCTTGTTGAAGGCGTTGATCACCGTCTGTGTCACGTGGTTCTTTTTGTCGCCGTGCAGGCGCTCGATGGCCTCGATGGCCTCGGTGCCCACCACGCGCTGCTCGAGCAGGGCCTCGGCTTTGGTGGTGCGGTGCACAGGTATACCCCCCATGCTGCGCAGAATGGGACCGAGGGGGAAGAAAAACCAGGTGCTTTTCATGAGAAAGCCGGCTTTCATACCCACCGAGTGTATGGCCAGTTCGCCCATGATGAAGTCCCAGTTGCTTGTGTGTGGTGCCACACAGATAAGGCACTTGGCTACGGGGGGAATGTTGACTCTAAATTCCCACCCTGCCTTTTTCAAGATGAATCGGGCTGCTTTCAAAATGTGAGTTGTATCTTTTAAAACCTCGATAGCCACCCACTACCGGCAGCACAAAGCCTGCCATGCTCTTTTTTTGGGGGGCGGCTTTGTGCTGCTTGGCTTGTGGGGGCGTGCAGTATTGCTCTTGTCTCAAGCCACATGCTTGCGTGGGCCTGTTATTTCTGGGCCTTGGGCATGAGCGCGTTCATGGCCTCTACCACCTTTTCGGTCTGGGTGTGCATGTAGTCGGCCAGAGCCTTTTCCACTTGCTTGAAATAGGCGCGGCGAGCCTTGTTGTAGGCTTTCCTGTTTTCGAAGTCGCTTGGTGTCTTGTCATAGTCGACCGAGACGCGGTTCACAGCCTCTTGCTGCAGCAGGGCGACGTTGATGACGATGTTGTCCCACTGGTCGACGTCGGTATTCTCGAGAGTGTTGGCTGCAACGATGCACTGACCTGCGATCTCGCCGCAAGCATACTTGATTGCTTTCTTCAATTGACGTTTGTTTGCCATAATCGATTTAGAAAAATGTGAGTTGTACTTTTTTGAAAAACTTTGGGTGGCCCAGTAAGGCTGGGGTTGCGCCCTGCACAGGGCCGTCGACGCCGCAGCCTTGCTTGCCACCCTACAAAGTTACAAATAATTTTTGGCTCTATTGCCCATTTGTGCCGGTTATTTGTGACATTTCACTTGCTCTGTGAGCTCGCGGGGCAGTGCAGGCATGGCTCCGTTCTGGGTGCACACATAGGCGCTCACCTTCACAGCCAGCTCGTGGGCCTGGTTCACTGGCATGCCGCTGAGTGTGGCGGCGGCAAAGGCGCCGGTGAAGCTGTCGCCGGCCCCCACGGTGTCGGCCACGGCCACCTTGGGCGTCTCCTGAATCGACAGCTGGCCGGCAGTGAAGACGTAGCTGCCGTTGGTGCCGCACGTGAGCACCAGCATCTTGAGGTTGTACTTGCCCAGTATGAGCCAGCACTTGTTTTCCATGTCGAGCCCGGGGTAGCCAAACATGCGCCCTATCGTGACGAGTTCCTCATCGTTGATTTTCAAGATGTCGCAACGCTTGAGCCCCTCCTTTATCACCTCTTTGGAGTAGAAGCGCTGCCGCAAGTTGATGTCGAAGATCTTGAGACACGTGCTGGGTGTGGCATCGAGAAAGCGCGCTATGGTGTGGTGCGACACAGGGCTGCGCTGTGCGAGCGACCCGAAACACACGGCCTGGCAGTGGCGGGCAGCCTCCTCAATCTCGGGAGTGAAGGGAATGTTGTCCCAGGCCACTTGCTGCTTGATGTCGTAGGTGGGCACGCCCTCGGCATCGAGCTCGACGCTCACGGTGCCGGTGGGGTAGTCGACCCGTGGCATGATGTAGTTGAGCCCCTTGGCGTCGAAGGCCTTCAAGGTCTCGTCGCCCAGGGCATCGTTGCCCACGGCACTCACGGCACAGGCATTGAAGCCGAATTGGGCTGCATGAAATGCAAAGTTGGCAGGAGCTCCGCCCAGTTTGCGTCCCTCGGGCAGGCAGTCCCACAAGGCCTCGCCGAGGCCTACAATGATGTTATCCATAATTCTGTATGTTTTGTTGTTATTGTTGATTGTTGCTTAGTTCTTTATTCTGCCTGTGTAGGTGGCCAGGTAGGCGACGCCCACGGCCATGACCACGACGGCGCCAGCCCGTTCACTTTCTTGTTGTTCATAGCTTTATGTTTTGAATTGAAGGATTAAAAAAACAAGTTGTCGATGACCCTCTCCACCATTGTCGAGCCTGCAATAGCCGGCCTTGTGGCTCAGGTTGCGCCTGCTTGAATTGTGGTTATGTTCATCTCACAGCAAAAATATGATAATTATCCCTTTTTTACAACTTTTTGCATTGAAATTGAGCATTTTTAACCATCTTTGCTTTTAATAACTGGTTGACCGTGGGACAAACCCAATCGCTGCTACTGTCCACACATCTAAAATACTCTTTTACAATTTATTGTGAACGCTGTTGATTACATGATTTCATGCCAGCGACAAGCCCGCAAATTTTGTATTCTTTAACCTATATTTCTTCGTGCCGATATAGAAAATTGCGACCTAATGACTACCTTTGTGTCGATTAGAAATTAAAGAATAAAGAACAA
>Ga0256404_1008605_pt1 | contig 15217 bp, 18 predicted proteins | sample RumenRJG_01DNA_FD_185990 | JGI IMG/M metagenome (GOLD analysis project Ga0256404, IMG submission 185990) | Bovine rumen microbial communities from Lethbridge, Alberta, Canada - RJG_01 | ecosystem: Host-associated > Mammals > Digestive system > Stomach > Rumen | place: Canada: Alberta | collected...
GTCAGCAATCAAACATCTGTAATTGTCAACTTGCGAAAATAATAAACTATCGGTGGATACAGAACTGATACAAAGCGGGTACATATCTGGTACAGATCCCTTCTTTGAAATAAGTAAATCAAAAAAAGTCTCTGTAAAAGAGACTGATAATTACACCTTTCACTTTTTTATCTGTCGGTGTTCAGCTTAATAATTGGTGGATCCAATACCTATTTAATCATCCGGAAATCTCAGAAGATATCTGATTGTTGCCGTTTCTCCTCCTTAAAAAAATTATGACCCAATGCATAGTACGAAAAACATGCCATAACATAACAAGATTAATTGCTGAATTACAAATTCTGACTGATGATATTCTCTATTGCACCGATCAGATAAGATGATCTGTTTTTCTTATACGAAACCTTTCTGTCTTCGTCTTTGCTGAACATTCTTGAAGAAATGCTATATATCTCGGTTATTTCGCTATCAGAAAGGCTTAATAGTTTTTCTTCTCTGCCAGCAAATCTTTTGTTTGTGATAATCTTCAAAAGAAGGTCACTGCCCTTTTCGTAAAGCATCATGCCTTCCGGATCGGCATTGCAAAAATACAGTTCAAGATCTATCTGTGCCGCTCTCGCATAGCCGAACATGAATGCTGCCAGATCAAAACGATTGTTTTTGTATTTTTTGTATAATTCAAAGTCTTTTTCGATTTTGTAGTTCCACGCTTTTGCTGAATAATCAATTGAAAAATCCATTTCTGCCATAAGGTCTTTGTTGACAACAACAGAAAGGCTTTCTTTGGATTCTTTTCCATCTCTCTTTTTGTTGTTTGATACAAGATTATCATCTAGATTATCTAGACTTAGGTTATTGGTTGTCAGTTTGGGTGAAGACGTGTTGTCGGTTTGGGGGTAGGTGTTGTCAATTTGGGTAAAATCGATATCCCCTTCTTTCACGGGGGTGTTGTCAATTTGGGTGAGCTCGACCTCTGCCGGAACAATGGCGACAAACCCGTCTTTTTCCTCTTTTATCAAACCATTTCTGATGGCTTGCCTGACCTGTCTTTCTACGTGGTCCTTTCGGCACTGAAGCCATTTTGCAAAATAATCCTTGCTGTACTTGCAGATGTTTCCGGATTCCTTTCTGCTGTAGCCGTGAACCAGGGCATACAAAAGAAGATCCTTCCCATTGAGATGCATATGCTGCATCATCCACGGCTGAATGATCATGTAATCTATATCCGGATTGTCTATAACAGGTCCATTGTCAGCTGCCGCCATATAAACGCAGACCTTCTGATTCATTTTTGATCTGCCCTCTTTTTTTATAAGCAGTCCACTGTCGACCAGCGGCTTCAGGTATCGCGTCGCGTTGGTTCTGTCGGACATTCCAAGCCAGGATGAAAGGTATTCTAGGCTTCCATAGTAGTACCCTTCCCCATCCTGACTGAAGCCGTAGATCAGAGCGTATGTCAAAAGTTCTCTGGTGTTGAGGTTCAGATCCAGCATCCAGTCAGCTATGGCTATGTAGTTCTTGATCGAAAGTTTTCTGCTCATAAGGGTACCGAAAAAGCGTAAACAAAAGGGACTTGCAACAGCCCCATACCCTTGTTATAATTAGTTTGCGAGAAAAATTATTAACAAGAGAACGGGTGCTTAACTGCACTTTTTCTTTTATCCCGGGAGTTTGCGCATACACAAGCGTTATCTCTATATAAAAAGGTACTTGTGGTATATCTCCCTGAGATTACATTATCAAACCAGGGGTAATATATCAACATAATTTTAGACACCTAAAAAATATTTTACTTTTATTCAAGTTACTGTATAATTTAATTGAATTAACCTTGATTAGAACATATTCTTAAAAGTCACGCGTGACTTTTAAGGAAAATGTATGCTAAAAAGTCACAGGTGACTTTTAAGGATCAAAAAATGGAAATCACTTTTGGAAGAATTATTCAGCAAATACTAGAGGAACAGAACCTCAATCTTACCGAATTGTTCAAAGAACTCTATGATCTGGGTATGAATATAACATACGCGTCTTTGTATTCATATTATACCGGATCGGTGATACCTTCGTTTCAAACAGCGAAAAAGATACTGTCTTTAGAAAAATATAATATCAACGATCAGGAACTGGAAGAAATACTCGCTTACAGTAAAAAAATATTCAATCAGGAAAAGGCGAACGAAAACGAACTGCTGAGACTCCATATAAAAATAAAACCGGAGAATATCTCAAAAAAATACGAACACGATTCAAAAACTCTGAAGTCGATAATCGAGATGAGAGCGGATGAAATAACAGGGAACGACGATCTGATCACGCAGTATACAGCGAGCGGAAAAAGAAAGCTCAGTTCGTATATTGCTTATCTGATAAAAAAAGATCTGGAAGATAATGGCTATTTAAAAGGAGAAGACCAATGAAAGAAACCAAAGTAATCTGTTTGGGAAATCAGAAAGGTGGTTGTGCAAAAACATCTGACTGCCTGAACATCGCATATTGTTTTGCCAAAACAATGGGCTATAAGGTTCTTTTGATCGATCTCGACAGCCAGGGAAGCGCATCACTGAATCTGGGTGTCAACATCACTGACGATGATACAAACACGATCGATGAGCTCCTAGGGGCGTATGTGAAAAAGGAGATTACCTCCTTTGACTGGGAAGATGTTCAAAACTTCATCTATACTCCGACTTTTTTGACAAGAAGAAGAATCCCGGGGACAACCAGGTGGGAAAACGTAGACGAACCTTTTGGCTTTGACATCATTCCATCTGCGCTGCCGTTATCGCTTGTTGAACTGCAGATGGCTCTGGTAGGAAGCAGAAATACAGACGGGAAGATCTACTTGTACTATCTGTATGACCTTGTTCAATGCATCAAAGAGAACGCCGACTATGATTACATCATCATCGATACTCCGCCGGCATTAGGCTCATTGAGCATGAACGCCATGATGGCTGCAAATGCAATCATTGTTCCATCCAACCTGGACATCATGTCATTCAGAGGAATCCAGTCATTTAAGGAGTCAGCTGATTATGTTCAGGATGTTGCCAGAAAAAGAGGGATAGAACACAGAGGAATACTGGGTATTCTTCTTTCACTTTACAGCGAAAGAAGAAGTGTTGATAAAGCGCTTGAAGAATATGTTCATGAATTTTATCCGACGCCAACCTTCCAGCACCAGATCAGAGAGAGTTCCGATGCTCGAAGAGCAAACGCTGAAGGCTTGCTGTTTGCTCAGATAAACAAGAAAGCAAAAGAAGATTTTGATGCGGTGTGCAAAGAAATTGAATACGCTCTTTCAGATAAAGAAGGGTGGGAGAAGAAAACCAAAGAGATATGGGATGAGATAAAGCGGCAGAGAAAAGCTGAGGAGGTCCAGTAAATGGCATACAAATTCAAGGCTATTGAAAAAGATAAAGAAACCTTAGTCCATAATGGTGACAAAACAAAAAAAGCGAATCAGGCTTTCGGAGAGACAAACATTAATGAACTGATACCTTCAGAATCCGTCCGAAACAACATTGAAGAAAACGGCATTCAGAGAATCAGCCTGGATCTGATAAAACCAAGAGAAGTCAATAACTTCAGAAGCATATCGAGCAGAACTTTAAAAGCATCAATCAAAGCGTTAGGCCTGCTGGATCCGATTTTAATCAGAACAATCGATGGCGGAAAATACATGATAATTGCCGGCCACAGAAGGTTTAATGCTTTCAAAGAAATACTTGCAGATCTGAAAATAGAAACGGTCGAGAAAGAAAAAAGAGGGGAATCAACAAAAGAAATCAACGAGCTGATCGATCAGTATTCCCGCATTCCCGCTATTATTTTCACCATTGTGGAAGACAACTCCGAACTGCTTGGTACGAACGCAAAATATATAACAGCGGACCAGGAGGAGAAAATTTACCAGGCGACCAATCTGGAAAACCGGCAGATTTCAAAACTGGATCTCGCCAAACACGTAAAGTATTTTTACGATCTGATAAATGATAATCCGGATTTCAAAAAAGAGCTGCTCGACGAGAGAAACAAGAACGCAAAAAGGAAAGCAGTCAAATTCAATTATCCTGAAATTATCTCGGATATTATCGTGAAAGAAGAAGGATTCAGCGTCAGCCACGGGTATATCTGGAAACTGGTCACATTGATCGAAAAAGAGAACGAATATCCGAAATACCATAAAAAGGCAATGAAAAGAATCGATGATGGAGAATCGGTGAAAGCGGTGTTCGACGACTTCTCGAAAGCGGTAGAAATCATCAACTACAATTTTGAAAACAGAGAAATCAAACAGGAATATATGACACGGATTGAAAAGGGAAATGAGCCGATCACCAACATTTACAACGAACTGTTTGATATAAAGCAGCAGGATAAAAAGCGTTCTTATACGAGCAAAGAGCTGACTGATTTCATCTATGCGATCGACAGAGGGGAAATGACCGCAAAAGAAGTAATAAAGATGATAGAAGATTTGAAATAGCCTGGACGCGTCAAGCATAGCGCAAGCCAGGAAGAACATCAAATATTTAAATGATTTAATATCTTGTCTTGTGGTCAGCGCAGCAAGACAAACAGAAGCAATAAGAAAAGCCAGAAAAAGCGGCAGACAAACGTCAAATTCCTGCAAAAGGAAAGGGCATAATTTAAATTTTTTCCAAGGGAAAAAATTGATGTAGAAAACAAGTAATGAAAGTCAACAACAGCAATGACGCTAAAACCGAAAAGAAAACCAAAAATCTTGGTACTTTTGTCATACTTAACCAGAAGAGTGTTCTGAATTATATTGATGAAATTCTTGATAGGTTTAAGGAAGATCCCGGATATAAAGAAAAGCTTTTGAGTGAGATGCTCCCGGAAAGGAAGTACAAGAATACCAAAAAGAGCCAGGACTATTTGATGGTATCCAAAATCCTGAAAGACGAGATGGGGATTCAGGATGCCGGCAAAACAACGGTCTGGCGTTTATTGAAGGTCAGAGAAGAATCTCCGGAGCTTTATAACCAGATAAAAGAAAACAAGATATCAATCAGAACAGCATACAGCAAGCTCTCCGGCGAAAAAGACAAGCCTGCAAAAAAGGAGAAAGCAGACCAGCCGCCTCTTATAAAAAGAGGTAGATTAGATTTTGATCGGCTTATCGAAGAACTCGACTATATTGACAGCGAACTGGATAAAATTGCGGAAGACGAAAGCAAGCAGCCAAGCATCAAGAAGATGAAACAAGTGGATGGCCGGCTTTTCAAAATCAGAAAGAAACTTGGTTCTATCATCGCGGACAATGACCCCGAAAAATTTTTATAACCATGGCAATCACAAAAACAAATTTCATGCGAGGCATGCAATGCCCGAAGATGCTCTGGCTTGACAAGCACAAGCCGTCTTTGAAGGTGATTCCGCCGGAAGTGCAGGCAAGGCTTGATGCGGGCAACGACTTTGGTGATAAGGCCATGGGAACGTTTGGTCCTTATAGTCTTCTGTCGTTTCTTAAACCCACTGATTTATCTGTGGGATACAGAAACGGGGGAAATGTCTTCTGTCATTTGTTTTGTTGCTTCATGTGTTCTATAAAGAAGATGTGAACAATACCGTTAAGATCACTAAAGGTTTCAAATACCGCATGCTTGATTCAGTTTGATCAACTAAAACAATCTCAAACACTGTACCGTGGGGCACACGGGAACAGTATAAACATAGCCTGAGGACTGAGTAATCGTGGATGACCGTCACTTGCGACCTAAAAAGCGATCTCAGGATGAATCAGGAATCCCACGACTTCAGTCGTGCGGAGTGTCAAGAGGAAATGACCGTCTACAAACCGGGCACAACCTATCCAGACACAAAAGCCATGGCTGAAAAAACAAAGGAGCACCTTGCATCAGGAACGCCTGTAATCTGCGAAGCAGCCTTCTTAAATTACAACAACTATTGCGCTGCAGATATTCTGAGAAAGACAGATGCAGGTTATGACATGTACGAAGTCAAGAATTCTCCGGAAGTCGATGATCAGTACATCAAGGATGCGGCGTTTCAGTATTACATTATCAGCAAGTGTCATACGAAAATCGATCAGATCTATATCGTCATTCACGGGCAGGATGAAGAAAATCCTTTCGTGCCGGTGAACGTCACAGAAAAGGCAAAAGAACTATACAACTGGATCGATAGCAACATCTGGAGATTAAACAGTATTCAGAAGGGGAGCGAGGAATATCAGATCGATCCCGGCGAGCAGTGCAGAGAACCTTATGAGTGCTGGTACTATGGCTATTGCCATCCTGAAACGGTTGAAGAAAACAAAGAAAACGAGCAGACGAAGCTGATTTGATGACAGAAAATAAAACCCGTTTTACAAGAAACGGAAACAACAAATAAACGAAAACATCAAAAAACGACGCCTGTCCAAATATTTACACTACTTGAAATAAATTATAGTTTATAATAATCCATACAAGGATTATTTTATTATGGCCTCAGACAGGAAGGACAGGATCTATATTGCAATCGATCTCAAATCTTACTATGCATCCGTAGAATGCGTTGAAAGGGGACTTGACCCCATGACGACGGATCTGGTGGTGGCTGACCCGGAAAGGACAAAAGGGACGATCTGCCTGGCGGTATCTGTTTCACTCAAGAAAAAAGGGGTGAAGAACAGATGTCGTCTTTTTGAAATTCCTTCGTATCTGGATGGAACTTATATCATTGCCGTTCCAAGGATGCAGCTCTATATGGAAAAGTCAGCTGAGATCTACTCGATATATCTCAGATACTTTTCCCACGAGGATATTCATGTCTATTCGGTGGATGAATGCTTCATCGATATCACTGACTATCTGAGATACTATGGCATGCCGCCTATAGGTGTTGCAAGAATGATCATGGAGGAGGTGTCAAAGCAAACAAGGATCCCTTCAATAATAAATAACCAAGGATTCTCCCTTATTCATATGGGAGAGGAATTGGTTTATACATGTAATTATTCACTAAATAATGTGATATAATAATTTTAGAGAATTATTATGGAATCAGTTAAGACTGCCAAAGTACAGATTCATCCACAAGAAAAAGATGCTCAACTTCTGCTTGAAAGCATGAGGGTCTATGCAAAAGGCTGTGCTTTTGTGTCTGAGTATATCTTCAGGACAAAAGACCTGTCGCAAGTATCTGTGCAAAAGCATACATACGCCACATTGCGAAGTGAATACAGTCTTCCCTCACAGATGGCATGCAATGTTGTAAGAACGGTGATAGGTTCATACAAAACAAACAGGACGAACAGAAATCCTTGGACCTTGTGTGAATACAAAAACCCGCAAATGACATTATCATGGAACAGAGACTACTCTCTGAACAAGGAAAGATTTTCTGTTGGAACATTGTATGGTCGCGTTAAGTGCACCTATGACATTAAAGGCGTGGAGAGATATTTTGACAAGACCGTTTACTCTTTTGGTACTGCCAAAGTCGTATGTAAGCACGGAAAGTTCTTTCTGCACATATCGGTTTCAGCTGAGATGGACATCTTAAACGACACAGATGTCGTCAACGTAGTCGGCATAGACAGGGGCATAAACTTTCTAGCCAACACCTATGACAGCAAAGGCAGATCCAAATTTTACAGCGGCAGAGCCATCAAGAACAAAAGAGCTCACTACAAGGAACTAAGACGCGAACTTCAGTCAAAGCAGACCCCTTCGGCAAGACGAAGATTGAAAGCCATTGGTCAAAGAGAAAACCGTTGGATGCGTGATGTCAATCATTGCGTATCAAAGGCACTCGTTGAATCAAACCCCAAAGGCACACTCTTCGTCCTTGAGGATCTCAAGGGGATCCGGCATGCCACTGAAAGAGTATTAAGGAAGGATCGCTATGAAGCGGTGAGCTGGAGCTTTTATGATCTTGAACAGAAACTTGGCTATAAAGCCACTGAGAATGGACAGAAGGTCATAAAAGTTGATCCAACCTACACTTCACAAACCTGCCCCAAATGCGGACACATTGACAAGAGATCGCGCCATAAGAAAGTACATACTTTCGTATGTACCAACTGCGGTTATACTTCCAATGACGATCGCATCGGAGCAATGAATCTCTACCGGATGGGAATTGAGTACCTCGTAGAGTCTCAGGGAAGCATGTCTTCTCTGGGTGGGGCGCAGTCAATCGCCCCTGATGTAACATCAGCTTCTGAATAATCAGATGCAACAGAAGTGGAAGACGCAAGTCGCTAGTACCACCGGATAGTTACAAGCTCGGTCATTCATGGCCGAGTAGTTGACCCGTAGGCATAGGAACAAATTTCTATCTTTCCAAGATAGCGATGGATATCATCGCCAAACACAACAGGGAAAGAATAGGGTGCCTGACCGAAGAATCCTATCGGAAGAGACTCTGGGATCATCTTCCTTTGACTGACTTCTGGCAGATCGGACCCGGCATCGAAAGAAGATTGTACAATCTTGGACTTTACACCATGAAAGACGTCGCTTATGCTGACCAGAAGATTCTCAAAAAGACTTTCGGCATCAACGGCGAACTTCTTTATGATCACGCATGGGGGAGGGAACCTGTGATGATGAAACATATCCATTCCTATGTCTCAAAGAATCATTCCCTGTCGAACGGCCAGGTGCTTCCAAGAGCTTACAATTTCGAGGAGGGACTGCTGGCGATCAAAGAGCAAACGGAAGTACTATGTCTGGATATGTCAGACAAAGGACTGGTGACTGACCTGGTCACGATGTGGATCGGATACGAAGGCAAAGAGCACTACGGCAACGCCGGGAGCTCAAGGCTAAACATCCGCACATCTTCCTATTCCTACATCCTTGAGCACGTGGAAGAACTCTATGCAAGGATCACACATCCGGAAATGAAGGTAAGGAGGCTGGGAATCTGTTTCTGCAATGTCGTTCCGGAAGGAATGGAATATTTTGATCTCTTTACCGACTACGAGAAGATAGAGAAGGAAAAGAAACTTCAGAGCAGCATCAATTTCATAAAGAAGCGTTTCGGTCCCAACTCCGTTCTGAAACTGATGAACCTCGAAGAAGCGGGCATGACTACGCAGCGCAACGTTCAGATCGGCGGTCATTCCGCAGATGCTCACAAATCCGACTACAGCAAACCGGTCAGAAAGGGTGGGAAATGATCGCAAATACCTGGAACTATGGACATATGCCGCTGTCGCAGAGGGCGAAGATCTATACTCCCTTTTCGGCACTCAAAGGTTTTGAAGAACTGATCCGGGAGCAGGAGAACACCTATGACGAGATGCCCGAACTGTCCGATGATCAGTATGAGGATCTCAACTTTGCTGTCAATAACGTCAGGGCAGGGGATATGATTACTGTGAAGTATTTCAGAGAGCACAGGATCCGAACATTGTTTGGAGTCGTCACAAAACTTTCAAAAGAAAAAAGATTCATAAATGTAAAAGGCGATATGATCAGATTTGAAGAAATGATCGAAATAGAACTATGAAAGAGAAGGGGATATGAATATGACAATAGATGTAAACAAGATTAAAGGATTTCAGTTAACCCACACAATCAAAGGGAAGTCAACAACAACCAGATTTGCAAAGGAAGAGTTTTCTCTGTTCAGGCAGTGGGTGAACATCTGCAAGCAGAACGGCTACGAATACAAGGCGTCACTGATCAAGGAGGACGGCAGCATTGAACCTGTTCACTAATCTCTACAATGATATAGACGAAATCAGAGAATGGCTGAAACAAGACGGTGACGCTGCAAAATCCTATTTGGCAGATCATTGCTCGGAGAACCTTGATTCCCTGGATCTGAACGATATGGCGGCTTGGCTGACAGAGCACGAAGATGCGGCAAGCAGATACAGAGAATATCACTACGAAAAGCTCTGGAACGGGAAAAACGCAAATTAACAAAAGGCCGGAAAGGCTGAAAACTGTGATCCGGCACCCGGTCAGGAAAGGATAAGGACAGGACAGATCTGAGCAGGAAATGACAGGACGATTTCCGCCATGAGAGATACAATGATCCCATCAAGGAAAGGAGGAGCGGCCTATGGAGTGGCTTACCAGCATCCGAACAGCAATCGATTATATGGAAGAGCATCTGACTGACAACATCAGTGCGCAGGATGTGGCGGATCGGGTGTATCTTTCTCCGTTCTTTCTTCAGAAGGGATTCTCCCTGATGACCGGATACGGTATCGGAGAATATATCAGGAACCGAAGGCTGTACCAAGCGGCGTTGGATCTGAAGGAGACGGATGATAAAGTGATCGACATTGCACTTCGGTACGGCTATGAAACGCCGGAGAGCTTTACGAAAGCTTTTTCCCGGTTCCATGGTGCAACACCTTCACAGGTGCGCGGTGGAGCGGCAATCAGCACATTCCTTCCCTTGATGATCAAATTATCCATTCAGGGAGGTAATCAGATGGACTACAAAATCACACCGATGTTCCCGTTTAAGGTTATCGGCTTTCAGAAAGAGTTTGACAATGAAACCGCTTATACGGAGATCCCGAAATTCTGGGATGAGATCTGTGAAAAGTATGCTTACAACGTGTATGCCGGAAACGCTCCGGCGAATCCCTATGAGCAGGCTCTGGTAGATAACTGCATCGGGGAATATGGCGTCTGTATCGATGATATTAACGGCGGAAAGTTCCGGTATCTCGTTGCCGGTAAATATACGGGCGGCGATGTACCGGAAGGCATGGTTGTCTATGAATTTCCCAGGAGCGACTGGGCGGTGTTCAACTGCATTGGTCCGATCCCGGATGCGCTTCAGAGCGTGAACACGCGGATATTCCGGGAGTGGCTTCCCGGCAATCCGGAATATGAGCTTTGCGGCAACGCCAGCGTGGAGTGGTATGATTGTGTGAACGGAGAAAAAACCGATCCCGACTACCATAGCGCGATCTGGGTGCCGGTGAAGAGAAAAGGATAATCAGAAATGAACGTCCGCTGGATCAGGAAGAACAGCCGATTGCCCTAAGGCCCTTAGAAAAAGAGGGCCCTTATCCAATATCATGTAATTTCGCAAAATAATATTTTACGGAAAAAGCATTGAACAAACAGAACAAAAATCCTATAATATAAATGTAACTATAATTTAGTTGCAAAAGGGACAATATGCCAAAGAAAAAGAATCTGATAGAAAAACTATATCGAAAACCATACCCTAAAAATTTCACTACCAGAGAACTTGACACGCTGATGGGTAAATGCAACTGTACCAAGTTTCAAGGAGGAAGGGGATCCGGAATAGGTTATGTTCACAATCCTACAAAAAGAATTGTTCAGTTTGACGGTCCTCATCCGGGAAACGAACTGTATAAATATCAGATAGAGAAAATAAAGAAGTTTATTGATGAGATCGGCGAAAAGGAGACAGATTAATATATGAAATCAGATATGATGAAATATAAAGGCTATAAAGCAACAATATCATATGATGAAGACGACAAGATATTTGTCGGTGAAGTTTTCGGTATTTCTGATTCACTGAATTTTCATGGTAGATCTATTGATGAACTGGAAGAAGCTTTCCATGATTCTATAGAAAACTATCTTGAAATCTGTAAAAAGATCGGCAAGAAACCCCAGAAAGAATTCTCTGGGACCTTCAATGTCAGAACAACCCCGGCATTGCACGAAAAAGCAGCTGAGTATGCCGCAGATAACGGAATCACTCTGAATCAGACTATATCGAGAGCTTTGGATTCTTTCTTCAATAAGCAGGCTAAAGCATAAACACAATTTCTTCTGATCAAACAGAAGATTTGTTTTTATCTGTGTAATTTCGCAAAATAACATTTTTACGGAAGTACTAAGGCAACATTAATAATGAGAAAAAACACAAAAATAAACTCTAGAATGACAATTCATGATTAAAAGTTGAAAATATGTATAAAATTAACATATAATATAGTAAATCATAACAATTATTTAACATTTTGGAGCCCAACCATGAATTTATATTATAAACTTCTGCAATATCCTGTTTTTTCTATGAAAGAAGTCAACGCACTGTATTCAAGTGAACGCACAGCAAGAGCGGCATTGGGAAAGCTTCTGAAAGAAAATATGGTATTAAAGATCAGGAACGGATTATATACGTGTGTGAGTGGGGAGAACGGTGGTCCGGTGGCTGACAGATTCCAGATTGCCAGCGCAATAACACCATCATCATATGTATCCCATCATACCGCTTTTGAGTATCATGGTATTGCCGATCAGATTTTTTATGAAGTTTATGTTGGATCTAAGACGCGTTTCCATGATTTTGAGTTTGATGGTTACACATATCATTATGTGAAACAGGATATCAAAGATGGTATAGTTTGTCCGGAATTCAGCGGTGGTGTCAGGGTAACAGACAAGGAGAGAACAATAGCAGATTCAATAAAAGACATGAATCTCATTGCCGGATTGGAAGAGGTGCTTTCATGTGTGTTATCTGTGAACGGAATCGATGAGAATAAAATGCTGAAATATCTGGCGGAATATGACAATGCCTTTTTATATCGGAAGATTGGTTTTATATTCAGCGAATATCAGAAGGAGCTTGGAATAAGTGATGATTTTATAAAGATATGCAGGGATAGGGGCGGAAGTTCCAAGCGATACCTTGCAAACGGCATAAGCAAGCCTGCCTATTCCGGCGAATGGAAACTGGTATACCCTGAGAATATGAAAGAAATGAAGAATGGAAGGATAGAAGATGCCGCAATATAACAGAAGAGAACTTGATGCAAGAGCGAGGGAATACGGTTTTAATCGTGATACATTTGAGAAAGTCATCAGGCTGAAAACGATTCTTGAATTTCTGAATACACAGGAATATATGCGCGAACACCTGTTGTTAAAAGGAGGCACCGCCATTAACCTAACCATCTTCGATCTTCCGAGATTGTCTGTTGATATAGATTTGGATTTTGTTCCGAATCTGGCCAGGGAAGAGACGATAAACGAAAGAGAGAGATTGACAAAAATCCTGAAGGAATATATGTCGGAGCAAGGGTATTCGCTATCCGATGCTTCAAGGTTCAGTCACAGCCTTGATGCATTCTACTATAACTATGTGAATGCAGCTGGTAACAGAGATATGATCAAAATAGAGATTAACTATTCTCTGAGAACACACGTGCTTCCCTTTGAAAACAGAATGCTTGTAACAGATGCTTTTGGTGAACCGATAAAGGTCAGAACAGTTGCAGCTATGGAGATCTTCGCGGCAAAAACCAACGCATTGATAAGCAGAGCTGCCGCAAGAGATCTGTATGACTTCTGTAATATGATTGATGCAAAAATGTTTTCAGGCGAAGAGGATATGTTTAGAAAGTGTATCGTATTCTATGCAACAATCTCGGCAAAGGAAGTAAATAAAGAATTCGACACCTCTGCCATAGATGGCCTGGTCATTTCAAAAATAAAATCTGATCTGTTTCCAGTATTAGCAACGAAAGATAAATTCGATCTGGAAGGGAAGAAACAGCAGGCAAAAGATTACATAGCATCAATCATGAAACTGACACCTCAAGAAGCAGATTATATGGAAAGATTTATTGCAAAGGAATATAGACCGGAGTTGCTGTTCGATGATGAAGAGATCATAGAACGATTACAGAATCATCCTATGGCGCTGTGGAAATGCAGATGAATATGACCCATTTGTTTTGAACCAAAACATATGGAAAAGAAAGAATATGAAAAATAAATTAGAACTTACTTCTGAAGAAATTAAAGAATTGGAAGAACTTGAAAAGTATCCGGTGGATTGTTCAGATATTCCAGAGATTGTTGATTTCTCCAAAGCGGTGAGAAATCCTTACGCAAAAAAACTGAAAAAGCAGGTCACAGTAAGTCTGTCACCAATGACGATTGATTACTTCAAAAAACAGTCTGAAGAAACTGGGATTCCTTATAAGACTTTGATGAACCTGTATCTGGAAGACTGTGTTAAGAACAACAGAAAGCTTAATATAAACCGGGAACAATCACGTAATTTTTAGATGATAAAGCAACAGGATAGGCTTCTTTGATGGTAAGGGAAGTTTTATAATTACAATACGTAATTTCGCAAAATAATAATTTTACGAAAATAAATAGATAGTAATGGTATAATTATCTTAGAAAAGAGACAACAGTATGCCTGATAAATCAAAATGGAAATCGACACTGAATGAATATATAAAACAAGACGATCCTGGTCGGGCTGAAAAAGCCAGTGCCTGGAAAGTAGCTATCGGCCTGCAGGATGTGGACGGACTGAAAACATCGGAATATCTTCTGGATACAGCCAAAGACAACATTGAGGGAAAAATAGATTTCGATTCGGCAAACGCCAGGATCAGCAGATATTACGAAGAAAAGGAAGAAAGAAACGAACTGACGGAAGAAAAAGAGGCAGATATCGTTTCCGCAAGGATAGCCCAGTTGTTAAGCAGCAAAACATTTACCTTCTCCCCTGCCTCCTTTCAGAAGATCCACGAACATCTGTTTCAGGGCATCATTAGCAAAGCCGGAGAATTCAGAACATATAATATTACAAAAAAAGAATGGGTGCTCAATAACGATACCGTAATTTACAGTGATTACAGAGATATTGTTCCAACGCTGAATTATGATTTTGAACAGGAAAAAACCTTTAAATACAATGGCCTTGACAAGAAAGATTTTATTGAACACATTTCCAAATTTACTTCCGGTATCTGGCAGATCCACCCTTTTCCTGAAGGAAATACCAGAACGACGGCTGTATTCATTATCAAATATCTGAAGACTTTTGGAATAGATATAAACAACGCACCGTTTGAAGAAAATTCCTGGTATTTCAGAAATGCCCTGGTGCGTGCAAATTACAATAACTTTGAAAAAAACATTTATGAGACCGCAGAATTTCTCGAGCGGTTTTTCAGCAATATTATCCTTGGGAGCAATTATGAACTGAGAAACAGGTATCTGCACATCGATTATGCCCAAAGTGCAAACCCAAAGTGCATTGATTGCACTTTGAAAGAAAAAAAGCTGCTGGAACTGGTGAACAAAAACAAAAAGATAACACAGAAAGAACTCTCGGAAAAACTGGGAGTATCTTTAAGGACCGTCAAGAACATGACCGCTTCCCTGCAATCCAGAGGATATCTGACCAGGATCAACGGAAAGAGATACGGCGAATGGGTTGTTAATGTAAACTTGCAGGATAAGTCAAT